>Ga0209702_10001243_pt1 | contig 49807 bp, 49 predicted proteins | sample FRY01_FD_187210 | JGI IMG/M metagenome (GOLD analysis project Ga0209702, IMG submission 187210) | Freshwater microbial communities from Lake Fryxell liftoff mats and glacier meltwater in Antarctica - FRY-01 (SPAdes) (version 2) | ecosystem: Environmental > Aquatic > Freshwater > Ice > Glacier... | reverse complement strand
GTGCGCGCGAAGGGATTCGAACCCCTAACCTTCTGATCCGTAGTCAGATGCTCTATCCGTTGAGCTACGCACGCTTATTTATTTGTGAAGGGCAATAGTACCCGCTTTTTATACCCCGCCCAAATGCCGTTTTCTTCCTATAAAACAGAGGAATTTTTAGCAAAACAAAGGGCGCCCAATCTCTTGAGCGCCCTTTGTTGTTAACGTAAATGATTAGCGATTAATGCTTAGCCAACCTTCTTGATACGACCATCTACTACTGGAACTTGCGTTACCTTTCCAGCGGCTAGATCTGCCTTAAGTGCATCGACAAATACATCCAGTAATGCGCCCTTAACGCTTGCCTTTGTTGGTGAGAAGACACCAACGTATCCATCGCCGCCGTAGATTAAGAAGTCCAACGTTGTAAGTGTGTACTCCTTTGCATCCTTAGCGATCGCTGTTCCATCTGTCTTTGTAACTTCAGTGATGCGACTACCAATTGGCTTTGATGCATCAAATGAGAACTTCAGACCTGAAACCTGTGGGAAGCGACCATCTCCTGGATAGTTACCCCCGACTCCGTTTTCAAGTGCCTTCCAAAGGTTTGCACCAGTTACAACTGTTGTTGCTAACTGATTTCCAAATGGGAAGACGGTGAATGCATCGCCAAGAGTTACATCAAGTGCACCAGTACCTGTGCGAACAAGTGCTGTATTTGCTGGAATGTACGTTTTGGCTGGGAATGTGTCGCGGATACCGCCACCATTTTGAATTGCAAAGTCGGTCTTGTACTTAGCGCGCATCAAGTCTGCAATGTAATTACCCATTGGAGTTTCACCTGAACGCTCTACTGCTGGCGTTCCACCACGTGGGAAGATGCCAGATACTTGACCGATCTTTACATCAAGCTTTGCAGATAATAGATCTTTGTACTTCTTGATCAGCGCAGCTGTTGGCGCATCTGCAACCGTTGCTGTTCCAACCGCACTTGTATTAATTGTTGCGGAAGCAGTTTTTAATACGTGCTGAATTGATTGACCAACAACTTTGCCGCCACGAACACAGATCTGGGTACGTGTGTACTCAACACCTGAGTTACGAACTTGTCCAAGAATTGTTGGAGCAACACGTGGTGCCCCAGGAATCAATGATGCGAAAGTTTGGTGGCTGTGACCGCCATAGATCGCAGCAGCACCCTTAACCTGTGCGGCCAAAGTGTTGAATAACCCCTTTGCCACGCCATCGGCATTTTCAGACCAGCCCTGGTGGAACATAACGATGACGATGTCGGCACCAGCAGCCTTTGCATCAACAATTGATTTATTGATTGCAGTTGCGCCAGGCTGAATTTGAATCGTTTTTGTTGCACCTGTTGCATCCTTATAATCTAAGTTACCAGGGAAAACCTGCTCGATTGTCTCTGGCGTATTTGCACCGACGATACCAATCTTGATACCACCACGATCAACGATGGTGAAGGACTTAGTGGTCTTCGTGCCTGATTTGAGTATTGAAAGAGCCTCATCGCCATAATTTGAAACTACCCACTGGAAATCCGATGCTCCAATGATCTTCCTGAGGTGATCAAGGTTGCGATCGTGTTCGTGGTTACCAAAGATTGCAACGTCGAACTTTGCAAGATTCATGACCTCAATAGTTGGAAGTTCTTCAAACTCAGTTGAAATTGGCGGCGCTGCACCAATACTGTCACCAGAGGCAATTGTGATTGTTGAAGCGTTCGCCAGACGATCAGCAGTAAAGTTACTCGTCAGAAGTGCGCCACCAAAAGATGTTCCTTCGAGGGCTCCGTGGAAGTCACTGAGTTGCAGAACCTGAACCGCTTTGTTACCTGAATACGCAACTGTTGCAAGTTCAGTCGCCGTATAACTCTTATTTGATGCAGTTGGCTTTGAAAAACCATAAGCATTAACTGCCTGAACAACTGGCGTACCTGCAGGTTGACCCACGACAACTGGCATCGTGACAACGCTATTATTTTTTACTGGAACAAAGATTGGGCATGAGCCGGCTCCAGCTGAAACAACGTATCCAGTGACACCTGGATCTACATCGGCACCTGGTGTCCAGCGAACTACAACACCTTTTGCGCCTATGTAAGAAGTAACAACTGTCGGAGCGTTCGGCGTTGAATATGTCGCTGCCTGCGCTGTTGGAACTAGTAATGAAACTAGTAACGATGTAGCAAGGGCAACTGCGCCCAAGCGAAAGGTTATTCGTGATGTGAGAGTTTTATTCATAAGAGTATTTAATCAAATTCTGATGACATTTAGGTAAACACAACCTTACGGCTGAGATTAATAAGTAAAACGTGCCTCTCCACCGTTAGCCACTACTTGAATTCCACACTATGGCCAGATTTCAAGTGGACGGGCACTCTCCGCCGTGTCACCATTTTCATATGAATCCAATCCAACGGCGCGGCTTTTTATCAGGTCTGATCGCCGTGCTCTTATCACCAATCTCCACAGCCTTCCCTGCCCAAAGCCCATCCATCAAGGCAAAAAAATTGGGACAAACTACAATCTTTGCGGGGAAAAAATTCACGGTTATTCGCAAGAAGATAAAAGGTAAGTACCAGTTGGTTTGGAACAAAGGCGTCTTGATCCCGGTTAAGTCAACTCCATCACCTAGTGCAACACCAACACCAACACCAACACCAACACCGACACCGACACCAACACCAACACCAACACCAACACCAACACCAAAAAATCTTGGCACTTTATTAGGTGACTCGTCTGCACTTGCAATTGGTGAAACAAAACTTTATGAGACAAAAAATCGCCTGGGACGAAATACCACCTACGTCGCTTATCGTTCTAGCAACGGCGTGATCGTCATGAGTGATATCTGCCCACATGCTGGTTGTGCTGTTAAATTAATGAAGGAAGGACTCCTGTGTCCTTGCCATAGCTCATTATTTAACGCGACGTCAGGTGCTGTACTGCGAGGTCCGGCCAATCAACCTCTTCCAAGATTTGAAGCGTTAGAAGAAAATGGAAAAATATACGTTACTGATTGATTTTGAATTACAGACTCGCGTGGCCCAGTAACTCTTGCCATTCAACACTTTTCTTGCGTGGTTTACCAAGTGGTTCGCCAGCTGCAATCTCAGCAGCATTAATTTGTTCCCAATGTCCCTGTGTCACGACAGCCTGGTGAGTAAGTAACTCGGAAATATCCCCAGCATTTTTGGGTTGAACTAAATCTTCAACTAATAACTCCATAACCCCGGCTGAATCAGATTTATTAGTACCAATTACACCTGATGGCCCACGCTTTGCCCAGCCAACGACATACAGGTTTTCTTTAACGCGGCCGTCGTTATTAACTACCTTTCCATTTTCGTACGGAACTCCGACAATACCCTGTGACTGATAACCAATTGCAGTGATAACTAAGCCGCAGTTGACAGTAACGTCGCCGTTTGGTGTTGAAAACACAACCCCTTCAACGCGCTCTGTTCCGATAATTTCTTTTGGCGTATGCGAGAACAAAAACTCCATGGTTCGCTCATGTTCAGTTTTTTGATTTTCGGCGATCAAAAGCATCACATCTAAATTACTTTTCACCTCTTTTTCAGGTTCATCACCAGCGCGAACAATCGCAGCATCGATATCTTCCTTTTTAATAATGACATTGGTGTGCTCTAGCTTCGGTAGATCACGAAGTTCAGGTGGAGTAAAAGCTGCAAATTCTGGTCCACGGCGAGCGCTGATGTAGACCTTGCGAATGTTGCTTTCTTTGAAAGCTTCAATTGCATGCTCGGCGGTATCTGTTGGATCCAACTCGCTTGGTTCAAGTGCCAACATGCGAGCTACATCCATGGCAACGTTTCCAGCACCAATTACTACGGCAACGTGTGCATCAAGTGGAGTATCTACACCAACGAAATCTGGGTGTGCGTTATACCAAGGCACAAACGCTGCCGCCGATAGCGAGCCACGCAGATCTTCGCCCGGAATCCCAAGTTTCTTACCTAAAGATGTACCCGTAGCAAGAATTACAGCATCGTATTTTTCTTGAAGCTGTGCAATTGAAATATCTTCACCGATTTCAACGTTTGCAAATAAGCGAAAGTTTTCACCAGCTGCGATTTTTTCAAAGACTTTTGCAACTGTTTTAATCTTTGGATGATCTGGTGCAACGCCACTTCGAACTAAACCCCACGGAGTAGGTAGGCGTTCAATCATGTCAATTTCGAATGAACGATTTTCTTTAGTGAGGTTATTTAAAGCTTGGGCTGCAAAATAACCAGCAGGACCAGCGCCGATAATCGCTACTTTAAATATAGGCAACGCTTCCTCACTTCATAAATTGAAAATAAATCAGAGCGGAGACGAGGAGATTTGAACTCCTGAAGGCTTTAACACCTTACCTCGTTAGCAGTGAGGCGCACTCGACCGGGCTATGCGACGTCTCCTTGTACTGACGTGAGTTTACCCTAATTATTTTGATGGTAGCCACTGGTAAATGATGTCCCGAAGGGCATGTGGTGACTTGGACTCTGCTCAGGCTTAGGCTGTCGCAATGAATGAGAATCTCGTATGAGACAAACAAAAATTGCAATAGTCGGTGCTGGCTGGCGAGCTGATTTCTTCTTGCGCTTGGCACTTCTTATGCCAGATCGTTTCGAAATCGTGGGCTGGGTTGTACGCGATAGTGCTAAAGCCAATACTTTTCCAGTCAAAAGTTTTTTAAATCTTGACGATTTATTAGCAGCTGAAAAACCTGATTTTATTGTTAGTGCCGTAACGTGGGCGGCCAATCCCGAGATTCTTATACAGATTGTCTCGGCAGGAATTCCTGTTCTCTCTGAAACACCACCAGCTTCAGATTTAAATGCACTTCGATATTTATGGTCTCACGTTGGTGCAAAAAATTTAGTACAAGTCGCCGAACAATATATGCGTCTACCCATGCATGCCGCGCGGTTAGCAATTTCAGATAGTGGTAAAATTGGTGAAATAACTTCGGTTCAGGTCTCTTCAACCCATGGTTATCACGCCGTATCTATGATGCGATCATTTCTTCATGCCGGATTTGAATCAGCACAGGTTAATACCTCCAGCTTTATGGCGCCCTTAGTTGATCCGCTTAAGCGAGGTAATTGGAGTGAAAATCTAACACCTAAATCAGCTAAAACAATTTTAGCAACTGTTAAATTTGGAAGTGACAAATCTGGCCTTTACGATTTCACTGATAACCAATGGCACAACCAACTACGACATCGACGAATAGTTATTCGTGGCAGTAAGGGTGAAATTGTTGATAATGATTGCATTCGGTTAGCCGAGCCAACTGCGATTACAAAATCACAATTTACCCGCTACCAAGTTGGTCACGATTTAAATCTCGATGGCCACGACACTGAGCACATTTCCTTTGATGGAAATGTTGTTTATCGCAATCCTTTTATGGGGCTTCGTTTAATGGATGAGGAGATTGCCATTGCTACCATGATGGTCGAAATGGCCGCTTGGGTTCACAATGATGGCCCACCCCCATATTCATTGGCGCAAGCCTCGCAAGATCATTTGATTTCACTGGCAATCGATGAATCCCTTGAAATGGGTGTAGTTATTTCAACTGCAGTTGAGCCATGGGCTAAGACATTAGGCTTATAACTATGAAACTTAGAACCCTCGGCAATTATCAAGTAGTTCCAGTTGGCTTAGGTTGCATGCCACTTTCAATGGCAACCGATCGCAATAAATGGATGCTCGATGATCGCCCTGCTGCGATCGCGTTGATACATGCCGCATTAGATGCTGGAATTAATTTACTTGATACCGCAGATATTTATGCGCCTGCTTGGAATCTGATGGGACACAACGAACTAATTGTTGGCGAAGCATTTCGTACCTGGAACGCGACTCCTGCCCAAAAAGCTGGTGTTGTCATCGCTACTAAAGGTGGAATAACTCGTTCTGCATTAGCTGGAAGTTGGTGGGGTGAACCTGGTAAAAATGCAAGTAAACATTACTTATATCGAGCAGTCGAGGCCTCGGCTTACAAATTAGGTATTAGCAAGATTCCGCTATGGCAGCACCATCGTTTAGATGTGTCGTTAACTTTTGAAGAACAGTTCGAGAATGTTATGAGTTTGAAAGAGCATGGCTATGTAGAAAATATTGGATTAAGTAACGTTAATGCTGAACAATTAAGACGCGCAATAATGATCGGTGGCACACCAAGTAACGGCGGAATTGTTTCGGTACAAAATGAATTTAGCCCCCGGTACCGCTTGTCTGCAGATGTTATTAAAATCTGCGAAGAAAATGGTATTGCATACTTACCGTGGTCCCCATTGGGTGGAAGTAACAACTTTGAAAAAATCGCAGAAGGGGCAATGGGCTCTTTCGATCAGATGGCCCGTGAAAAAGGCGTAACACCGTATGCCTTAACTATCGCTTGGCATTTAAATCAATTTCCAACATCAATTCCAATTCCGGGCGCCACAAAAATCTCTTCGATTTTAGATTCACTATCTGGTTCAAAGATTGAATTAACCGCGGCTGAGATCGTTACCTTGAACGCTTCTTGTCCACCAGATCCACATATTCAAGAGGAACTTGTAGATCAGCCACTATTCCGGAATTAAGCTCTCTTCTTGTACGCTCAACCCATGAATAATGGCGATAAAGCATTTGAAACCGGGGCAAAGCGGGTTTATGACATAGCACCATCGGAGATGTTCGGTGAGTTCATGAAGACTGGTTGGGCGCCAACGCCACTGACTGGAATCGAACAAGATGATGTCATCGCATATTGCATCGCCCGTCGCGCCGATCTTTCAGCTGCTTTTCTTGGTCTTCGTTTAGTAATTCCAAGTGGTGGACCAAAGCAACGCAGCAATGACACCGACTACCAATATCGCCCACACAGTGCATTTGCCTATTACACCGGCGTGCAAGGTGTTGAAGCACATCCTGATTCAGTTTTAGTAATGGAACCATCTGAAGATGGTCACACACCTATTTTATTTATTAACCCACGTTCTACTCGCGATACCGATGCTTTTTATCGTGATGCCAAAAATGGCGAACTATGGGTTGGCCGTCGCTTTACTACTGATGAAGCATCAGAGCGCTATGGAATTGAAGTACGAAAAGTTTCAGATTTAGCGACCTTTTTAAAGAAAGGCAAGACCGCTTCCTTGCGTGGTTATGACGAACTTGTTGACTCGGTAGTTAAAGAACATGTTCGCGATGAAGAGTTAGTTAACTTTGTTTCAGTTGCCAGATTAATTAAAGATGATTACGAAATTACTGAAATGCAAAAAGCGGTTGATGCAACGCATCGCGGCTTTAGCGATGTCATTCGTGTTCTACCTACCTCAGTGACTACTCCGCGTGGCGAACGCGTTATTGAAGCTGCCTTCTTTGGCCGTGCGCGGATTGAAGGAAATGATCTTGGCTATAACACCATTGCAGCCTCTGGTTCACATGCTTGTATTTTGCACTGGACTCGCAACGATGGAAATGTTCGAAACGGTGACTTGTTGCTACTCGATGCCGGAGTTGAACTCGATTCTTACTACACCGCAGATATCACCCGAACACTGCCGATTAATGGAAAATTCACGCCGGCACAACGTTCGCTGTACATGTTGGTCTATGAATCACAAAAAGCAGGTATCGCTGCCGTTAAACCAGGTGTGCCGTTTCTGGAAGTTAACCGAGCTAGTCACACGGTTTTGGCGCAAGGATTAATTGATATGGGAATTTTGACGATGAGTTTGGATGAGATTATGGATCCAGCCGTTGGTCTGCATAAGCGTTGGACTTTGCACGGTGTCAGTCACATGTTAGGAATGGATGTGCACGATTGTGCGCAAGCTCGTGCCGATCAATATCGAGATGGAATCTTAGAAGTTGGAATGTGCTTAACTGTTGAACCCGGGCTTTATATTCAACCCGATGACGAACTATTTCCCGCTGAGTTTCGTGGAATTGGTATTCGAATTGAAGATGATGTTGTGGTTACCGAAGATGGTTGCTTAAATCTAAGCGAGCATATTCCGCATCATCCAGATGAGATTGAAGCCTGGATGGCTTCATTGCGCTAGTTGGTCATCGCTTTCTTACCAAAGGAAGAAACGACCCGTGTAATCACACTAATTATGATCGCGGTAAAGATGGCAGACCAAAAATTGTTAACTTCTAATTTTTCACTCCAGCGAGATACCAACATCAGCATCGCTGCATTAACGACAACTAAAAATAGGCCCAACGTTAAAATTACTGCGGGCAGAGTTAAAAGTTTAAGAAGTGAGCCAAGGGTTGCATTGAGTAAGCCAAAGAGAAGTGCTACCCACAGATATGTTGTGAACCCACCCATTATATCGATTCCTGGAATCAACGCGGTGGCTACCCAAAAGGAGAGCGCTAACGCTGCCCATCGGAGTAATAACTTCACACAAAGATTATAGGCCTTCGCGCATCCGAATCTTTGAGCCTAGCCAGCGAACTGGGTCGTACTTAATATCAGCTACGCGCTCCTTCATCGGAATAATCGCGTTGTCTGTAATTTTAATTCCAACCGGGCAGACCTCAGTACAGCACTTAGTGATGTTACACATCCCAAGGCCATGCTCTTCCTGTGCAGTTTTCTTGCGGTTCTTCAAAGTATCAAGTGGGTGCATATCTAATTCAGCGATACGAATAAAGAAACGAGGTCCAGCAAAAGACTTCTTATTTTCTTCGTGATCACGAACTACGTGACAGACATCCTGGCAAAGGAAACATTCGATACATTCGCGGAATTCTTGTGAGCGCTCAACATCGATCTGTTTCATACGAGCCTCACCCGGTGCTAGATCTTTAGGATGCTCGTACGCTGGGATTTCCATCGCTTTTTTGTAGTTAAAAGATACGTCAGTTACTAAATCTTTAATGATTGGAAAAGCACGAAGAGGTGTAATTGTAATTACTTCCTCATCGCCAAAAGATGCAACCTGCGTCATGCAAGCAAGGCGTGGCTTTCCATTAATTTCCATGGAACATGATCCACACTTACCGGCTTTACAGTTCCAACGGACTGCAAGATCACCCATCTGAGTTGCTTGAACGCGGTGAATTACATCGAGCACAACTTCCCCAGGATTGGCCTCGACGGTGACATCTTTTAATCCACCGTCAGTTGAATCCCCACGCCAAATACGAAGTTTTACATTACGTGCCATTAGTTAGCTCCACCCTTCGAGGTTTCCTCTTGTGACATGTATTTTTCTAACTCATGAATATCAAAGAGCTCAAAGAGCTCTTTTGGATATACCGGCAAAGCCTGTTCGCGAACATTTACCTTTTCACCGTCGTAGGATGAAATCAAGTTAATTTGGCGCCATTTGGTATCCATTTCTGGAAAGTCATCACGAGTATGTCCGCCGCGAGACTCTTTGCGAATGACAGCAGACTTTGCTGTGGCTTCAGCGACGAGCAACATGTTGTCTAAATCAAATGCCAGGTGGAAGCCAGGATTAAAGACACGACCGCCACTTACTGCAACGTTTGCGCTGCGCTTTCTAATCTCAGCAATCTTGACTATCGCTTCTTCCAATTCACTACCTGTACGAATGATTCCAACTAAGTTTTGTGCTACTTCCTGCAGTTCATCATGCAATGAATAACTGTTTTCTCCACCTTGGCGATCAAATGGAGCTTGAATCTTTGCTTGCGCCTTAACAATTGCAGCATCGCTCACTGGGTTTGCGCCATTGCTCTTAAGGTATTGAACAGCACCCATTCCGGCGCGGCGACCAAATACCAATAGATCTGAAAGTGAGTTGCCACCTAGACGGTTTGATCCATGCATTCCGCCAGCTACTTCACCTGCGGCAAATAATCCTGGAACACCAATTGCTGCTGCAGTTTCTGGCTCAACTTCTACGCCACCCATAATGTAGTGACAGGTTGGACCAACTTCCATCGCTTCCTTAGTGATATCTACGCCAGCTAATTCAAAGAATTGATGGAACATTGATGGCAGACGCTTCTTAATAATCTCAGCTGAGATTCGCTTTGAAACATCAAGATAAACCCCACCATGCTCAGAGCCTCGTCCAGCTTTTACTTCACTGTTGATTGCACGCGCAACTTCATCGCGTGGCAATAACTCTGGTGGGCGACGGTTGTTGTCTTGATCGGTGTACCAACGATCAGCTTCTGGTTCATTGTCAGCATATTTATCTTTGAAAACCTCTGGAATGTAGTTAAACATAAAGCGCTCACCAAGATTGTTAGTAAGGACTCCACCTTCACCACGAACTGACTCAGTTACTAAAATTCCGCGAACTGATGGTGGCCAAACCATTCCAGTTGGGTGGAATTGCAAGAACTCCATGTCAACTAGATTTGCGCCAGCTTTTAGTGCGAGGGCATGTCCATCGCCCGTGCCTTCCCAACTATTAGAAGTAATCTTGAAAGTTTTTCCAACACCACCTGTTGCGATAATAACGGCTGGTCCCTCAAATAAAACTTCCTTACCGCTTTCACGCCAGTAGCCAAAGGCACCTGCAACTTTTCCATTTTCTTTTAATATGTCAGTAATCGTTAATTCAGCAAAGACTTTAATACCACTTTCCATATCACCGGTTTCACGTCCATCTTTTTGCTGCAAGGCAACAATCTTTTGCTGCATCGTGCGGATAAGTTCTAAACCAGTGCGATCGCCAATGTGGGCAAGGCGTGGATATTCATGTCCACCAAAGTTACGTTGTGAAATCTTTCCTTCTTTAGTGCGATCAAATAGCGCGCCCCACGTTTCCAGCTCCCAGATGCGATCTGGTGCTTCTTTGGCGTGTAGTTCAGCCATTCGGTAGTGACTTAAGAATTTACCACCGCGCATTGTGTCGCGAAAGTGAACCATCCAGCTGTCTTTATCGTTGACGTTACCCATTGAAGCGGCAGCGCCACCTTCAGCCATAACGGTGTGAGCTTTGCCAAATAATGATTTACAAATAATTGCTACCCGAAGTCCAGCCTCGCGTGCTTCTACGGCAGCGCGCAAACCTGCGCCACCTGCGCCAATTACAAGAACATCGTATGTATAGCGTTCTAGAGTCATAGTCGCTTTTCCTTTAGAAGAAGATCGGGTTGGTCCATGCGCCAGTTGCGACTTGGCGAACATAGATATCGGCGAAAGCAACGGCAGCTAATGAATACCAGGCATAGTTTTGATGCTTGGCATTTAATACCGACGTCATGGACCACAACTTGTAACGAACCGGGTGTTTCGAGAAATGCTTTAACCGTCCACCAATTGTGTGTCGGCATGTGTGACATGACAGTGAATACATCCACAACATCGCAGCGCTGACAGTAAGTACAACTGAACCAAGTGACATGTGTCCCCACTCGCCCGCTTCATTTCGGTAAGAAATAATTGCGTCGTAAGTGAGAATGACATTGAGTACTAGACCGGCATAGAAAAACCAGCGATGGGAATTTTGAAAGACCAACGGAAAGCGAGTCTCACCGGTGTACTTCACGTGTGGTTCTGCCACGCCGCATGCCGGTGGCGACATCCAGAATGAGCGGTAGTAGGACTTGCGGTAGTAGTAACACGTCAATCGGAAACCAAGTGGGAAGATCAAAATAATTAATGCTGGCGATAATGCAAAGTTAAATATTTGTGCACTCACTGGCGTAAAGCCAAACAAAGTTGCACCAGGCTCACATGCCTCAGATAAACATGGTGAATAGAAAGGTGAGATTAAGTGAGTCTCTTTTACGAAATAGTTGTCATTTTCAAAGGCGCGAAAGGTTGCGTAGATAACAAATGAGATCAGGACTGAGAACGTAAGTAATGGTTGGATCCACCACTTATCTGTGCGAAGCGTGCGCTTATCTATCTTGGCGCGCGTTGGTGAAAAGACACCTGACATATACGACTCCCCCGTGCTGAGCATTAATTTCGCTAGGGGATAAGTGTGCGCTTACTGAGAAAAAACCGCTAGGCGTAAGCCCGCGTGAAGGGTATGAACTCAGCCACAGCGTTAAGGGCCGCTGGCAATCTGCAAAAATGGCGGAGGGCGTGGGATTTGAACCCACGATACTTTCGTATGCCGGTTTTCAAGACCGGTGCACTCGGCCGCTATGCGAGCCCTCCGTGGGAGAGATTACCTGAAATCTACCTCAGTCGAAAATCGCCCCTTTGTTAAGCGGGTAGATCTAGTAAAGCTTCAATTACTTTGGCAACGCCATCCTGGGTACAAGGTTCGGCGATATTTTTTGCAAACTGTGGGGCGTTGGGATGGCCATCGCTCATTGCATAGGAATTTCCCGCCCACGACAACATTGAAAAATCATTGGGATTATCGCCAAAAGTAACGCAATCTTTGGCGCCTAAGCCAAGCCGCGCAGCCATCAACGACAAAGTTGTTCCTTTAGAAATATTTAGCGCAGAAATTTCAATCAGTGCATCAGTTGACGTTGAATGCGTCACCGTCACTAAATCTTTCAGTTCGCGATTGGCAACTTCTACCATCTGATCCGAGGTGAATTCATGATTACTGCAGCGTCCTAAAACTTTTAACGCTGGCTTTGAAATTGCATCTTCAATCTTTACAACTCCAACGTTATCCATTCCAACATCCCATTTAGGAATATATGAGATTTCGCGGTGGTAGTGATCATTTGATTCAACTGCAAATGACATCTCGGGCATTGCAATACGCATCCGGCGAACAAGTTCTAATTGATCCGCAACTGAAATCATCCACTCTTCTAGCACGGCATCTTTTTGTAAGTCATACAACATCGCACCGTTGCAGCAGATAGCTTCACCAAAAGAAAATACATCGCGAATCTCACCCATCCAACGTGGTGGGCGACCAGTTACGAAAAAGATATGTACACCAAGATCTTTTGCCTTGGTAAAAGCATCAATGGTTCGTTGTGTGATTACACCACTATGAGAAACAATCGTTCCATCTAGATCAGTTGCAATTAATTTAGGCCGCTTACTCACACCAACTCGAATCGTGTGGTGCCAAGAAAAGGCTGTAGTGCTGCTGGAACATTTACGGATCCATCGGCGTTCTGGTGGTTTTCTAAAATTGCAACAATCATGCGTGGAATAGCCACTAATGTTCCATTAAGAGTTGCCACAACTTTTGTGCCATCGGCATCTTTGAAACGAATATTTAAACGACGAGCTTGAAACTCGGCACAGTTAGAAGTACTTGTTACTTCGCGATAGGCCTTTTGGGTAGGAATCCACGCTTCAATATCAAACTTTCGATTAGCGCTAGATCCCAGATCACCTGAGGCCACATCGATTACGCGATAAGGAATCTCCATGGCATTAAGGAAATCCTTCTCCCATTGCAGTAAACGTTGGTGTTCGGCCTTTGCCTCGTTTGGATGACAGAACGAAAACATTTCAACTTTATCAAATTGATGAACGCGGATAATGCCACGAGTATCTTTTCCATACGTGCCCGCTTCTCGACGAAAACATGATGAATAACCAGCATAGCGAATTGGCAACTTATCAGCTGGTAGAACTTCATCCATATGCATCGCCGCTAATGGAACTTCTGATGTTCCAACTAAATAGAGATTATCTTTTTCAAGATGATAAACATTTTCCGCCGCTTGTCCTAAAAATCCAGTGCCTTCCATGGCAGCTGGATTTACCAGAACTGGTGGGATCACTGGAGTAAAACCAGCTTTATTGGCCGATGCGATTGCATAATTAACTAAAGCAAACTCCAACATGGCACCAGCGCCAGTTAAATAATACGAACGAGATCCAGCAACTTTGGCGCCACGTTCGGTATCGATTGCACCAAGTAACTTACCTAGTTCAACGTGATCTCTTGGTTCAAAATCAAAGACGCGTGGTGTTCCAACATGTTCGATAGTTACAAAATCTTCTTCTTTTCCAATTGGCGCATCCGGATCTAAGATATTTGAAAGCTGCATGATTAAAGCTTTTGCTTCATCCTCTACTTGTGCCCGCTTTGCATCGGCCTCTTTAACTAGCCCCGCTAATGCTTTAGCTTTTTCAAGTAAGGCAGCTTTTTCATCACCTTTAGCGCTAGCAACCGACTTTGATAATAGGTTTTGTTCGGCGCGAATAGTTTCAAATGCATCTAAAGCGGTTTTGCGAATCTCATCAATTGCTAAAACTTTATCGACGATCAAGACATCTTCGCCGCGACCCTTTTGTGATGCACGAACTGCATCTGGGTTTTCGCGTAGAAACTTGATGTCGATCATTTACTTAACCTTTTCTCGTGGATACGAACCTAGGAAACGGATGTCTTCGCAGATTGCTCGAAGGCTTTCTACTGCCTCCTTCACGTGTGCATCTGCGATATGACCTTCAGCGTCAATAATGAAATGGTAATGGCCAAGTTCCAAACCAGTTGGACGTGACTGGATAAAAGTTAAGTTGATCTCGCGCTTTGCAAATTCAGTCAAAATATCTAGCAAAGCACCGGCGTGATCGACACCGATAAAGGCCGCTAAGGATGTGCGATCCCAACCTGTGTTCTTTGGAATCGTACCTGGCTTTGAGACAACGATAAATCGTGTGATCGCACCAGCGTTATCACCAATGTTGTCGGCAATGACGCGAAGTCCGTAATGAGCAGCGGCAACTGGTGCGGCAATCGCGGCATCAAATTCACCACGTGCAATCGCTTCAGCTGCGGCAGCAGTTGACGCTGTCGCAATTAATTCAGCATCTGGATAATTTGCCGCGACCCAATTACGAGTTTGTGCTTCGGCATGTGGATGCGTTGCAATGCGGCGGATGTCAGTTGTGTCCTGCTTAATCATTAACGCAAATGAGATGGGCAAAGTAACTTCACCAACGATCACAAGTGGGTCACCAGTTGCTAATTCATCGAGCGTGCGGGCAACAACACCTTCGATTGAATTCTCAATTGGTACTAAAGCAAAATGGGCTTTGCCTAAACGAACTGCATCCAAAGCGGCAGTGACGTTGGCATAAGGAATGAGGGAGTCATTAGAAGAGGTGATCTTTTTAAGAGCCGCCTCTGTAAATGTCCCTTTAGGTCCGAGATAGGCGTATGTACTCACTTGCTAATGATACCCGAGTACCGACCTCGCATTTGACGGGTTATTTGTGATCAAGACATCTACACCATTGCTGGCGCAAAAACGAATATCGCTGGCATCGTCAACAGTCCAGACAAAAAGTTCACGCGGATCACTCTGTAATTCAGGCTTAGTAGTAAACCTGGAAATACTTGGCCCGATTGCAGTGGCTGAAGTAAAGCGACGTTGTAGTGAAGAAAATCGATTGCCTAATAGAGCCACAGTTTTTTGAGTTGGATCAATCTTTCTAATATTTTCTAAAGCTAGCCAAGAAAAAGACATGATGTAAATCTGTGGAATTTTCTTTTCTTGTGCAATTAAATCCATCACCGCATGTTCAACTGCGCTGCCAGTTGGTACCGGGTGTTTAGTTTCAATCGCTAACTCTTTTTTATTATCTTTAGCTAAGGTTAAAAGTTCTTCTAAACTCATTACTTGTGGGCAGATCGCCTTTAACTCATTAAATCGCAGATCAGCGATACGGGCTTTATTTCCTGTGATTCTGCGCAGATCAGCGTCGTGCCACAACACTAAAGTTTTATCTTTGGTTAAACGGACATCACATTCAAATCCATCGGCGCCATCATCTATCGCTGCCTTGTAAGCCGCCATTGTTAACTCTAGATGGGCCAACGATGATCCACGGTGCGCGTAAATCTTCACCTTTGAAGGTTACACCGTTAGGCTTAACGACTATGAGCGCTCAATACTTTCAGACAGCTGCGCGCTCGGCCGTTGGTTTGGTCAGACAAGGAAATGAAGATTCCGGTTTTGTCTCGGCCCAGTTACTTGCCGTTGCCGATGGAATGGGCGGACATGCCGCAGGTGAAGTTGCCTCAAAGATTGCAGTTCAAGTCTTAGCTTCCTTAACTCCAACGTTAACTGATTCACAGATCGATGAAGAATCTGTGGAAGATTTATTGATGCACTCGTTACACAGTATCGATGCTGGTATCGCTGAAGCGGTGGATGAGTCACCAGAAAAACGTGGAATGGGAACGACGTTAACGGCGTTATTAATTCGCGGTGAAAACATTGCCTTGTTACATGTTGGTGATTCCAGATGTTATCGCTTGCGTGAAAACGCAATTGAGCAGTTGAGTAACGACCACACAGTTGTTCAGGAGTTACTAGATCAAGGAGCAATTTCGGCAACTGAAGCGATCGATCATCCGCAACGTTCAATGCTGACCCAGGCTCTGCGCGGTGAAGGCGATACAACTCCTGTTTTACAAATGTATACCGCTAAAAAAGGTGATCGATACTTATTGTGTAGCGATGGTTTGTCTGGTGTTTTAACTGAAAAAGAGATCAAAATAGGGTTGAAAAAATCCGACAAAGATGAGGCCGTTAAGTTTTTAGTTGATGCCACCTATATCAATGGTGCCCCCGATAACGTCACAGTTTTAATTGCTGATATCGTGCAAGAAGAAAGTACCCAACCCCAACTATTAGGAGCAGCTCATGAATAAGCAGCTGCTCGGTGGTCGCTACCAACTTGGCGAAATGATTGGTACTGGCGGAATGGCCGATGTATTTGTCGCCGAAGATATTCGCTTATCTCGTAAGGTGGCCGTTAAAGTTTTGCGCAGTGATTTAGCTCGCGATCCATCCTTTGTGGCACGGTTTAGAAAAGAAGCGTTAGCTGCCGCAGGTTTAAATCATCCTGGGATCGTTGCCGTTTATGACTCAGGTGAAGAACCAGCGCCATACATTGTTATGGAGTTAATCTCTGGACACACTTTGCGAGAGTTAATTCATAAAGGTGAGCGCATACCACTTCAGCGTGCGATTGAAATAGGTGAAGGAGTTTTAGCAGCGCTGGAATATTCACATCACAGTGGAATTGTTCACCGCGATATTAAGCCAGCTAACATCATGATTACAGATCATGGCGATGTAAAGGTGATGGATTTTGGAATCGCTCGTGCGTTGGCAGATTTGGGTGCGACGTTAACTAGTACATGGAATGTAGTTGGCACTGCCCAGTACTTATCACCTGAACAAGCGTTAGGTGAGACGGCCGATCTACGAAGTGATATTTATTCTACGGGTTGTTTGTTATATGAAGTACTGACTGGCAAACCACCATTTACTGGTGAAACTCCAGTCTCAATCGCATTCCAACATGTTTCAGGAGTAATCGCACTTCCTAGTTCCATTGTTCCCGATCTACCAGCAGGAATCGATACTTTGTTGTCTGTTGCATTAGCTAAAAACCCGGATGATCGATATCAGTCGGCTGGCTTAATGCTGGATGATCTTTATAAAATTAAAGCTGGCCAAGTTGTTACAACAAAGATTGCTAAGCCACCGATTTCTCGTCGTAAAGTTGTAATTAGTGCGGTAAGTGCCTTAGTTGCAGTTGCAACAATGATTGCCGGCCTAGTGTTTTTACGCCCAGCAACTAACCCAGCTTCTTTGCCACAACTACCCAATGTTGTTGGTTTAAATCAACAAGAAGCCCAGGCACTATTAAGTGATTATGTTGTAACTATTACGCGTGCACCTGATGGTCGAATTCCAAAAGATCGAGTAGCAAGTCAAATTCCATTGGCAACGACCCGTGCCCAAAAAGGATCCGGTGTTGTGTTAACTATTTCAGATGGGCCCGGAAACACTGTCGTGCCAATTGACTTAGTAGGAATGTCCTTAATCGATGCACGCACCACTTTAACCAGTGTTGGTTTATTAGTTACATCCACTCAAGCTATTCCCTCGGATGAACCACAAGGAACAGTATTAAAAGTAACGCCAGAGCCTGGTTCAACCATCACTGCTGGTAGTGGCGTAGTTTTACAGATCGCTAGCGGACAGATTTTAGTTCCAGCACTTATTGGAACTGATGCATTGCAAGCTAAAACTATTTTGGTGCAAGCCGGCTTTTTAGTAAATGAAGTTCAGGGCTACGACGCTAATCAGCCAATTGGTGTAGTCATCCGACAAGCACCCGATGCTGGTGTAACTCAAACTATTGGTAAGTCAGTAACTATTACCGTTAATAAGGCGCCGTAAAACTAATTTCGGCTGCTTGATACAACTGGCGATAAACCAACTGCTTTTTCGCGAGCGCTGATATCACCACACATCACTAACCAGTTAGCTAACATCTGATGTCCGTGTTCAGTTAACACTGACTCTGGATGAAACTGCACTCCTTGAATCGGTAAGGTTTTGTGTTGGATCGACATTACTAAATCTGATTCAGTGCTTCCGGTTATCTCTAAAACATCTGGCACTGAATCTTTTTCAATACATAATGAGTGATAACGCGTTGCCGTAAATGGAGATGGCACATCGTTAAGTACACCTTCTTGATTGTGATAAACCAAAGAAGTTTTTCCATGAAGTAATTCGGGTGCGCGCGAAACTGTGGCACCAAAGGCAACACCAATTGCTTGATGTCCTAAACAAACACCAAAAAGTGGGATTGAATGTTCGGCGCAGTACTTAATCATTTCGATAGAGACTCCGGCGCGCTCTGGAGTTCCGGGTCCTGGTGAAATTAAAACACCGTCATATTTACTGGCTTGATCAGCTGTGATTTCATCATTTCTTACAACGGTGCAACTGGCGCCTAACTGCTGTAAGTACTGCACCAAATTAAAGACAAATGAGTCATAGTTATCGATCACCAGGATTGAGGTCGCGTTAGTGCTCATAGGAGCATTCTTGCTCATGGTGTATCTTTCATGCATGCCTAAATCAAAGCTCCGCAAGAAGGTTGAAGAGCAGCGCGCTCATTCCCAAGATGTTGTCGCTCATAATCCAGCTGCTCCAATGGAAAGCCCAAAATGGCTTGCTCCAACAATGGTCGCGTTCTTTCTGATCGGCTTGTTCTGGATCGTGACGTACTACGTCTCCCAGACCGAGTATCCAGTTCCTGGAATCGGTGCTTGGAACATGATCGTTGGCTTTAGTTTTATCGGTGTTGGTTTTTCACTCGCCACTCGCTGGCGCTAAAACAACTCGGTTAAAAATCTCGCTGCCGAGTAGTACAGCGGTATTCCAAGAATTAAATTAAATGGAAAAGTCACGCCCACACTAGCCGTTAAAGCTAATCCAAGATTTGCTTTCGGTAAAGCGATTGATACTGCTGCAGGTGCGGCGATATACGAAGCACTTGCGCATAAGACACCAAATACCGTTGCGCCTCCTATTGAAAAACCAGTAGCAGTTGCAATTGTTGTGCCCAGCAAACCACTAGTTATCGGAAATACAATTGCAAAAATACCTAGCGGCCAACCAACACTTCGAACTTCTTTAAAATTAGCACCAGCTGAGTATCCGAGGTGTAAAAGAAAGAGTGCTAAAAATCCACTGAGTAGTTCGATAAATAAAGGCGCCACTTTTTCATATCCTGATGAAGTTGTCAGAAAGCCAATAAGCGTTGCTCCAACAAGTATTAGGACGGTCTTACCAAAGATAACTTCTTTTAGAATCGCGGCCCAATGAACATCATTTGCCACACCTCTTGAACTAGCTAAGAAAATTCCAACAATAAGACCTGGAATTTCAATTAAAGTTAGAAGTGCTGGCGCGTATCCTTCAACGAAGATTCCATTACTTTCCATAAAAAGCAGCGCTGCCGAAAAAGTAACTAAGGATGTAGAGCCATAGTGCGCGGCAATCGAACCTCGATCAATTACCGATAACTTCTTAATTAAACCTAGCGAAAAGAAGGCGAGTGTTGCGACAAGAACACCGCTAACTAAAGTTGTTAGCGCCGGTTTAAGGAACTCGCCCAACCCCACCGATTTAAGGGAATAGCCACCTTTGAGGCCAATCCCAAAGAGTAAGTAAATTGAAATAAATTGATATGAAGACTCAGGTAGTTTTAAATTTCCCTTTACGCGTGAAGCTAAAAAACCAAGAATGAAGGCTAAAACCCCCACTGAGGTTAGATTTGAATAGGCAATAGACCATGCGCTCATGTCTTTATTATACATGCAAAACTATTCATGTATCAAATATCATGTATAGTTTTGCTATGAAATCTTTACGGAAGTGGACCTTTCTCTCTAACCACGCTCACGTATTAATCCAGATAGCTAGTAAATCGGATTTAAAAGTCCTTGAGTTGGCAGAGATAGTTGGCGTAACTGAACGAAGCACTCTTTCAATTCTTTCAGAATTAGAAAGTGATGGATATATTTCGATAGAGCGCGTTGGTCGACAAAATAAATACACGGTTAATTCTAAAAAGAAATTTAGGCATCCATCTGAAGCCGATTATTCAATCGGTGAATTGATTAAAATCTTTAAGTAAATGAGTTTTTTAGAAGGATACAAGGGTGGAAAAGTTTATCTGCCTACTTTGCATAAAAAAGGTGATTTATTAAATTCTGCATTTAATGATCGTTTGCAGATGAACGTCTTTGAGCTTTCGGTTGACACTGATTCGGTAGGAACTTTTTCAGGTGATATCAAGCGAAGTAGCACTGTTCACGAAACACTCTTAAAGAAAATCTCATTAGCTAGGCAAATAAGTGATGGTGATTTCTATGTTGCTTCAGAAGGTTCAATAGGCTCTGACCCGATAATTCCATTTTTTAATAGTGATATTGAGGAATTACTTTTCTTTGATGTAAAGAATAATCTTTTAATCTCAGAGCGAATTCGCTCATTTGAAATCGTAATCGCAACTGCTATTTATAATAAAGATTTTAAATTAAATTCATTTTTAGAACGTGCTGATTTCCCTAATCACAAGTTAATCATTCGATCCCAGACTGACCCCATTGGTGTTATTGGTAAAGGGATCGGTTCGGTAGAAACATTGCACGCTCTTCTTAAACAGGCTGTTCAGGATGGGTTAGATGATTTAGTTATCGAAAGTGATTTTCGAGCGCATTGCTCTCCCTCGCGCGCAAAAAACATACGTGAATGTGCCCAAAAACTCGTCGAACGAATCTCTTCGCTCTGCCCAGATTGTGAGCGCCCGGGTTGGGGTCAGGTTTCTACAATTAAAGGTTTACCGTGTTCAGAGTGCGGGGAGTTTAAAGAGGCGGCCGTAAGGGCTCTGCTCTTTGGTTGTGTTGCCTGCGAGTTCACAGCCGAGGGAGAAAGCCTAGCTACTTCCATTGATCCCGGTCAGTGCGATAGGTGCAACCCCTGAATTACATGGTTGTAATTCAATCCACAATGTGGGTAAAGGGTGTGGATAACTCTCTACTTCTTAGAGTTAAGGATTAACTGCGCCGTTACTAGACCGCCGATTAAACCTCCCAGGTGTGCCCGCCAATCAACACCACCTAATACAAAACCAAAGACAAAGTTCAAACCAATAATGAAAATAATGGATCGAATATCAACGCCGATCCGTTTGCCAACAATCACAATCGCGCCAAACAATCCAAAGACCGCACCCGAGGCCCCAACCGATGCACTGTAGGTTTCGGCGAAATAGGCCGAAGCAACTGAGCCGGTAAAGAGCGAGACAAAAAAGATAATCAGAAACTTATTTTTACCAAAAGCTTCTTCCAGTGGATTTCCTAAAACCATTAACGAGTACATGTTAAAACCCAAATGCATTAATCCACCGTGGGTTAGTGCCACCGTAAATAATCGATACCACTCGTTAGTTGCTTGCAGATATTCAAAGCTGGGCAAAAACAATTGGCTTTGCAATGATGGTATGAACATGGCCGCTAAATAAGCGGCACAAATTACTGCAATTAAAGAATAAGTTGCCGAGCGTTTAAGCGATGGAAACACTTGTGATGGTGATGTCAGTTGCTGGCTTATCTTGTGCGCCAGTCTTAGCTGTTGCAATCGCATCAACTACTGCCTGGCTAGCCGAATCCTTTACTTCACCAAAGATGCTGTGCTTACGGTTTAACCAAGTTGTTGGCGCAACGGTAATAAAGAACTGTGAACCATTTGTTCCTGGACCACTGTTAGCCATTGCCAAAATATATGGACGATCAAAAGTTAGTTCACCATGGAACTCATCAGCAAACTTGTAACCAGGTCCGCCAGTTCCGCGACCTAGTGGATCGCCACCTTGAATCATAAAGCCATCAATGACGCGGTGAAAAATTGTTCCGTCGTAAAGATTGGCCGTTGACTTACTTCCGGTATTTGGATCGGTCCACTCTTTTGCACCAGTTGCTAGTTCAACAAAGTTAGCAACTGTCTTTGGTGCTTGGTTTGGAAAAAGTTCGATGACGATGTCACCTAAAGTTGTATGTAATGTGGCCGTTGATGACATGGTTCGCTCTTTTCATTTAGGTAACGCGTGTAAATGGTGCGGAGTTAAAACTGTGTGGAGACCAGGGGAATCGAACCCCTAACCTCTGCCTTGCAAAGGCAGCGCTCTACCAATTGAGCTAGGTCCCCGTATTAGAACGGGTGGGCCCAGGTGGACTTGAACCACCGACCTCTTCCTTATCAGGGAAGCGCTCTAACCAGGCTGAGCTATGGGCCCGCTACAAAGATTTACTCTTCGGAGCAGAAGCGCAAGGTTACCTTGAACTTCGTTAACTCCCAAAATGAGTCTGAACTCGCTTTGGTTGTAAGGCCTACCACGTCAGGATGCGAACCATACTAACTTTTCGCGGAAATCTCATCTTCGCCGTTCTTGGTTACCGATAGCAGGCTCACACCTTCATCGAGATTGACCAAGCGAACACCCATGGAATCACGCCCGGTTTGGCGCACTTGCGCTGCTGGTGTTCTCATGACAGTTCCGGCCGAAGTAATCGCAAGGATTTCATCGCCATCACGTAGAACAAGTGCGCTAACAAGTGAACCACGTGAATTCTCATCGATCTTGGCCGCTTTAATTCCAATTCCGCCGCGGCCTTGTAAACGGTATTCATCAATTGGAGTTTTCTTTCCGTAGCCACCATCGGTTGCGGTAAAGACAAAAGAGTTTTGTGATTGTTCGGAATTAACCCGAGCCATCGCTAGTAAACTATCGCCGGCGCGAAACTTCATCCCGATCACACCACTGGTTGAACGACCCATCGAACGAAGTGATTCATCGTCGGCGGTAAAGCGCAATGACATTCCCTTTGTTGAAACCAGAAGTAATTCATCATCGGCGTTCACAAGTGATGCACTAACCACTTCGTCGCCAGGTTTTAAAGTGATAGCAATTAAGCCGCCGGTACGTGGTGAATCAAATTCAGAAAGTGGCGTCTTCTTTACTAAGCCGTTGCGTGTTGCTAGAACTAAGAATGGTGAAATTAAATAATCTTTTATGGATAATACTTGCGCAATTTTCTCATCTGGTTTAAATGCCATCAGGTTTGCCACGTGTTGTCCGCGGGCATCGCGACCAGCATCTGGAAGTTCGTGAACTTTGGAACGGTAAACCCGTCCTTGGTTAGTAAAAAATAATAGCCAATCGTGTGTTGACGCAACAAAGAAGTGATCAACTACGTCATCTTCTTTTAGCGCCGCGCCTTTAACACCGCGACCACCGCGACGTTGTGATCTATACAGTTCGGCCATAGTTCGCTTTGAATAACCACCGCGTGTAATAGTGACAACTACATCTTGATCTGGAATTAAATCTTCGGCGCTGAAATCACCTTCACTGGCGATAATCTGAGTCCGGCGCTCATCGCCATACTTTGCAACTAAGTCAGTTAGTTCAGTTTTAACGATTTCTCGTTGTTTGGCCGGGTTTACCAGGATCGTATTAAGTTCAACAATGTCAGCCATTAACCCGTCATATTCATCGTTAATCTTTTGCCGCTCTAGCGCTGCAATTCGACGCAACTGCATATCCAAAATTGCATTGGCTTGAATTTCATCAACCGCTAACAACTTCATCAATCCAGTGCGGGCCTCTTCTGGTGTTGTAGATGCGCGAATTAAAGCGATAACTGCATCAAGTGTATCTAGTGCTTTTAAATAACCCAACAAAATATGTGCGCGTTTTTCTTTTTCGGCTAACCGATACTTAGTGCGCCGAACAATTACTTCGATCTGGTGTTCGATATAAAAACGAATAAATTCATCTAATCGCAAAGTACGTGGAACGCCATCGACAAGAGCCAACATATTGCAGCCAAATGTGTCTTGTAGTTGAGTCTGCTTATAAAGATTATTTAGGATTACTTTTGGAATTGCCGCGTTTTGTAAAACAATTACTAAACGTTGGCCAAGGCGCTCATTACCTTCATCTCGCACATCGGCAATTCCTTTAAGTTTTCCATCTTTCACAAGTTCGGCGATTTTCAACGCTAAATTATCTGGGTTTACTTGATAAGGAAGCTCTGAGATAACTAAACATGTTCGCTTGTTAATCTCTTCTACTTGCACAACTGCGCGCATCGTGATCGATCCACGACCTGTGCGATATGCAGTTTCAATTCCAGTACGACCAACAATTAATCCCTTTGTTGGGAAATCTGGGCCTTTTACAATCTTGATGTATTCGTTAAGTAAATCTTCCTGCTTCATCTCTGGGTTTTCTAAAGCGTAAATAACAGCTTCGCCAATTTCGCGCAGGTTATGCGGTGGAATATTTGTTGCCATTCCAACTGCGATACCAGCGGAACCATTAACTAAAAGATTAGGTAGGCGTGATGGTAAAACTGTTGGCTCTTGCGAACGTCCGTCATAGTTCGGAATAAAATTGACGGTATCTTCATCGATATCGCGCATCATCTCCATGGCAAGTGGTGATAATCGAGCCTCCGTATAACGCATCGCTGCCGCCGGGTCGTTTCCGGGAGAGCCGAAGTTTCCATTGCCATCAATGAGCATGTAACGCAAAGACCAATGCTGGGCCAAGCGAACTACTACGTCATAAATTGAGGTGTCACCGTGTGGGTGGTAATTACCCATCACGTCACCAACAATGCGAGAAGATTTATAGAAACCTTTATCTGGGCGATAGCCCGCGTCATACATCGCATATAAAACACGACGGTGAACTGGTTTTAATCCATCGCGAACATCTGGCAGTGCCCGGCCGACGATAACTGACATTGCATAGTCAAGATATGAACGGGCCATTTCAACTTGAAGATCAACAGTTTCGATCTTGTCGAAGTTTTCCAAATTCTTTGGGTTTAATTCATCCATTAAATATCCAAGAATCGAACATCTTTGGCGTTACGTTGAATAAATGCGCGACGCTTTTCCACATCTTCACCCATCAACACCGAGAATAGATCATCGGCAGCTGCGGCATCATCTAATGTCACACGAACTAATACTCGGTGTTCTGGATCCATGGTTGTATCCCACAGTTCCTTAGCTGGCATTTCACCTAAACCTTTGAAACGTTGAATTCCATCATCTTTAGGTAAACGTTTTCCGGCGGCGATTCCAATTTCAATCATCCCATCGCGTTCACGATCACTAAATGCATATTCAACTGGCTCTTTACCGCCCCACTTTAATTTATACAAAGGTGGCTGGGCGAAATACACAAAACCTTGTTCAATTAATGGACGCATAAAACGGAAAAGAAGAGTGAGAAGTAGGGTGCGAATATGTTGACCGTCAACGTCAGCATCGGCCATCAAAATAATCTTGTGGTATCGAAGCTTTGCCACATCAAAATCATCGTGCACACCAGTACCAAGTGCGGTGATTAAAGCTTGTACTTCAGTGTTTTGTAAGACGCGATCGATGCGTGCTTTTTCAACATTTAAAATCTTTCCGCGAATTGGTAGCACTGCTTGGTTTCTAGAATCACGTCCACCTTTAGTAGAACCACCAGCTGAGTCACCTTCAACAATATAAAGTTCGCACTTTGCTGGATCGGTCCATTGGCAGTCAGCTAACTTGCCTGGCATGCCGCGGCCTTCTAATAAACCCTTGCGATTACGGCTTAAATCACGGGCTTTGCGCGCTGCCACACGAGCGGCAGCGGCATCAATACTCTTTCGAACAATCTCTTTGCCTTCAGTTGGATTTTGCTCAAACCAACTTTGTAACTCTTCATTAACAACTTTTTGGGTAAAAGTCTTTGCCTCAGAGTTACCTAACTTTGTTTTGGTCTGTCCTTCAAATTGTGGATCCACTAATTTAATAGAGACGATCGCGGTTAACCCTTCACGGACATCATCGCCAGTTAAACGATCTTCCTTCTTTTTAATAAAACCTTGTTCCTCGCCAAACTTATTTACAATAGAAGTAAGTGCAGTACGGAAGCCTTCTTCGTGTGAGCCACCTTCATGGGTGTGAATTGTGTTTGCAAAGGTATAAACAGATTCCGAAAATCCTTCATTCCATTGCATGGAAACTTCTAATGCAATCTTGTTCTTTTTATCCTCTGATGCAAAAGCGATAATTGATTTGTGGGTTTGGCCACGAGTTGAATTTAAGTGCTTTACAAAGTCGGTAATTCCGCCGTCGTATTCATAGCGCACCGTTAACTGCTCGCCATGTTCATCTACGTGACCGCCGCGCATATCGGTTAACGTTAAAATTAAACCTTTATTAAGAAATGCCATTTCTCGAAAACGAGTTGATAAAATCTCGAAAGAAAAATCAGTTGTTTCAAAGATCTCTTTTGATGGCCAGAATTGAACTATGGTTCCAGCCGCGCTAGATGGATCGCCTTTACGAACTGGTGCAACCGGAACTCCTAATTTGTACTCTTGATACCAAAAACTTCCATCGCGTTGAACAATTACGGAAAGATCAGTGCTGAGTGCATTAACAACTGAGATACCAACTCCGTGTAACCCGCCAGAAACCGAGTAACCAGCATCGCCGAACTTTCCACCGGCGTGTAAAACTGTTAAAACAACTTCGAGTGCTGGCTTTTTTTCCACTGGGTGAATATCAACTGGAATTCCGCGGCCGTTATCGATTACTTCGACGCCGCCATCGGCCATTAGGGTCACATTAATTTCGGTGCAGTAACCAGCCAAGGCTTCATCTACTGAGTTATCGACGACCTCGTAAACTAGGTGGTGTAATCCACGCTCTCCTGTTGAGCCGATGTACATGCCTGGGCGCTTTCTAACCGCCTCGAGACCTTCTAGGACGGTGATGTTGCTAGCGTTATAGGAGCTCTCAGCCACAGGACTCCTTTCTAGATAATCGCTTAAATCACCACTGGTGGGCGTTAGAGGCCATAGTGCCCTCGGAATGGCTTTATCCTAGTGGGAATCGGTGACATTAGATAGCCAAAAAAAGCCTTGTGGACGGGCATAGCCGAACTTTGAGCGTAGGGTTGAGGGGTCTAGTTACCCGTAGGTGTCTCTGGGGCCTCTGGCATTTCTGATTGTGCGAATCCCTTTTTTCCAGGTTGGGCCGGTGGGACCAAAAAAAACCAACTTCTCCACCAGGACGCCGGTGGCATCTTTTTGAATCGTTGCCAACAAATCATTGGAGATTAATTGCAACTGAGTTGCCCACGCCGTTGATGTTGTTTGAATTGTTAAGACACCATCCAAAATTGAAATAGGTGCTGTGTGTTGGGCGATCTCTTCACCAATTATTTTTTTCCAGTGTACAAAAAGATTTCCTTCAGCTAATCCACTATCCCAATCACGGTCGGCGATTAAGTTTGATAAAACAACATTAATTAATTCTGGGTCACCTGGTTTTCCAACTTGCGGAGTTGGCGCTGCTTTATTTGGTTTGCGGGTGATATTTGTTTTAAAGGATTTGAAAAGATCTAAAGCTAAGTCGCGCTTAGTCATTCTTTTTACCCTTTCTAACGACACCCGGTGTGACATAGAACTTTTGGGTGAGTAAATCATTTGGTAAGTCACCTTCAACGGCAGTAGTGATAATTGTTTGCTCAGCTAATTTAGTTGCCGACATTAATTGAATCCGGCGCGAGGTATCTAGTTCGGCAAAAACATCATCTAAAATTAAAATAGGTGATGCTCCTTCTGATTTTAATAAGTTAAAGGAGCCGATCCGCAATGAGATTGCCATTGACCATGATTCGCCGTGGCTGGCATAACCCTTTGCTGGGAAATCACCGATTTGTAAATGTAGGTCATCACGATGTGGACCAATTAAAGAGACGCCGCGTTCAATCTCTTGGTAGGCAACTTCATCTAGGCGTTGTGTTAAAACTTCTATATTTTTAGCGATATCAGCCGATACTCCATCGGTGCTGCATTTATATGAAATTGACGCTGGTTTAACTTCATTAAGATTTTTATAGTTCTCTGCAACCCAAGGATTAAGTGCGTTGATCAACGCGATCCGTTCGGCTGTTAACTCTGCGCCTAACTTAATAAGTTGTTCATTCCAAGGAATAAGTGCTGCGGTAGATGCACGTGTTTTTAATAAAGCGTTACGTTGTTTAACAACTCGTTCGTAATCTGCAATTACCCCAGCTAAACGTGGGGTGCGGGTTATAAGTAGCCGATCAAGGAAATCACGCCGGGTACCTGGTTCCCCGCGCACTAAATCTAAATCTTCGGGGGAGAAATAAACTATTTGAATCACACCTAGTAATTCTCGCTGACTGCGGGTGGGATTACCGTTAATACGAGCACGGTTAGCTTTCGTCGCATTGATCTCGAGATCTATTTGTAGCGCGCGATCTTCGCGTTGCACCTCTGCCCGAATAATCGCTTGTTGATTACCAAGGGAGATTAGCGGCACATTATTAGAGACACGATGTGAAGATAGAAACGCTAAATAGATTAAAGATTCGGCGATATTAGTTTTACCGGAACCATTATCGCCAATAAAAGTGGTTACACCAGGTTGGAGTTCAATCTCCAACTGGTTGTAGGAACGAAAATTGGTCAGCGCCAACTTATTAATACGCAAGTGATTGCCTGGGTTTAGGAGGCGTAGCGCATTGGCATTAATAGGTAGCGATAGTTTTCAATAACCGCGCCATCTTTATCGCTTTTACCCATCAGGATTGCTGGCTTGTTTGCACCTGTAAATGAGATTTGAACAAACTTAGTTCCCACTGCAGTTAAACCATCAGCTAAAAATGTTGGGTTAAAGGCAATAGCAATTGGTTCACCTGTTAATAAGATTTCAATTGTTTCGGTTGCTTGCGCTTCTTCACCAGCGCCAGCTTCAAGAGATAGTGTGTTGTTGGCGAAATCGAGACGGAGTGGAACTGTTTTATCAGTTACTAAAGCAACTCGTCGTACTGATTCCAAAAGTGTGGCAACTTCAATTAAAGCATTTGTTGTTACTTCTTGTGGAAGTAAGTGGCGGTATGGTGGGAAGGTGCCATCCAACATTCGGGATGTCATGGTTTTTCCATCGCTGGCAAAACCAGTTAAACGATCGTTGCTTGTATTAGGTGCGAAAGATAATGAAACTTCTTTTGAACCAGTTAATGATTTAGCGGCGTCGGCGATAGTGCGCGCACGAAGTAGCGCGGTTGTAGAAGTATTTGGTGCGGTTGGATTCCATTGCATCTCTCGAACCGCTAAACGGTAACGATCAGTTGCCGCAAAAGTAACGGTCTCTTCGTTAATTTCAACGTGTACGCCAGTTAATGTTGGAAGTGAGTCATCGCGGCCAGCTGCGATCGCAACTTGTGCCACTGCGTTAGCGAATGTGTCGCTGGCGATAACCCCAGTTGCATCTGGTAGTTCCGGCAAGTTTGGATACTCATCAACTGACAATGTTGGTAAAGTAAATTTTGCACTGCCACTCGTTACTAAAACTCTAGATCCTTCTAAAACAAAAGTGATTGGTTTATTAGGAAGGGATCGTGCGATCTCAGCTAATAATTTTCCTGGTACTAAAACCTTCCCCGGTGTTTTAACTTCGGCTACAAAATGTGCCTTACTGGCTGTCTCTAAATCAGATGCTGATAAAAACACTTCATCGCCAGTTGCATCAATAACGATTCCAAGTAGTTCGGTTTTAATCGGACGAGTAGAAAGAGATCGGGATACCCAGTTAACGCCATCGGTTAACGCTGATTGCTCGACTATAAATTTCATTTCTATCCTCGGCTCTTTTTCTTGAGTGTTTTATGGTGTGTGGAAAGGTTATTCGCGTAACTAGATGTATGTATATATAAGTAGTCGTAGTAACCAGCTTGGTTTTCTGTGGGTGATTGGTAAAAGCCCTGTTCGGCGCGGGGTTTCACAATGTATGGGTTGTGGGTAAGTCCTGGAAAACTATGGGTAAAACCCGACAACATGGCCATCTACCTACCCTCTCTCTCTTCTCCACCGAACTTATCCACGGTTGTGGCTACTTTCTTCATAGTTATCCACACGTTATCCCCAACTGGGGGTAAAGAGTGGCAAAACGGACAATTACCGCAAATGCGGTTATCGCACCTGGTGCTTAATTCTGGTGGTGAGTTCGTTGACTTGGTTATAGATCGAACGACGCTCAGCCATCAGTTGACGGATCTTTCTATCGGCATGCATAACCGTTGTGTGGTCACGCCCACCAAATGCTTGGCCGATCTTCGGCAATGAAAGCTCAGTAAGTTCGCGGCACAAATACATCGCAATCTGGCGAGCATTAACTAAAACACGAGACCGTGAAGTTCCACAAAGATCATCAATAGTGAGCGAGAAGTACGCTGCAGTTTGGGCCATGATCGTTGCACCAGTGATCTCAGGATTACTTTCATTTGGAATTAAATCTTTTAAAACTATTTCCGCTAACGAGAGATCGACGCTTTGACGGTTCAATGATGCAAAAGCTGTCACGCGAATGAGTGCACCTTCAAGTTCACGAATATTTGTCGAGATTTTGCTGGCGATATATTCAAGCACATCATCAGGTGCGTTCAATTTATCTTGCGCCGCTTTTTTACGAAGAATCGCAATACGCGTTTCTAACTCCGGCGGTTGAATATCGGTAATCAAACCCCACTCAAATCGGGAACGTAGTCGATCTTCCAAAGTTGTTAACTGTTTTGGCGGGCGATCACTTGAAATAACTATTTGTTTATTTGCGTTATATAAAGTATTAAAAGTATGAAAAAACTCTTCCTGGGTACGTTCTTTATTTTCTAAAAATTGAATATCGTCAACTAATAAAATATCTAGATCGCGGTAGCGTCTTTGAAAGGCTGAAGCTTTATCATCGCGAATTGAGTTAATAAAGTCATTGGTGAACTCTTCTGATGAAACATATTTAACACGGACGTTTCCATATAGTTCTTGGGCGTATGCGCCAATAGCATGTAAAAGGTGAGTCTTACCTAAACCAGATTCACCATAAATAAATAATGGGTTGTATGCCTTAGCTGGTGCTTCAGCTACTGCCACTGCGGCGGCGTGAGCAAAACGGTTAGAGGCACCAATCACAAAAGTTTCAAAAACATAACGAGGATTTAAAGTTGAGAGTTCGGCAGATTTTAAAGCCGGTGAATCATCTCGCCCTGTGCCAACTTTTGGCGCAATGAACTCGACTTCGACATCGTTATTTGCAACGGTAACAACTTCAAGGGTTTCATCAACCGTAACTGCGATATTAGTTGTCGATCCCAGTTCGCGAGTAAGAACTTCGCTAACAACGGTGCGCAAACGACTTTCTAAAACATCTTTAGCAAAGAGATTAGGAGCTGCGACTAATAAAGTTGTTTGATCCTCGTTGTGTAGTAAACCCAACGGTTTAGTGAGCTGCAAAAAGGCGCGGTGCTGAGGGGAGTCGATGGCGACGGCTTCAATAACCCGACCCCAAAGAGCGGGAAGTTCAATCTCCGTGCTCTCTTTGATAGCCATCACAACCCCTTTTTCTTCGTCCACAGGTTTATCCACACCCTGTGGTCTAAACCTCAGGTTGAGCCCTGCAAAACCCTCCCAAATCGATTTACCTGTGGAGGGGAGTGAAAAGTAGAGCGAAATGGCGAAAAAAGCAACTGGTTATCCACAACGTGAGAAGGCCTCCCACCCCAAATCTCCAGTTTGACCGGCTTATCCCCAGACCTCTACCGTTACCTCCTTGCTTCCCCCGTATTTCTGGCCCGCAGTAAAAGTTGATTATTAGGAGTTTTAAATGACAAAGCGCACCTTCCAACCCAACACACGTCGTCGTGCCAAGAAGCATGGCTTCCGTGCCCGCATGGCAACCCGTGCCGGTCGTGCAATTCTTTCAGCTCGTCGTGGCAAAGGCCGCGAAAAGCTTTCTGCATAACGGTAACGATCGATAACCGTGCTCGCTAAAAGCGCACGTTTAACCGAGAGCGGGGATTTTGCCCGCGCTACAAAGAGCGGTTTGAGATATTCAACCCCTAACTTTGTTGGATACCTCTACCCCACTGGTTTAGATCTTCCTGCCCGCGCTGGGTTGGTAATCAGTAAAAACGTTGGCGGCTCTGTCACGCGACATCGAATCGCTCGTCAAATTCGTCACACAATTCAAAAAAATTATTCACAATTACCAATCGGCACCCTATGTGTAATCAGGGCGCTTAACAATGCGGACAGCGCTGACGTAGCTAATGAGGTAGAGAAAATTATCGGGCAACTTCAAAAAAAGTTATCCGAGAAGGCAGCCCAGAAATGAGAAAGCTTCTGACTGCGCCAATCAAGGTGTATCAGAAGTGGATCTCACCAATGTTTGGGCCGCGCTGTAAGTACTACCCGTCATGTTCTTCATACGCGGTTACCGCAATTGAAACACATGGTTTAAAAGGAGTTGCAATGAGCGCCTGGCGTTTATTGCGGTGTAACCCGTGGTCACACGGTGGTGTTGATTATGTTGTTCCAAAAAAATCGAAAGAGAAGGTAGTTACTCATGGATAGCATCCTAAAACCCTTATATATCGCGGTTTCTTGGGTCATTGTAACGATTCACGATTTACTGTCTCCAATTTTTGGAGCAAATAGCGGCGTCTCGTGGTCTCTGGCAATTATCGGGCTAGTTATTATTATTCGAATTATTTTAATCCCACTCTTTGTAAAACAGATTAAGTCTCAGCGCGCATTAACTGCACTTCAACCACACATGAAGGAGATTCAAAAGAAGTACAAAGATGATCGCCAAAAGCAATCCGAAGAGATGATGAAGCTTTATAAGGAACATAAAACAAACCCATTAGCATCATGTTTTCCAATCTTGGCGCAGGCCCCAATCTTCTTTGCCCTTTTTACAGTTCTTAATGGAATTGGAAAAAATCCACCGGTCAAACACGGTGTCTTTACCCAAGAAGATGTTGTTAGTGCCGCTGGCGCTAAATTTTTTGGTGCGCCAATCTCAGATACATTTCTTGGCACCGACATCACAACTGTAAAAATAGTTACTGTTCTATTAATCGCCTTTATGTCATTAACAACCTTTACCACCCAACGTCAATTAATGACAAAGGGAATGCCAAAGATGGATTCATCAAATAACATGATGTTGCAACAACAAAAAATTATGTTGTATGCATTTCCAGTTATTTTTGCGATCTCAGGCGTTAACTTTCCAATTGGAGTTTTAATTTACTGGTCGACCACAAACCTATGGACATGGGGCCAGCAATATTATGTAATTAAGCGAAACCCAACACCAGGGTCACCTGCTTATGAAGAGCTTCATAAAAAAAGAAACAAAAAAAGCGGAGTTGTGGAAGAGGTTTTAGATACAACCTTGGGTGAAGATGAGATTAAGGGCCAACGCCAACAACCAAAGAAAAACACCAATAAGAAAAAGAAGAAGAAATAGGACAAATAGGTATAAATAGTTACAAATACCTACAAATACCTACAAATAGTATTAATTAACTACAAACCCGACAGGGCCCGGAAAAGGGAGAGATAAATGCCAAAGAGTAAAGAAGCAGTTGTTGAGACCGAAGTAGCGACCGAAGTAGCGACCGAAGTAGTTGAAAAGGATAAGGATCTAAAAACTCCAAAACCCGCTGCCAAACTAGAGGAAGAGGGCGATATCGCCGCTGACTATCTAGAAGCATTGCTTGATATCGCCGATCTAGATGGTGACATCGATATCGATGTTGAAAATGGCCGCGCCGCACTCGCCATTGTGGGAGGCAAGTTAAGCCACCTCGTTGGCCGTGAGGGAGAGGTTCTCGATGCGATTCAAGAGCTCACACGCTTAGCGGTACAGAGTTCAACTGGAGACCGCAGCCGATTAATGCTCGATATCGATAACTTCCGCGCCAATCGCCGTACCGAGTTAACAGCCCTGGCCAAAGAGATGGCAGAAGAGGCCAAGACAACTGGTGGATCGATCAAATTAAAGCCAATGAACGCCTTTGAGCGTAAAATCATCCATGACACGATCCAAGATCTAGGTCTAACCAGCGAATCTGATGGAGAAGATCCAAACCGTTTCGTAGTTATCTACCCTGCTTAAACCAATGGAGGTTTCACGTGAAACCCTCATTGCGAGGCATTTTCCAGATCCAGACCGGATTCGCGCCTACGCTACATTTCTAGAGAGCGTTGGAATTGAGCGTGGATTAATTGGCCCACGCGAGGCCGATCGGATCTGGGAGCGTCACATCTTTAACTGCCTACCGGTTACCACCCTGTTTTCTGAAGGTGCGACCGTCTTTGATATCGGCTCTGGCGCTGGATTACCAGGGATTGTGATCGCCCTAGCCCGCCCAGATCTAAAAGTGACGCTGATTGAGCCACTTGAGCGCCGGGTGGAGTTCCTACAAGAGGCAGTCACCGGCTTAGAGATTGAAGTAATCCGTGGCCGGGCCCAGGATGTTAAAACTACAGCCCATTATGTAACGGCTCGCGCCGTCGCACCATTGGAGAAGTTAAAGAAGATCTCCTTTCACCTTTTAAAGACACATGGCTCCTTGCTAGCGATGAAGGGAGAAAAAGCCCAAGAAGAGATGAAATCTCTGCCGAAAGCGATCCTCCACGAGGTAAATCTTGAGGGCATCGAGCTTGGACGTATCGTGGAGATCAAAAAAGGTGCTTAACTACACACGTGGATGATTCACGTGAAACAAAAAAAGTAGTTGGTACCCGCCGCTTCAAAGAGGCGATGGCTAAACCCGCCTCCCTTCGAATCCTGACCGTTGCCAATCAAAAAGGCGGCGTCGGCAAAACCACGACCACAGTTAACCTGGCAGCGGCCCTTTCCATGGGTGGCCTAAAGGTCGTTGTCATCGATCTTGATTCACAGGGAAATGCCTCCACCGCCTTAGGTGTGGAACATCTTGATAATGCCGGAATTTATGAAGTTTTAATGGGTCAATCAACAATGTCGCAGGTAGTTCAAAAAGTCGCTGGATTTCCATCCCTTGAATGTATTTCATCAAATACATCATTAGCTCAGGCCGAAATTGAATTAGTACCAATGGTCGCTCGCGAGATGCGATTAAAAGATGCCATCGAAGAGTTAGTTGCCGATCGTGCGGCAATCGGTGAAGTGATTGATTATATTTTTATCGATTGTCCACCATCACTTGGCTTATTAACTATTAACGCTTTTACCGCAGCTAAAGAAGTTTTAATTCCAATCCAATGCGAGTACTACTCACTTGAAGGTTTATCACAACTATTAAAAACTTTTGAGTTAGTAAAGAAGCGTTTAAATCCAGCATTAAAACTTTCCACAATGGTTTTAACAATGTTTAACAATACAAATCTGGCAAACGATGTAGCAAATGAAATTCGCAAACATTATCCAAACGAGTTAATTGATATTCCAATCCCAAGAACAGTTCGAGTATCGGAAGCACCAGGATTTAAACAAACAGTAATGACGTATGACCCATCTTCACCTGGTGCTATTGCCTACATGTCAGTTGCTCGTGAACTTGCTGAACGTGGAAAACCATTTGATTCCAATGTTGTCTCGATACATTACAAACGTGAAGGTGAGATTGCATAATGGCACGACGTGGTGGCTTAGGTACAAATCTTGATGCATTAATTCCAACAACATTAACTGTTGGTGATAAAGAAGTTGGTCAGCAAAATGAAGTTGCGATCTCGTCGATTTCCCCTAACCCACGTCAACCCCGAACATACTTTGATCCAGTAGCACTTGAAGAGTTGATTGCATCAATAAAAGAAATTGGAATTTTACAACCACCGGTTGTGCGCGAAACAGAACCGGGTCAATACGAATTAATTATGGGAGAGCGCCGCTTTCGCGCCGCCAAAGCGGCTGGACTAAAAACTATTCCAGTAATTATTCGCCAAACTGCAGATAATGAATTATTACGTGAAGCGCTAATTGAAAATATTCATCGAAGTCAACTCAATGCTTTAGAAGAAGCGGCGGCGTATTCACAACTGTTAACTGACTTTAACTGCACACATGAAGAGCTTGCGCTAAAGTTAGGTCGTTCACGACCATTAATCTCAAACACAATTCGTTTAATGAATCTGCCAACATCTGTGCAGCAAAAACTGGCAACTGGTTTAATTTCAGCCGGTCATGCCCGAGCACTTTTAGGTTTAAGTGATTCTGGTGCGATCGAAAAACTAGCTAACCGAATTACTACCGAAGGCCTTTCGGTGCGCGCAACCGAGGAGATAATCGCCTCTGGTGCCCCCAAAGGTCAATCGGCAAAGAAACCAAAAGGTAAAAAATCTGCCACACCAGAGTTACAGGAAATCGCAGAGCGAATTGGTGATCTGTTAGATACTCGCGTAACAATTCAAGGCAGCGCGCAAAAAGGAACGATTGTGATTGAGTTTGCCGGAAATGAAGATTTTAAACGGATTACAAAGGCGTTAGAAAACTAACCTTTAATCTGAAAACCGCTTCTACTCGCCATCTCTTGTTTAATTACGCCCCCCAAAGCTTTTACACCTTCTCGGATTCGCTCCGGTGTTGGGTAGCAATATGACAAACGAAGTGACCAGGAACCAAAACCATCGGCATAAAACGCTGTTCCTGGAACGTATGCGACCTTTGCAACTATCGCTTTTGGCATCATTAACGTGGTGTCGATTTCAGGTGGCAACGTAACCCACACATAAAAACCACCACCAGGCTTGGTCCATTGCGCCGTTACTGGAAAATGCTCATCGAGTGACTCCAACATCGCATCGCGGCGGGTTTTGTATAGATCACAAAAAGAGGCAATTTGATCGCGCCATGGCTGATTCGCTAAATAGTTAGAGATAGTTAACTGACCGAAATTTGATGGACACAAAATTGATGATTCACTAGCGATCACAAGTTTTTCTTTTAATGATGGTGGAACAAGTGCCCAGCCGACTCGCAAACCAGGAGCGATTGTTTTAGAAAATGAGCCTAAATAAATTACATTCTCGGAATCTTCGGCACGCATCGCATTAGGTGATGGCTTATCAAAACCTAATAAACCGTAAGGATTATCTTCCACCACAAAAATTCCAGCTTCTCGGCAGATCGCCAAGATTTCAGTGCGGCGAGATGCCGGCAATAAAACACCGCTAGGGTTTTGATAGTTAGGGATCGTGTACAAAAACTTTATTTTTCGCCCAGCTGCGCGCACCGTCTTGATCGCTTCGGCCAATGCCGATGGCACTAAACCGTCGGTATCGGTTTCAACGTGTACAACCGACGCTTCATATTGGTGGAAAGTTCCTAAAGCACCGACATAGGAAGGTGCTTCGGCTAAAACAACATCATTAGGATCTAAAAAAATCCTGGAAATAAGATCGAGTGCTTGCTGTGAACCCGTTGTTACTAGGACATCATCTGGATTGGCGCGAATACCTTCAAGGGCCATAACTTCACAGATCTGTTCCCGCAGTTTTGGATGGCCTTGACCATTTCCATACTGCAAAGCCTCTTGGCCATTATTTTTAATTAGGTTGCTAACCACATCGGCCATCATGTCCATTGGTAGTGCCGAAAGATTAGGCATTCCGCCAGCTAACGAGACGATTTCTGGGCGTGAAGCAACGGCAAACAGCGAACGAATTTCACTTGGCTTCATGTGCGCCGCACGAGAGGCAAATCTTTGCTCAAGGTTTTGAGGTACACCCGTAGAAAAGCGTTGCGTTATGTCAGTCATGGTAGCAAGTCTGCCATAACTATGTGAACGTTGTTGGTTAATTAAAGGCGTATGCCAGCGCTGCGAAGATCAGAGATTCGCAAAGTGCCAGTTTTGGCATCATCTTCGGCTGCTAAATACAACCGTTGAATTGCAATGACTAAAGCTTCGGCAATTACATCGCGAAAATCTGGACGAGATAAACGATCTAAATCTCGAGGATTGCTTTCATAGCCCAAATCAATTCGAACCGTTGGCGCAACCGTTAAACGCAATAAATCCCAAGCTTTTGCATGAGTACGACAGTTTACTAAATCAGTGCGGGCGCAGATTTCACGTTGCACTAACGATGCAAAACGCTCACCAACAATTGAATGAACGCCATGTGCATCACTGCCATAAAAATAAGTAGCAGCGCCATGTGCTTTTTCATTTTCATAAGAATCTGTTGTTAATGAAATCATTAAATCAGCGTTATTTTTATTACTAAACTCCACTCGTTCAACTTCAGTTGGAGAATTATTTACACCACGAGTTAAAAATACTGATGCACCCAATGCTAATAACCGACCTTCGGTACGAACAGCAACATCGTAGATAAAACTATTGTCATTGCCTGGATCTAAAACAATTACTTTATTTGCAAGTGCTGGACCTCGACTTTGCGTAGTTGCATTTTGCCGAAGTGTTGCTGGCGCTCCGCCAGAGACAATCTTTGTTAAACGAATTAATGCGATAATCGTTGCCGGTCCACATTTTCCATCGATAGTTGTACCAACAGATTTTTGAAAATCTTTTACCGCGTTTTCAGTGCGCGGACCATAAATACCGTCGACTCGACCACAATCAAATCCCATTTCAGTTAATCGAGCTTGCAACATCGCAACATCATCACCGCGCATTGATGGCGCAGGCTGTAGATATAACGATCGATCACCAAGTTTCCACCTAGCTTCTTCAATTGCTCGCGCCGTTACCGCATCAACAAAACCCGTGACATCAAGGCCACGGGCTTGTTGAAATGAGCGGATCTCCGACTCGTTTAAATCTGACATGAAGTTATGCGAGGAAGCTTTCAAGCTCCTTGAGCATCGCTGGCTTTGGCTTTGCTCCAATAATTGTCTTAACAACTTCACCATTGACATAAACATTCATTGTTGGAATTGATGTAATTCCATATTTGATCGCAATCGCAGATTCTTCATCTGTATTGAGTTTTACGATCTTAATTTTTGCGCCGTATTCATTGGAGATCTCTTCCAAGATTGGCCCCACTGCGCGGCATGGCCCGCACCATTCAGCCCAAAAATCCACCAAAACAGGCGTGCTGCTCTTGAGAACCTCGGCATCGAAGTTTGCTGTTGTTACCGCTGTTGTTGCCATTTTTTATCCCTCATCTTCTATTTATTGAGTATTTTTGATTTCTTAAACTTTACTAGTGAGCTAAAAACTTTTCGGCATCAAGTGCGGCGGCACACCCCGAACCTGCTGCGGTAATTGCTTGACGATATACATTGTCAACTAAATCTCCGCAGGCAAAAACTCCGGTTATGTTTGTTCGGGTCGAGCGCCCTTCGGGAACGATATATCCTTCTGAATCTAAAGTTATTTGCCCAACAACTAATTCACTACGCGGAATATGTCCGATCGCCACAAATAATCCAGTAAAGGGAGCCTCACTTTCAGTACCATCGATAGTATTTCGAAGTTTTAATCCTTCAACTTTTTCGGCACCTAAGACATCGATAACTTCGGTGTTCCATAAAAACTCGATCTTTGAATTTGCCTTTGCGCGATCTGCCATAATTTTGGAGGCACGCAATGAATCGCGGCGGTGAATTAACACTACTTTGTCGGCGAAGCGAGTTAAGAAGGTAGCTTCTTCAACAGCGCTATCGCCACCACCAACTACGGCAATTGTCTGTCCACGGAAAAAGAATCCGTCACAGGTGGCACACCATGAAACACCGCGACCAGATAAACGTTTTTCATTTACTAAACCAATTTCACGGTAGGCGCTACCGGTTGCAAGGATGACAGTTTTAGCCTTAACCACATTGCCAGAACCATCTTTCAAAATCTTTACTTCCCCAGTTAAATCCATTTCGACAATGTCATCGGTGATTAATTCGGTACCAAATCGTTTGGCCTGCTTTCGCATACTGTCCATTAAATCTGGACCCATCACACCATCGGTGAAGCCGGGAAAATTTTCAACTTCAGTTGTGTTCATCAGCGCACCACCAGCAGTAACTGAACCTTCATACATTAAGGGTGCCAACTGCGCGCGTGCGGCATAAATAGCTGCGGTGTAACCGGCGGGTCCTGACCCGACAATGACAAGATCTCTTACTTCACTCATGTTTGCTCCCTTGAACCTTAAATCTAACGGTTTTCTTCATCTAATGCTGAACGTCGGGTTAACGATGATTTCAAATGGCCGATCATGGATATTTCTTCGACCCCAATGGCTTTGGCGGTAAATATATAAGCAAAAAAGGCGATCACCATAACCAGTAATAGTTCGCCAGCGCGAGCTAGTTGTGAAATCTCGGTGCCGACCCAAGCGATGTATTCCACCATTACAAATAAAGGCAACATCGCCAATAAGGAGGCGGTTAATAAACGGGCATGCTGTGCAATAAATTCGCGCAGCGCTAACTTACCGATATGTTTTCTAAGTAAACCAAGTGTGACAAAAAGCCCCAGTAAATAACTAACCGAGAAGGCCGCACCTAAACCAATAGTCACCCATTGATATTTTAGGAAGTATAAGAAAAAGTAGGAAAGTCCTACCGAAATTAGATTGATGATGAGAATTGAAATAACTTGAGTGCGTGTATCTTCGAAAGCATTAAAACCACGGATCAGAATGAGATTGATAGAAAAGGCAACTAATCCAAAACTTAGCGCCGATAAAACATGACCAATGTAGCGAGCATCATCAACTGGGATTCCAATAAAAATAACTTCGGTAATTAGTGGGCCAAATAATAAAAAGGCGACCGCACTTGGAATTGTAATTACGCCAACTAAACGGATCGCACGAACAAGTTGATCTTTAACTTCCTGACGTTTTCCATCGAGTGCCAACTTAGATATGTGCGGCAAGATTGCGGTAATAATTGAAATCGTCACAATTGAATAAGGCAATAACATTACAAAGTAGGCAAAAGTGTATGGCGTATAACCAACACCCGATGTGACGCCTTCTTTGGCACTTCGCACAGCGGCAGATGTTGCAACATTGACGGTAACTAAATAACCAAGTTGTGAAATCAAAACATAAACCAAAGTCCAACCAGCTAAATTAAAAGATTTACCTAAGCCGGCCACACCTAATCGAGGGCGAATTCGAACGCCAAGTCTTTTAATAACCGGCACTAAGACCAATGCTTGAACAACAACGGAAAGTGTTGTTCCCCACCCTAAAATTTGAACTTGCAGTGGCGTAATTGATTTCAGATCAACAGATGGCGCCAACAAGAGAAAACCACCAAAGAGTGCGATTCCAACTAAGTTGTTAGCAATTGGTGCCCACATGAGGGGACCAAATGAACCTCGAGCGTTTGCCACTTGGCCCAGCATTGTAAATAAACCCAAGAAAAAGATCTGCGGCAAGCAGTATCGAGTAAAGGCGATCGCGATCTCTTTTTCAACTTCAAAACCTGGTGTGAAAAATTCGGGGGCGTAGAGTCGAACTAAGGTTGGCGCGAAAATCATTCCTAGAGCGACTAGAACAATTAAAATAAAAGAGATTGTTGTAATTAGGCGAGATGCAAAACCATCTCCACCATCATCGTGGTCAAATGATCGAACTAATTGCGGAATAAAAATAGCCGTAAGTGCGCCACCCACGAGTAAGTTGTACAAAATATTAGGCATTGTGTTAGCGACGTTGTAGGTATCAGCTAATAAGGTTGTACCCAGAACGGCGACGATTAAAATTCCCCGGATAAAACCAGTTATGCGGGAGATAATTGTGCCAAGTGCCATAACACCTGAGGCGCGGAAGAGTTCATTTGACTTCATTTAACTCTCCTTCGAACTCGTCGGACACTTTGTGTAATCGCTGCTAATAAGAGAAGTATGGCCGCACCCGTAGTAAACCAAGTGACTTTTGTATCAATTACCGTTGAATTTAAAGTCAGCAACGCGTCAGGCACTACTTCCTCGCCATCATCATTAGTTAATCGGGCCAAGACAACAGTCTCACCAGGTGCGATCACATCTACCTGCATTTCTAATTGAGCCTTGGACTTTGCCGCAATGACCACATCATCAAAACTATCTACGACTACACGGCCATTTATGGGCAACATTAAAACATCTACTTTTACCGGAACATCAAATTCATTAATAACGGTTACCGGTAATTCAACCGATGACGTTGTAATTTGATATTTACCACTATTGATCCGAAGTTTATTAATCATTAAATTCACACTGTTGCGGGCGTTGTAAGAAAAAAATTGCCGATCATCTTTATTGAGCGTTGCCGAAAGCAACTGGGCAAGTTGTACTCGCAGCAGCAGCACCTCTGGTGCGTCAACAACTCGGGAAAGGGCGGTTAACGCCTGTCGATTTTTGGTGTAGTTACGGCGTAGATCGTTATTAATCTTTGATTCTCCGGTGCTCCATGAACTTGTTGTGTCACTTCTTACCGGGCGCCCTAAAGCTAGCTCTAACCGCTCTTTTCCAAATGAAATATATTTTTTTAACTCACTAGGTGCTAAACGCCTAGCTAATGCGGTATCTGGGTTGCCATAAGCAAGTGCAACTACATCATTATTTTCAGTAACCCGTTTTAACTGTGCAATCCAATCGATTGCAAATTGCGTCCCGATTGGCTTGGCATCATTGGCAAGTGTGTAATCACCTGACATCGCGATTACTTCATCAACAAGTGCGGCATCAATTACCCAAGTTCGATTTTTTACAGCTGGACGAAAGACCAACAAACCGAGATCACCCGATGGTGTAATTTTCTGGACTAAGTCATCATTTCGAAATTCACCCGAGAATAATTGATGTTTAGATGCGGTAATTCGGATGATTGAGTTTTCCGCCTGCGCCGTTGGAAGTGAGAGTGAAAATAAGAATGCAATTAAAACCAGGGTTAATTTTTTCACTTTTCTAACTCCCCACTGCGGGCAATTAATTTTTTCTCGTCCGGATAAGCCAACAAACCAATGATCTCTGATAACGGAAACCAGGAAACAAGATCTACTTCACTTTCTTGGGCAGCTAACAAACCGCCGCTTTCTTTAAAAATAAAGTGATGCACAGTTTTATGAATTCTTTTTCCACCAGCCATAAACCAAAAATCAATCACACCTAATGATTTGGTAATTTCCGAAGTAATACCCGTCTCTTCGGCAACTTCGCGGATCGCCGCTTGTTCTGGTGTTTCACCTTCTTCAATATGTCCCTTTGGCAGCGACCACAAAACCCGCGTGCGACCAGAATCTTTTTGGTCGTATCGGCCAATTAAAAGGCCTAACGCCCCCGTTGTGTCGATAACCAATCCGCCGGCGCTGACTTCATCAACACGTTTGGCATAGGCACGTTTAGGAGCGTTGTGAACTGCCGCTTTTGGGGCGCCGTTCTGTGTTGGATTAGAAGATTGTGGGCCGCGGTTGCCGGAACGCTTACGTTTCCTTTTTTTCTTCGTACTTTCGCTGCCCGCACCAGGTGCAGGGATCATGAAGCAAGGGTAGTGCCTTAACCTTACTTATTGTGAGTAATGCTTTAGGTGCCGCAGGAGAGTTAGCGATCCGTTCCTTGATTGAACGCGCACCGCTGGCTAGTTCTTTAGCGCAGGCATTTAAGGCACAAGGTTTTACTTTGGCCCTTGTTGGTGGCCCAGTACGCGATGCGATTTTAGGTCGATTAGGAAATGATTTAGATTTCACAACAAACGCTAAGCCAAATGAAAGTAAAAAGATTTTACAAAGTTGGGCCGACAATGTTTGGGAAACTGGAATTGCTTTTGGCACTGTCGCTGGAAAACGTGGCGACACTATTGTTGAAGTAACAACGTATCGAAGTGAAAATTACGATACCGATTCTCGTAATCCAGAAGTTGAGTTTGGTGATTCAATTGAAGGTGATTTATCACGCCGCGATTTCACGGTTAACTCGATGGCGTTAGAACTTACCGGCGATTCCCCACTCTTTATCGATCCATTTCATGGCCTACAAGATTTAGGTGCCAAGCTTCTTCGAACTCCTGGCCGCGCTGGTGATTCATTTACTGATGATCCACTGCGAATGATGCGGGCAGCTCGCTTTGCGGCGCAATTAGATTTTGATCTTGACCCACAGGTATTGACGGCGATGAAAGATTTAGCAAAGAGAATTGAAATTATTTCCGCTGAACGCATTCGCGATGAATTTATCAAAATTCTATTATCAAAAAACCCGCGGATTGGAATTACTTTATTAGTTGACACTGGCATTGCCGATTTAGTTTTACCGGAAATTCCAAAACTGCGATTAGAAGTAGATGAACATCACCACCATAAAGATGTCTACGAACACTCAATTACTGTTCTGGAACAAGCTATTTCTCATGAAGATCGCTTAGGCGGTACAAATCTAGTGATTCGCTTAGCGGCGCTGTTGCACGATATTGGAAAACCAAAGACTCGTGCATTTATTGAAGGCGGTGGAGTTTCATTTCATCATCACGAAGTTGTTGGTGCACGTTTAGTGAAAAAACGTTTACAAGCGCTGCGCTTTGATAATGAAACTATTGATGCCGTTGAGCTATTAACCGCGCTGCACTTGCGCTTTCATGGCTATGGCGAAGGTGAGTGGACTGATTCAGCGGTGCGCCGTTATGTCCGTGATGCCGGTGAATTAATCACCCATTTACATGTTTTAACACGGGCAGATTGCACAACCCGAAATAAAAGCAAGGCGGCAAAACTTTCGGCAATTTACGATTCACTAGAAGCACGAATCGATGTTTTGATGGAGCAAGAAGAGCTATCCAAAATTCGTCCCGATTTAGATGGCGCACAGGTAATGACCTTGTTGAACTTAAAACCTTCGCGTGAAGTTGGCCAAGCCATAGATTTCCTGATGGAGCTTCGCTTAGAACAAGGTCCAATCGGTGAAGAAAAAGCGACGGCAGCACTACTGCAATGGTGGGCTAGTAGGTAGCTTTAAATTTACTTGGGCGCAAAACAATCAGTGCAACCAATAGATAAGCACCCGTTACAAATAATGGAACTTTTGCAGTTACACCCGATGTTGGCAAAAGAAGTGCGGCAATTAATCCACCACTGACAATGGCTGCATTAACCACCACGTCATAAATGGCAAAGACCCGACCACGGTAGTAATCATCGATCTTAGATTGCACTAGTGCATCATTTGTTACTTTTATATTTTGCCCACAAAAAGCAACTAAAAACGCGGTCACCATTAATGTAACTTGGGTTTGTGCCGCCGCTAAAACTAAAGGCCCACACGCACTGGCATACATCGCAAATTTAATCCAACGGTGACGACCAAAGCGCGCCACCCCCATTGGTGCTAAAAAAGCTCCCAGAAAAACACCAAGGCCGGCAACAGTTAAAGCGATACCAAATCCTTGCAAACCATCTTCGGGTTTTAATGGATCATTAAAGGTATTTCGTTCCAGCAATAAAGCGGTGAGAGTAAGGGCCGTTAAACCACCACGGTGAATTGCAATAGCGATAATTCCGCGACCAGCATCGAAATGTTTACGTAGGAATACAAGACCCTCGCGCATATCGGTAAAACCTTGGGCAAAGGAAGCCGCTGCTTTTTCATGTTTTTGCGGGCCAATCTCATATTTTTTCAACCGCCCGGCAAGAAGTGCAGCAGTTAAGTAACCAGCTGATGCCATCACTATTAATAGTGAATCAGCGTGATCGGCTAAAGCAGCGCCATCAATTAAGGCGCGGACACCAACACCGATTCCTCCACCTAGAACTACAAGGACTGAACCACCCGTGACGGCAATTGCATTTGCGGTAATTAAAGATTTAGCATCGATTAATAATGGGAGCCCAGCAGATAACGCGGCGAGAATTAAACGGTTAATACCAAAGGCAACCAGAACTACAACAGTTAAGACAATTCCAGTTGTGCCGCTAAAAACAAAGAGTGCAACGATCAGCAAATTTAAACTACGTGCAAGATTGGCAAAAAATAATGCACGTTGCCTTGATACTCGATCTAAGATCGTGCCAACAAATGGGCCAACGATTGAATATGGCAGTAAGACAACGGCAAAACCGATTGCGGCATTTAAGGCATTAGCTTGGCGCTCTGGTGAAAATAAAACAAAGGATGCCAGTGCACTTTGAAAGATGCCATCGGTTGCCTGACCGGCCCAGCGAACCGCAAGCAAGCGAGAAAGCCTTGGGTGGCGCAATAACCCAGGCAAACTCATAAGAAAGAGCGTAACCCTCTATTTGGGATTATTCTTCACCCTAATGAAATCGCAACGATCGTTCATCGATTATTCACTCGATAAGCGCGCCACTTTAATGGCCCTCTTTCGTGGAGTCGTTGATGCCTGCGATGCTGATCCATATTTAATGCGTGCGGCAAAATGGCATGGAAATAAAGTAAGCCGCAACTGTCCGGTTTGTCGCAAAGAAGAGTTAGTTGAACTTCGTTACACATTTGGCGAACAACTAGGCCAATACTCAGGACGTATTAAGTCGCCAAAAGAGTTAGTTGATATGGAGCGCGAATTTGGCGAGTTCACGGTCTACATCGTTGAGGTCTGCCGCAACTGTTCTTGGAACCACCTGTGCGCCTCGTATATTTTGGGCGATGGCATTGAACGTAAAGTGCCACGAAAGGTGCGCACCTTGGAAGATGAGGATTACGCCAAGGGATAGAATCATCAAATGATGCGAAAACTACTGGTTAGAGCCACTGTCTTTCTAGCTGGCTTTGGTTTCGTAGCAGGTGCAGTTTTATTTGCGCTGGCTTATTTCACGGTCGATATCCCCGATGCAAATGAGTACGTCAATAGCCAATCAACAATTATTCAATACTCCAATGGAAAAGAGATTGGCCGCGTTGGCACCCAAAATCGCCAAATCGTTCCGTTGGCAAAGATTCCACTGAACGTTCGTTATGCAGTTTTAGCGGCCGAAGATAAAAACTTTTATTCAAACAAAGCCTTTTCAATTACCGGAATTGCCCGTGCCCTGATAAATAACTTACGTGGCGGTTCCTTGCAAGGTGGATCAACTATCACCCAGCAATATGCAAAGACTGCGTTTTTAACACCTAGTCGTACGATCGAGCGAAAGATTCGCGAGTTAGTTATTGCAATTAAGTTAGAGAATCAACTTTCAAAAGATCAAATCTTTGAAAGCTATCTCAACACTATTTACTTTGGTCGCGGTTCATACGGTGTCATGACCGCATCCCAGCAGTACTTCAACCGAAACGTTGATCAACTCAGTAATTCACAAGCTGCCGTCATTGCATCTATTTTGCGCTCGCCTGGTTTGTATGACCCAGTCTTTAAAGAAGGTAACGCCGAACGTTTGGCCAACCGTTTCGAATATGTAAAAAATAACATGATCGATGCTGGTTGGTTAACTGAAGAAGATGCCGCAAAAATGAAGTTGCCAACCGTTGCACCGCGCGCAACGTCCGGACAACTAAGTGGCCCAAAAGGCCATGTCATTGAAGCGGTTCAAAAAGAGTTAGCAAAACTTGGCTTTAGCCAAGAGCAGTTACTTGTTGGTGGATTAGTAATTAAAACAACGTTAGACCAACGCGCTCAGCAATCTGCCGTAGATGCGGTGAACAAGTTTTATCCCAGCAAAGCACCGGCTGATCTACGTATTGGTTTAGCCGCGATTCGGCCCGGAACCGGTGAGGTATTAGCACTTTATGGTGGCCGGGATTACTTAAAGCGTCAATTAAACGATGCAACTCAATCAATTACTCAAGCTGGCTCTACCTTTAAACCCTTTGCAATTATCGCCGCCTTAGAACAAGGAATCCCACTAACTTCTATGTGGAATGGTGACTCACCACAAACATTTGATGATGCTGGAAAACCATACGAAGTTTTCAATTACGGTAATGAAGGCTGGGGCCAAATTGACCTTAACTTTGCAACCAAGCATTCAATTAATACCGTATTTGTTCCGTTGGGTATCAAAGTGGGACCAACAAATGTGGTTGATGTGGCACGTCGTGCCGGTATTCCAGAATCTGTAGCGATGATGCCAACCCCATCGATTGTGCTAGGTACTTCTAGCCCACACGTAATTGATGTTGCTAATGCGTATGCAACATTTGCTGCCCAAGGAATTAAGTCGAGGCCTTATTTAGTAGCACAAGTACTTGGCTCAAATAAAGGTGTGTTATATGAAGCAACACCGCAAGCCCAAGAAGTATTTAGCAAAGATGTTATGGCCGATTTAACCTATGCCCTTAAGGGAACGATCACTGGTGGAACTGGCGCCGCGGCGCTGGCCCTTGGTCGACCAGCAGCTGGCAAGACTGGAACATCGCAAGCAAATGCATCAGCTTGGTTTAGTGCTTACACACCACAAATCGCGGCTTCAGTATCTTTCTTCCGCGACAACGCAACTCAATCGTTAAATGGAATTGGCGGAATGACATCTGTAACCGGTGGTTCATTCCCCGCCCGTATCTGGACTCAATTTATGAAGGGTGCACTAAAGGGTCAGCCAGTAATGGATTTCCCAGCGCCATCAAATATCGGTGGATTAGAGCCAGTAGTGATGACTTCAGGCGGCGTTCAAAAACCAAAACCATAGTAAATGAGTAATGCCATGAAGCTTCGCACCTTAATTGTGTTAGCGATATTTGCTTCACTACTTTCTTTTGCAAAGTTTTCACCCTGCCAAAACAGTGGCTGGGCAACGCCAGATCAATATATTCACGCCTGTTATAGCGACTTACCTGCCTTGTTTGAAGCACGCGGATTAAAAGATAACGCTTGGCCATATTCAAGTAATGAAAACTCAGTTGAATACCCAGTCATTACCGGCTTAGTTATGTATGCAACTTCTTTTCTTGCTAACTCCCCCATTTCATATTTCAATATTAATATTTTCTTTTTAGCACTATTGCTCATTACAACTGTAATCATCGCCCGACGAATTCGACCAGAATTTGCATACCTAATTCCGATTGCGCCAGCGATGATCGCCTCCTTGTATATCAATTGGGATCTATGGGCGATTGCAACAATGATGCTGGCTATTTACTGGTTTGATCAAAAAAAGTATCTGATCAGCGCACTAACTTTAGGTCTTTCGATTTCGACAAAGTTTTTACCGATATTTTTATTACTACCAATTATTTTTATTCTGTGGCGCGAAAAAGGATTTCGACAAGTAATCAAATATGTAGCAACCGTTGCCTTAACCTGGTTAGTAATCAATCTTCCATTTGCCCTAACCACACCCGTCGGTTGGTGGCGCTTTTACAAAGTTAATTTGGAGCGTGGACCAGATTGGGGATCGATTTGGTTAGCGCTACAAGAACTAGGATTGAATTTAACGAACCTCAACTACTTATCAATTTTGCTACTTCTTATTGGCATCGCTTCAGTTACGGTACTTTTATTTGAGCTTCGTTACATTCCAACGTTGGCATCAGTTGCTTTTTTAATTCTTGCTGCGGTCATGATCGCGAGCAAGGTCTATTCACCGCAATATGTTCTTTGGTTAACTCCACTGGCCGTGATCGCCTTAACTAATAAAAAAGATTTGCATGCATTTTGGCTATGGCAGGCAACCGAAGTCATTTATCACCTAGCGATTTGGCAGCACCTGGCTTTAGTGACCAATGCAAAATTTGGCCTGCCCGCCACCGCCTATGCCGTGGCGACCCTGATTCGGATCGGCGGAACTATCTACTTAATGGCTGTTTTAGCCCGCCGAGCGCTTAAAAC
>Ga0209702_10001242_pt1 | contig 49843 bp, 42 predicted proteins | sample FRY01_FD_187210 | JGI IMG/M metagenome (GOLD analysis project Ga0209702, IMG submission 187210) | Freshwater microbial communities from Lake Fryxell liftoff mats and glacier meltwater in Antarctica - FRY-01 (SPAdes) (version 2) | ecosystem: Environmental > Aquatic > Freshwater > Ice > Glacier... | reverse complement strand
GCGCGCCTGCCAAGAGACATCGCCGCCAAGCCAAAGAAAACCAAGCCGGAAAAGGCACAGTGGAGCAAAGAGAGAAAGGCTGAGCCGAGAGCAGCCGCCTGAGCATCTGCAAAAGATCAGCAGCTGGAGGAAAGAAGCAAACCAAGAGGCGGAGCCATGCCCGCGAGAGGAGAGAAAAAGCGAAAAAAGACGGTCGCGACCATCAAAGAGCCGCGAAGAGGTCGTCAAGCAGCCAAGAGAAGGCCATCATGCCGCTCGAAAATCTCCGCAAGTTCGCGGAAAACGCCCCGATTGAAAAACACCCGCCTTTGGGACAGGCTCCATCGTAACCACATCGGTTGTAACGTTTGGTGCATATGTCACCATGCGATTTGATTTTAAATTCCCATGAACGAGTTCCCTAATTTGTTCCATCCTCCTGTGGTAGAGGCGATTTTTGATGTTCAAGTTATTTTTCCCAAGGGTATTGAACTGAGTGCTTTAGCTGGTTTGCACAGCCATTTCATGAATACCTACCCGCGCAAGGAAGAACAGCGAGTTGTGGAATTTGAGTTCCATCAAGGAGAGGGCCAAATGTCTGAATCCAGGACACGTGATCACGGAATAACAGGCTACCGATTTTTATCAGGCGATGGGGTGGAATTGGTGCAATGCCGCAGGGACGGCTTCACTTTTAACCGACTGAAGCCTTATACAGACTGGCAAGATGCATTCAGGAAAGCAGTCCATGCTTGGACTGTATATCAGGAGGCATTTCCGCAGGCTCAGGTCACACGAGTGGCGCTACGTTATATCAATTTAATCGAGGTGCTTGCTAACACTCCAACCTTGGATCTTTCCGAATATTTTTCCGTCAGTGTTCCAGGCCCTCACTTGACAGGCGTTGCGTCCACTGGGTTCATGAGCCAAGGAGTCCTCCACGACGAGAATACCAATTTAGATGCGAACTGGATATTCGCTCGTCAACCCAGTACGGACCCAAGCAAAATCGTCGTTGCACTTGATGTAGATGTATATGCGCAAGGCACACGGGTGTCAGACATGGCGGTTAACCAATGGTGGGAAGTAATGCGAAACTTGAAAAACCGCTTGTTTTTTGGTAGTCTTACCCAGAAGGGAATCAAATTATTCCAATGATCGCAGCAATCGCTCTACCTCTCGGTTTAATTTTGCCTGCGGACCGCATGCGTTCCGCAAGTAAGGTCGGACATGAGATTCGGCAGACTCTGTGCGGGATCACAGCACATTTCCGACGCTCTCTCACTTTTGGAGATAAATGGCACAAGTGCATTGAAGCGTTGATGGAAGTGGCACGGGAATGTGCCAAAAGTGGGTGGGATGGTTATGCGGCTTCCCCACTGAAGCCCGAGGCGCTTGAATACGCACTAACTTTCATTCGCAGCATACCCTTCGATTTGCCGCTGCCTGAAATCAGTGCTACTTCGGCGGGTGAAATCACATTCGAGTGGGCTGCTACTGCCCGACGTTTGGTCACTGTTGCCGTGGCGGACAACGGCGAAGTGCATTATGCCTGCCTTAACGGCCTCAAAAAGACGTTTGGTTCCCACCCCCTTGATGGGAACTTTGAGCCTGAGCTAAAGGCTCTTATCGCGTCTGTGCTCGTTTGAACCAACCCCTAGGCTTGATAATGCAAGTTGCAGATTTGGAACGATTGTCGCGCTTCATCTTCTTCAGCAAGTGGTATGCACGAACGACGAGACGCGTGAAGCCTGATGCGTTCATTCCGCATCCTTATATTGAGCTTTCGGTCAGTTGCACCGATGGACTGAGTGATGAGGTTGTCTGGAATATTGGGAATGACACTGCGACTAGTCGAAGAGACAACCCTGCATTACACGGCAGGGCAGATCTTAAAACCAAAGTAATCCGACAGCAGGCTCTTGATGTTGTCCGGGATGACAATCCACTTTATCACGCGAACATCGTCGGATGGGGTGGTGAACGATCCGCTCAGATCAGCAAGGCCCAACAGATCCTGCTGCAAGTGAGTTGTTATTCACAGGAGAAAAGACAGCAGCAATTATGAGTCTTCGCTGTCCTGAGTGGGTAGCGCAGGGAGATCGCCGCCGGAGTGAAGCCTGGCCCACCAAGGTATTGAACGTCAATGGACTTCATCAATTGGGCGGAACTGTGCTCTTCTCGAATCCCCATAATGACGGCATGCCGATGGGGATTCGAGGAGGGCGCAGTCGTGGTGCGGAGCAAACTGGGCCAAGGCTTTAACAGTCCTTTTGGGTGCGGAGAGACCATTTTGGGGCTTCCTCTACCCACCCAAGACAGCGAAGCGCCGCAATTATTGACTGAGATCAGCCACCTACGATGGCTTGGAAATGGCAGTTGTTACAAGATGTGCTCAAACCTTGATGGGCCAAATGCTCTGCTGAATTCTTTCCAACTAAAGCGTTTTCTGGGAAGTCTTTGCTCACATGAAAACCCGACTCGCTATTTTTTGCGCACTCATCTTCACCTCCACTCCCCTTCCCGCCGCCGAACTCCGCGCCGGTGTCGCGAAGATCGACATCTCCGACCGCACGGGGCCGGTAAATGATCCGTGTTTTGCGCGGGCGCTTGTTTTGAAAAATGGCGAGACGACAGCGGTGCTCGTCGCCGTGGATGCAGTGGCGATTGGCGGCATCGGGCGCATCGGCAATGGTTTCCTCGCCCATGTGCGCGGTGAGCTGGAGCGCGATCTCGGCATCCCGCCTGCGAGCGTCGTCATCAATGCCAGTCACTGTCACGGCATCGTGCGGAATGACTTGCAGCAGCTTGTCGTGCAAGTCGTCAAAGAAGCGGCGAAGTCACTCGTGCCGGTCAAAGTCGGCGTCGGCTCCGGCAGCGAGAGCCGCATCAGCGAAAACCGCCGCATCCAGATGAAGGACGGTAGCGAGATCGACATGCGCCGCGCCTACTCAATGCCGCGTGATGAAGATGTCGCCAGCGTGGGGCCGATCGATCCGCAGATCGGCCTGCTGCGGCTCGATCGCGCGGATGGCACGCCGCTGGCGGTGGTTTATCAGTTCGCCTGTCATCCGATCATGAATCCGCCGAGCAAGGGCAGTTCAGCGGATTATCCCGGTTTCGCCTCCAAGGTCATCGAGGAGACCACCGGAGCTGTCGCGTTGTTCATGCAAGGCTGCGGCGGCGACATCAATCCGGTGCGCTACAAAGAAGTGAGCCGTCCAGCCGACGCGGAACCGCTGGGAAGCATGCTCGGCGCGAGCGTGCTGGCGGCGATCCGGCCGCTTGAAACCAAAGCCGACGCCACGCTGAAAGTGAGCCGCGAAGTCGTCTCGATTCCACGCGCGGCGGATTATGAGCAACGCATCGCGAACATCGAAGCGGAGCAAAATAAACTCCTGGCAGCGCTGAAGCCGACGAACGTGAATTTCAAGGCCTTCCTGCCGCTGCTCATCCAGCAGCGCCTCTCGCCGGAGTTCCCATCCCATCATGTGCAGAGCTATTTGCACAACGGCAAGGCCATCACGCAGCTCGATGCCGACAATCGTGCGCTGGTGGAGTCCTACCTCGCCAACATCCAGATCATGGAGCAGCTCACGCGCTTGAACACCAACCTCGCGCTGCTGAAACGGCATCTCGCGGAGACCAAGGCCGCCGCAACAGCCACGCTCGATGTTGAGGTGTGCGGATTGCGCGTCGGCGACTTCAAACTCGTGACCTTCCCTGGCGAAATCACCGTGCAGGTCGGTTTGAACATCAAGCAGGCCGCCAACGACCCGCACGCCTTTGTCTCCGGCTACACCAACGGCTACATCTACTACACGCCCACCGTTGGGCAGCGCCTGAACACGGGCTACGCGCAGGAAGACTGCGACACGCTGGTGGCGCCGGAATGGCAGAAGATTTTCGAGACGAAGGCACTGGAAGTGCTGCACCATCTCGCCCGCCCATGATCACCCTCCACCGCCTCGCCATCACCGTTCTGTTATTCGCCGCGTGTCTCGCACCCGCGTCGGCCGCGAATCTCGTCCTGATGATCGGTGAGGACGAATATCTCACCTGGGAAACGCTGCCGGTATTTGCCAAGACGGAACTCGATCCACTCGGTCATCGCGTTACCATCATCCACGCCGATGCGGCGGATAAAAACAACTTCCCCGGCTTGATTGACGCGCTGCGTGATGCCGATCTGCTGCTCGTCAGCGTACGCCGCCGCACGCCGATCAAGGAACAACTCGACGCCGTGCGTGCCCATCTCGCCGCTGGCAAGCCGCTCATCGGCATCCGCACCGCGAGCCATGCCTTCGCTTTGCGTCCGAAGGACAAGCAGCCCGATGCCAAATTCGCGGCGTGGCAGGACTTTGATCCCGCAGTGCTCGGCGGCCATTATGTGAATCATCACGGCGAGGGACCGCAGACCACGGTCACTGTCGCCAATGGAGCGGACGCGCATCCGATTCTCAAAGACGTTCCACTCACGGGCATGAGCAGCGTTTACTCGCTCTACAAAGTCAGTCCGCTTGTTTCCAGCGCAACGCCGCTGCTCATCGGCACGATTCCCGACCAGCCCGCCGAGCCCATCGCGTGGACGAATCAATTCGGCCCAAAACAGGCCCGCGTGTTCTACACCTCGCTCGGCGGCGCGGACGATTTCAAAGCGCCCGCCTTCCGCCGTTTGCTGCTGAATGCAATCGTCTGGGGTCTCGCGCCGTAATGGTGCGGTGAAATTCCGCGCTCACATTCTGACAGCGTGCGCCTTCGCGGCTCCAGCGATGGCGGAAGTGCCTCGTTTCAACCGTAATGTGCGCCCGATTTTGTCCGAGCACTGCTTCACCTGCCACGGCCCAGATGAAAAAGCACGCGAGGCCGATCTGCGGCTCGATCTGCCCGGCGACGTGCCTGCGCGCGAGATGATCAAGCGCATCACGACGCACGATTCGGACGACGTAATGCCGCCGCCGAAAACGAACAAGCCGCTCACCGCCGCACAGATCGCAACGCTGAAAACGTGGATCGCGGCAGGCGCGAAGTATGAAAAGCACTGGGCCTTTGAGCCGCTGTCGTCTGGGCGCTGGGCTTCAATTGATGCGGTGGTCGAGGCCGACTTGAAACAACATGGCCTGTCTTTTGCGCCGGTGGCCGATCCCGCCACGCTCATCCGCCGTGTGTCCCTCGATCTCACCGGCCTACCACCCGTCGAAACGATGTTCGCAAAGCCTTACGATGCCGTGGCGGATGAACTCCTCGCATCAAAGCACTTCGGCGAGCATCTCGCCGTCGGCTGGCTGGATGCGGCGCGGTATGCGGACACGAACGGTTACTTCGGCGACAAGCCGCGCCAGATGTGGTTGTGGCGCGACTGGGTGATCAACGCATTCAATGCGAACATGCCCTTCGATCAGTTCACCATCGAGCAACTCGCCGGTGATCTTCTTCCCAACGCCACGGTGAGCCAACGCATCGCCACCGGGTTCAACCGCAATCACATGGCGAACAACGAGAGCGGCAGCATCGACGAGGAATTCCGCACCGAGTACGTCGTGGACCGCGTGGACACGACGATGACGACCTGGCTCGGACTCACCGCGGCCTGTGCGCAGTGCCACGACCACAAGTTTGATCCCATCTCACAGCGCGAGTTTTATGAGCTCTTCGCCTTTTTCAACAACGTACCGGAACAGGGCGTCATTCGGCAGGACAATCCGCCGCCGGTAATGGAAGTTCCGGCTGCGGAGCAGCAGCAACAACTCGCCGCCCTCAAACAGGAAAGCACGAATGCCCAAGCGGCCTTTGCACCGTTGCAAACAGCCCTGGCAGCGAAAATTACTGCCTGGGAGAAGGAAGCGTCGGCCACGCTGCCCTCTCCGCCTGTGGAAGCGACGCTGCAGGAGTCGTTCGACGGCCATCTTGCGCGAGGAATGGCCGCGCATGGCACCGCGCTCGTGTTTGAGGCCGGATTGCGTGCTGAGGCGGCGAAGTTTGACGCCACGCAGCATGTGGAGGGGATTCCGGCTGGCTTCAATGCGGACAAGCCATGGAGCATTGGCTTTTGGCTGAACGCGGAAGGCTCGCTGAGCTGCCCGCTGTCGTGGATCGAGCCAGAAGGTAATCGTCGCGGCCTGGAAATCATCTGGCAGAAGGGACGACTGCAAATCAATCTGGTGCATCGCTGGGGCGCTAGCGCGATCGAGGTAGCCACGGTGGAATCCATGAGCGCGAAGGCCTGGCATCAGGTCGTCGTCACCTGCGATGGCTCACGCAAAGCGGCGGGCCTGCGGGTGTTTGTCGATGGAGCGCTGACAACATTGGAGGTCCGGCGCGACACGCTAGATGGCAGCATCATGAATCATGAGCCTCTGCGCATTGGTCGCCGTGACTCCGGGCTGGGATTTTATGGCCTGATCGACGAACTGCGCCTCGTGCCGTTCACGTTGGGGGAGAAAGATGTGCTCGATTGGTTCTGGGGCGAGCGCATTCGCGGCATTGTCGAATCACCAGCAGCGAAACGCTCCGCCGCCAGCAAAGACACACTGCTGGACTACTACATCACCCATTTCGCCGATGCGAAGACACAGACCGCCCGACAGCGCGTGAAGACAGCGGCCCACAACGAAAAAACCCTGCGCGAGGCCATTCCAACCGTGCTGGTGATGCAGGAGATGGACAAGCCGCGTACGGCGCATGTGCTGGAACGCGGCCAATACGACAAGCCGCTTGAGCCAGTGCAGTCAGGTGTACCAGCGGCCATCGCGCCATGGCCTGCGAATGCCCCCAGGAACCGTCTCGGCTTTGCCCAATGGCTCGTCTCGCCGAAAAATCCACTAACGTCGCGTGTGGCCGTGAATCGCTTGTGGCAGTTGTGTTTCGGCGATGGCCTGGTGCGCACCCCGAACGACTTCGGCTCGCAGGGTGAGCCACCGACGCATCCTGAGCTGCTCGATTATCTGGCGGTATCGTTTCGCGACAGCGGCTGGAATGTGAAGGCGCTGCTCAAGCAGATCGTGATGTCGAAAACGTATCGGCAAAGCTCACGCATCATTCACCCTGATGATCCCGAGAGTCGTCTACTCGCCCGTGGCCCAAGCGGTCGGCTCACCGCCGAGATGCTGCGCGATCAGGCGCTCGCACTCTCGGGATTGCTGGTGCCGAAGACCGGCGGCCCGAGTGTGAAGCCGTTTCAGCCGCCCGGATTGTGGGAAGCGGTGTCCTACAATGGCGAGGACAGCTATGTGGCCGATGCTGGGGAGGGCTTGTGGCGGCGCAGCCTCTACACCTTTGTGAAGCGGCAGGCTCCGCCCCCGCTGCTGCTGTCATTCGACGGCCCCACCCGCGAAAAATGCACCGTGCGACGCGGCACCACCAACACACCGCTCCAGGCGCTGATGCTGCTGAACGATGAGACCTTCATTCACGCCGCCGAGGCACTCGCAAAGAAGTCGGAAGGGCATGAAAATCGCATCGCCTGGATGTTCCGCGCCGCGACAGCACGGGAACCCGAAACAGATGAGCTGAAGCTGCTCGAAGCGCTGTTGCAGCGCCGTGGTTCATGGACCGTGGTCGCTCACACCATCCTCAATCTCGACGAGACGATCACGAAGCGATGAACCGCCGCCAATTCATTCAGAACAACGGCCTGAGCCTCGGCGGCGTAGCGCTGGCATCGCTGATGCGTGGTGATGCGAGTGCGGCGACTCATTTCGCGCCGAAGGCGAAGCGGGTGATTTATTTGTTCATGCACGGCGGACCGTCGCAGCTCGATTTGTTTGATCACAAGCCCGGTTTGAAACAACTGCACGGCCAGGAGCTGCCGCCGAGCGTGCGCGGTGATCAGCGGCTCACGGGCATGACCAGTGGGCAGAAGTCGCTGCCGATCACATCATCACTGTTCAACTTCGCCCGCCACGGTCAGAGCGGCGCATGGGTCAGCGAGCTGCTGCCGCACACGGCGAAGATCGTGGACGAGCTGTGCATCATCCGCTCCATGCAGACGGAGGCGATCAATCACGATCCGGCGGTCACGTTTCTGCAAACCGGCCACCAACAGCCAGGACGGCCGAGCTTTGGCGCGTGGCTCAGCTACGGCCTCGGCTGCGAGAGCCGTGATCTGCCTGCCTTTGTGGTCATGGTGTCACGCGGCAGCGCGGCACGACCGGCCGATCCGCTGTATGCGCGGCTGTGGGGTTCGGGCTTCCTGCCGTCGAATCATCAGGGCGTGGCGCTGCGCAGCAGTGGCGATCCCGTTTTGTATCTGTCCAATCCGGCAGGCATGGATGCAGCGACCCGTCGAGATCAGCTCAATGTCATCGCTGCGCTGAACCAGAAACAACTCACACGGCAGAACGATCCCGAAATCGCGACGCGCATCGCGCAATACGAGATGGCCTTTCGCATGCAGAGCAGTGTTCCCGATTTGACCGACCTGAGCGGTGAAAATGTGGCCACGCTGGACGCCTACGGCCCGCAATCGCGCCAACCCGGCACCTTCGCGGCGAACTGCCTGCTGGCGCGGCGCATGGTGGAGCGCGGCGTGCGTTTCATCCAGCTCTACCATCGCGGCTGGGACCAGCACTACAACCTGCCCTCTGATCTGCGCCTGCAATGCGGCGATGTGGACCAACCCGCCGCCGCGCTCATTCGCGATCTCAAACAGCGCGGCATGCTCGATGAGACGCTCGTCATCTGGGGCGGCGAATTCGGCCGCACGACTTATTCGCAGGGCAAGCTGGAGGCCACCAATCATGGCCGCGATCATCATGGCCGCTGCTTTACGATGTGGCTCGCGGGCGGCGGCATCAAACCGGGCGTTCAATTCGGCGAGACGGATGATTTCTGCTTCAACATCGCCCGCGATCCCGTTCACGTTCACGACTTGAACGCCACCCTGCTCCATCAGCTCGGCCTCGACCACACCCGGCTCACCTTCCGCTTCCAAGGCCGCGACTACCGCCTCACGGACGTGCATGGCGAGGTGGTGAAAGGAGTGATCGCCTGACGGCGCAATGACGAAACCAGAATGAGGAATGTCGAATTCATGATGATCGCGATGACGGGGGTGTTCTCCTTGCTGCTGTTTGCGCAGACACCTGCACAGCACGTTCATCAGGCAGACAAAATCCGCGTCTTTTATCAGCTCGCGGGCCAATACGCCGTCGAGATGGCTGATGTGAACCGGAATGGCATTCCCGACCAGATCGAGGACGGGCTGACGCAGACACTGGCCGCGAAGGCTGCTGCGAGTGGCGTGATTCCTGATTCACCCGCCCTCACACGTCTGCAGGCACTGCGTTACACCGACGGCACACCGGTGCTCAAAGACCTGCGCCTCACCGGCTGGCGGTTCACTCGCGAGGTGCTACAGGCGCTTGATCAGGCGGACGACATCGCTTTTAGCGAACTTGGGTATGACCGCTGGTCGGAGGAGAATCAGAAGTCGCCGAAAAACGACGCCTACATCATGCGTGCGGTCACGGACGTGATGCAGATACGCAGGCGCGATGAGCGCTGATGTTTTGAAAGCTTCGTATTTCTCGGCCGTACTGGATACACTACCTCAAGCGCCCCGTCATGCTGACCATCAACGGCCTCCCCAAAACAAACTGCTCCGGCACGACTCGCCGCGAGCTGTTGCAAATCGGCGGCGCAGGCTTATTTGGAATGAGTTTGCCGCAGCTCCTCGCGGCTGAGCAGGCGCAGGAGGCGTTTGTTGGCGGCAAGGCAAAGTCGGTCATCTTTTTATTCCTCTTCGGCGGGCCGAGCCAGCTTGAAACCTTCGACATGAAGCCGGAGGCAAAGCGTGAGATTCGCGGTCCCTTCAAACCAATCCGGTCGCGCACGCCGGACCTCATCATTTGCGAGCATCTGGAGCGGTTGGCGAAAATCTCGCACAAGTTTTGCATCATCCGCACGATGACGCATTCCTTCAATGATCACAGCGGTGCCGGGCATTACCTGCAAACCGGGAAGCGCTGGCATCTGCCTGTTGGAGGCGGTTTTTCAGCGACTCCTCAGGACTGGCCGTCCATGGGTTCCGTGGTCGAGTATTTGAGTCAGCGCCAGCCCGACGGCATGTCGCGTGATCTGGCGTCCTACGCCGTGCTGCCGAACCGCCTCGGGCGTCTGCAGGACGGCGGGCAGTATCGGCGGCCCGGAGAATACGGTGGCTGGCTGGGACAGGCATTCAATCCGATGACCACGGTCATCAACAAACGCGATGCGAAGGACAACCCCTACTGGCGCGACTGCACCAATGAGGAACTGACCTTTGAAATCGAAGGCCTGAAGCCTGCGGTCCCGGTGGATCGACTGCGGCAGCGCATGAGCCTGCTGGAGCAGTTTGAGGGCGTCCGCACGCGGCTCGATCTCGGCGAAGGCGACGCGCTCGACCATCATCGGAAACGGGCGATGGCGCTCATCTCATCCGATCGAACAGGCCACGCCTTGAACATCCACGGTGAGGCTGATGCCATGCGCGATCGATACGGTCGTCATCTCTTCGGCCAGTCCTGCCTCATGGCGCGGCGGCTGGTGGAGGCCGGCACACGTTTCGTCACCGTGCATTACGATTGCGTGGACGGCTTCAGCTGGGACTCACACCGCAACAGCGACGATGTGAAAAACCATCTGCTGCCCACCTTTGACCAGGGCTGCGCGGCGCTGCTCACCGATCTCGACGAGCGCGGCCTGCTGGATGAAACGCTTGTTGTCGCCATCGGTGAAATGGGCCGCACTCCCACGCCCAATGCGACCTGGGGCCGCGGCCACTGGAGCACCTGCTTTCCGGCGCTTCTTGCCGGGGCCGGCATTCGCGGCGGCATCGTTTATGGCAAGTCCGACAAGGAGGCTGCTTATCCCGACGAAAAGCCGGTCACGCCGGAAGATCTCGCCAAAACCATCTACTGGTCGCTCGGCATTAATCCCGATCTCATGCTGATGAACCGTGAAAATCGCCCGATTCCCCTGGTGGAAAGCGGCAGGCCATTGGTGGAGCTGTTTGGATGATGCAAATATTTTTCGGCGTCTTTTTTCTCACGGTGCTCAGCGGCTTCGCGGCAGGGGTGCAAATTGCGACCTTCAACGTGGACGCCACACCGCCGCTGGGATCGACGCTGTGCAATGGTGCGGTAAAACCGACGAAGGAGATCGTCACACCACTCACGGCGCGTGGCATCGTGATCCTCGGAGCCGAACAGCCCATCGTGTTGTGTGCCCTCGACTGGGTCGGCATCGCCAATGAGAGCCACGATGCGTTTCGGCAGACCCTGGCCGAGGCGGCGGGCACCACGCCGGATCGCGTCACGGTTCACACGTTGCATCAGCATGATGCGCCGGGCAGCGACTTCGCCACGGAGCAGCTGCTCGCGACACACGGACTGCCGGGCCTGTTTTCCAATGCGGCATTCGACCGCGAGGTGATGCTGCGACTCGCAGCGGGGGTGAAGGAGTCGTTGGCGAAAGCGCAAACCGTCACGCACATCGGTCTTGGCGCGGGAAAGGTGGAGCAGGTGGCCTCCAACCGGCGCATTCTCGGCTCGGATGGCCGTGTGGCCCTGATGCGGCTGAGTTCATCCAAAAATGCGGAGGCACAGGCCGCTGCTGAAGGTGTGATCGATCCGCAGGTGAGGCTGATTGCGTTTTGGAACGACGACAAACCGGTCGCCGCGCTGACTTACTACGCCACGCATCCACAGAGCTATTATGGGCAAGGATCGGTGAACTGGGACTTCGTCGGCATGGCGCGGGAGATGCGGGCAGAGGCGCTGCCAGGAATCGCTTGTGTGCATTTCGATGGCGCAGGCGGCAATGTGGCCGCAGGCAAATACAACGACGGCGGCCAGGACAAACGACCGCTGCTCGCGCAACGCCTCGCCGATGGCATGAAGCTGGCGTGGGACACGCAGACGAAGCATGCGATCACCGCTGATGCGGTGAAATGGACCGTGGAACCAGTGGCGATGCCGGTGCGTGACACCTTGGTCGAGGTAGATCTGACCGCGAAGTTGCAAGATGAGTCACAGAAGCTGCCGGATCGCCTCCGTGCCGCGCGTGATCTGATTTTTCTCCGTCGCACGCAGGGCGGGCATCGGATTTCACTGGGTTGCCTGCGGCTCGGCTCGGCACGCGTTTTGCACATGCCCGGCGAGTTGTTTGTGGAGTATCAAATCGCCGCGCAAGCGATGCGGCTGGGCGAATTCGTCGCCATGGCGGCCTACGGCGACTATGGGCCGGGTTACATCGGCACGGCGGTCGCGTATGGCCAGGGCGGCTATGAGACGGGCATCGTTTCGCGAGTCGCTCCGCAGGTGGAGCAGGTGCTCATGGATGGGATGCGGAAATTGCTGGAGGTGCGGCCTTGAGCAGCGGGCCGTGCTCGCCATAGAAAGCGCCTCCTCAACCCCATTCTGCGACGAACATGCGACTGCAAGACCAGGTCATCCTCATCACCGGCAGCACCACCGGCATCGGCGAATTCATGGCGCGGCGGTTTGTCGCCGAAGGTGCCAAAGTCATCCTGCATGGCCGTGATGCGGCACGCGGCGAGGCGTTGCGAAAAGAACTCGGAGCGGATAAGGCGGCGTTTTGCCAGGGAAACCTCGCGGATGCCGAATATCCGGCTCAACTGGCTGCGGATGCGATTGCCGCCTTCGGCAAGGTCGATGCTTTGGTGAACAACGCGGCGCTGACCAATCGCGCGAAAATCGACGAGACGGATGCGGCCATGTTTGACCGCATCATCGGGGTGAATGCGCGTGCGCCAATGCTACTGATTCGTGCGCTGCTGCCTGAGTTGAAGAAGAACCGAGGCGTCGTGCTGAACATCGGCTCCGTGCTCGCGCACTGCGGCCAGGCGAATTTGCTGGCCTATTCGATGTCCAAAGGCGCGCTCATGACGATGACACGCAATCTGGCCGATGCGCTTGGCACCGACCGCGTGCGCGTGAACCAGCTCAACGTCGGCTGGACGCTCACGGAGAACGAATACCAGGTGAAACTTGGCGACGGACTCGGCGAAGGCTGGCCGGACCGCCTGCCTGCTTACGCCGTGCCGATGGGCCGCCTCTTGATGCCCGAGGACATCGCCGCCGCCGCCGTTTACTGGGTCGGCCGCGAAAGCTTCCCCGTCACCGGCACCGTGGCCGAACTGGAACAGTATCCGCTCATTGGCCGCTACACGAATCACGAAGGCGACGACAAAAACTGAACCCACGAAAACAAGACCATGAAACTGATCCGCTTTGGCAACCCTGGAGAAGAAAAACCCGGCCTGCAACTCGACGACGGCCGCCGCATTGATGCGTCCGCCTTTGGCAGCGACTACGATGAGAAATTCTTCGGCGGTGATGGTTTGGAACGTCTCGCAGCCTGGGCGAAGGCTACTGCGGCCTCTGCCCCGACTGTCGATGCCAGCACGCGTCTCGGTCCATGCATTGCGCGTCCGAGTAAGATCATCTGCATCGGTCTGAACTACAGCGACCACGCCAAGGAAAGCGGCATGCCGATTCCGGCGGAGCCGATTGTGTTTTTCAAGGCCACCAGCGCCATCGTTGGCCCGAATGACAACGTCGTCATCCCACGCAACTCGAAGAAGACCGACTGGGAGGTCGAACTGGCCTTCGTGATCGGCAAAAAGGCCAGCTATGTCTCCGAAGACGATGCGATGAGCCATGTGGCCGGCTACTGCGTTCACAATGACTACAGCGAGCGTGAGTGGCAGCTCGAACGTGGCGGCCAGTGGGTCAAAGGCAAGAGCTGCGATACTTTCGCGCCGATTGGCCCCTTCTTGGCCACGAGCGATGAGATTCCTGATCCGCAGAATTTGAAGCTGTGGCTCAAGCTCAACGGTAAGACGATTCAAAACAGCAGCACGGCGCAGATGATCTTCGGCGTGAAGACGCTGGTGAGTTATCTGAGCCAGTTCATGAGCCTGCTGCCCGGTGACCTCATCACCACCGGCACGCCTCCCGGAGTCGGCCTCGGCTTCAAGCCTGATCCGCTCTTCATGAAGCCCGGCGATGTGATCGAACTCGGTGTCGAAGGCCTTGGTGAGCAGGGGCAGACGGCTGTGACATGGCAGTAGGTCAGGCATTCTGCCTGACTCCGTGTGGACCGGGCATTCTCCCCGCTCATGCTGGCGGGCAAAATGCCCGTGCCACTTGGTGACAGGCTGAAAGCCTGTCCTACTCCACCTTCAGCACGCCGTTCATGATCATCCAGTGTCCCGGGAAGGTGCAGAGGTAAGGGTAGTCGCCTGTTTCCTTCGGCGCGGTGAGGTGGATGGTGAATTCGCCTTTGGGGTTTGTCATGTCGGTATAGGCGAGGACGTCGTCTGAGTCGGGCACGTAGTGTTTCGCCATGCCCTGTGGGTCGGTGATCATGAGATTGGCGAGGTTGCCGATTTTTTGTAGCGTGCCCGGTTTGGTGAGCATCCAGTTGTGCGGGACGACATCGGGATTCTTGAAGATGATCGTGAGTTTTTCGCCCGCTTTGGCGGTGAGCTGCTTCTGCACGTATTGCAGGCCTAGCGCGGCTTCGATGACGAGTTCGCGACCGCCTTCGCCTTTGGCCCAAGGGTTCGGTTTCGACGGTGCGGGCGCGTTGAGGCCGATTTGTGCGGCGTGGTTCGTTTTGGCGATCTTGGCGTAGCCGGGGAAGTCGGTGTAGGGCTCGGCCAGGGCGTGCGCGGTGAGGAAGATGTCGTGACCGGTGCTCACATGCAGATGAATCTGGCTGGCGGTGACGATCTGCGGGATTTCGAGGAAGAGCGTCTTGCCGCCGTCGAGTTGCTGCACGCTGCGGACTTCGAGCGGATCGTGGCCGGGCGTGTCGGCATACTTCACGGAATACTCCGGCGAGCCGTACTGCGGGCCATAGCGGTAGTTCCAGCACTGCGCAAAGCAGGTGGCGGCATCGGCTTCTTTCACGGGCTGGTTGAAGCGGAGCAGCACGCCGTTGTCGCGCGCTTCGAAGCCGACGGGCACGGGTTGGGTGCCGCCGGTGAAGCGCACGCGCTGGAAGCAGCCGTCCTTGGGCGTGTAACTGCCCCAGCCCTGCATGCCGTTCACGTAGAGATGGCCGTCGTTGGGATTGAAGCGCGCGCACTGCGGACCGGAGTCGAAATTGCCGCTGATCTTGTATGCTGCGGCCTGCCAGCGACCTTGGACGTTCTGCCGCATGACGAGCCACGCGCTGCCGCCGCCGGAGGAGAGGTGGATCAAATTTCCATCGCCTTGGAGGGAGGCCCATTGGTCGCCGGAGATGAAGGCCTGGCTGCTGGCGCTGTTGTCCTCGCCACGCGGCATGTACATGAGCACGGGCTCGGGCGGCTGGCCGTTCTTCGGGCCGCCAGCGCCGAAGTGCGCGCCGAGATTGTGATCGAGCTCGATCTGGCAGATCGAGGTGGCGGGTGTCCAATCGCCTTCTTGGACGCTGGTGGTGATGAACCGGCCATCATGGGAGATGCCAAGGCCGTTGGGATTGCGGAAGCCGGTAGCGAGGATTTGTAGGTCGGGCGTCCCGCCTGACTCGTGTGAACCGGGCATTCTGCCCGATTTTGCAGAGGCGGGCAAAATGCCCGCCGCACGCGTGACAGGCAGAATGCCTGTCCTACATACACCCTGATTTCCGGAGGCGAAATACCAGCGGCCATCCTTGTCGGCTTCTAGTCCCACGATGAAATCATGCCCACCGGGCGAGGTCTGCATGACGTTCGTCACACACTCGTAGAAGTCGGCTTCGTCATCGCCATTCAGATCGTGCAGACAGGTGATTTGATCACGACCGAGGACGTAGAGCTTATCCTTCACGATTTTCAATCCCAGCGGCTGATGCAGGCCGGTGGCGAAGCGCTTCCAGCGCAGATGCTCCAGCTTTTCATCGATGCCTTTCACCAGCCAGACTTCGCCGGTCATCGTGGCGATGGCGGCAGTGCCATCGCTGAAAAAATCATGCGCGGTGATGAAGAAAAGCGTGCCGTACGGATTCTCAAACGGGATCGTGATCGTGTCGGTGGCAAAGGGCTGCTGTGTGCCGAGCTTGCCTTTGGTTTCGATCCACTGCGGCCATTGAGTTTCTTTTCTCTTGGCGAATTCGGGCAAAACTTCCTGGAGTCCTTTGTTTGAATGAAAAACGCCTTGGGGTGTGACTGTGTCAAAACGCTCGATCATGGCGGTGTAGCCTTTCATCGCATAGAAGATCGAAACTTGGGTGCCTGAGCGATAGAATCCGTGATACACGCCTTCGCGCTTGGCCGTGTTCTTCTTGACGACTTTCCCATCCATCGCAGCGCCGCCCATGAATCCATGGCGGTGATCCGTGAGCTTGATGAAGCCGTCTGTCCAAGTGACCGGGAATGAAAGCGTTTCAGGATCGAAGACATATGACGTGTCCCCGCTTCGAATACACACCGCCTTCGGAATGTTCAGTCCCGCGCCTTTGAAGACGCAACTGAACACACTGCCAAGATCACTTTCTGCGAAACGCCCATCCTTCCAGGTCACTTGGTCGTTTTGATTGCCCCAGTGGCCTTGTTGGCCGCCGTCCATGCCGGGGAAGGCGGGGATGAGTTCGGGTAGCGGCTTCTGCTGCATGAACTGAAGCGCCTGTTTGCCGTAGAAGTCGAAGCTGCGCTCGCGGTTAACGAATTCCTGCCAGTGCTGGTTGTCAGCCTTGTTGAGCGGCGGCAGCTCGGGTTTGAAGGGGGCGGGATCGGGCGTTTTGACGACGGGTGCGGCGGTGCCGAGGTCGTCGAAGCTCCACAGCGCGAGCGTGTTGTCCATGCGCAGGCGCGGCGAGTCGCCTTTACGCGGTTTCATGACGCCACGCGAGAGGCGGGCGTCGTCGATGAGGCCCTCGCAGCCGATCGTGCCTTCGACGAGGCGACCGAAGGCTATTTGGTGTAACTCGCGAGTCCTCTCGCGATTTGGGGGCGTTGCGCCGCGAGAGGACTCGCGGACTACGTTCTCCAAAACGCTTTTGCCGTCAATCCAGAGCGTGACGAGCTGATCGCTGACGCTGGCGACGAGATCGTGCCACTTACCGTCGCAGATGTTGACCTTTGAATCGTAATCGCCACCACGTCCGGGCATGAACAGCGCGAGCGTGCCACGTTTCGCGTGGGTGTAGAGTTCCCAGTGCGTGCTGGCGGACTTGGGATTGCAGGCGACGAGGATGTTGTAACGGTCCTTGCTGTCGAGCTTGGCGCGGCACTCGATGGTGAAGGGCAGCATGGAATATTCGGCTTTGCCATCGACCACGATGCCGCCGGAGAGAGCTTTGCCGAAGTCGGGGCTGAAGGAAGGAACGCCGGATGACTGAGCTGCCTCTGACTTCTGACCTCTTACCTCTAACTTCTCACTCCAAGTACGATACGCCGGCTTTTTCGCAGGCGGATTGTCATCAAGCTGCGGGACGAGCCAGGCGAGGCCGTCGAGGTTGTCGAGCAGGCGGCCTTCGGCGTCTTCGTTGGTGTGATTGAGGATGCCGATGGGGCCACTGTAGCCGCTGGCACGGATGATGCGTAGCACCTTCACATCCTCGGTGCCGACGCCGAGCGGGAGGATTTTGCGACCCTTCGCCTCGCCGTCGATGTCCATGCCGTTGAGGTTGAGGCAAAGCAGGTGCGGCAGCATGCGTGGCAGTACTTTGGCGAGGCGATCGAGATGACCGTGACCGTGATGCAGGTTGTACACGATGCCGATGTTCTTGATGCCCTTGCCTTTCAGTGCTTCGACGATGGCGATGGCGTTTTCTGGCTCGCCATACCATGCGCCGTGGTTGTAGAGCGCAATCTGGCAGCCCAGCGGTGCCGCAGCTTCGCAGATCGGCTGCAAGCGCTCGACTTCCTTCGCCACACGGGCCTGCTGATCGTCCGCGTCTTTGACCTGGATCGCTCCGCCGTTGCCATTCACCCAGAGCTGTGGATGCACGCCGTGGTGTTTGAAGAGGTCGAGCGTCTGTTTGGCCTCGTCGTTGAGCGTCGTCGGGAACCACCAGCCCATGAGCTCAATGTGGTGTTTTTTGAGGGCGGTCAATTCGTCGTCCCACTGCGGGATGTGCTCGGCGCGATAGTCATAGACGAATTTTTTGACGGCCATCTGCTCTAGCATGGCCGCCCGCTCCTCCGGTCCGCGTTTCTTCGCGTCAAACGGCACGATGCACCACGCGGCGAGATTCGATTTGTCGAAGATGCCGTCGGCGGCGATGAGACTGGACGTGCAGCAGACGAGGAGCAATAACCGGGTAAACATGGTGATCATGTGAACGAGTGCCGCACGGCGGAATGATCGCCACATGCCACAAAAAAGCGGAGCCGCTGGTGAGCGGCTCCGCGCGTTGATTCATAGCTGGAATAACGGGCCTACTGGCGCACTTCCTTGATGTGCTTGTCAGGAGCGGCGTCGAAGGCGGCCTTGCTGGCGGCGTCGGCGAAGGCGACCTGGCGGGTGTAGCTGACGGTGATGGCGGGGTCGGACTTCTTCTTGCTCAGCGGGCACTGGCCGGTGACAGCCGCAAGGATGTTGGTGAGGTAGCCTTTTGGGTTCGCGGTGAACTGCGCTTTGCACTTGTTGCAGCAGAGGGCGACAGTCTTCGAGTAGTTGCTGGTGATGGTCGCATTCACGGACTTGCCAGAGATGGGGCAGACGGTGTTCAGCGGTTCGGCGGCGTTGGCAAGGCCAGCCAACAGGCTGCATGCGGCGATGAGGGTGAGGATGTGTTTCATGGTGAGGCGTGGGGGTGATTATACGGCCTACTGGGATACGAATTCACGACCTTTTTCGCAACCAGAAATTTTTTCCGGCGGCCCGGCCAGCCGATCCTACTTGGGCTGGAACTTGGGAAAACGCTGCTTGAGCTGCTGGCGCATCTGGTTGGCCTTCGCGGCATCGCCGGCTTTTTCGAGGACTTGGGCGGCCTTGTACAGCGCCTCGGGCGTGATCTCGGGATGCTCGAAAAATTGGCTGGGCACGGCGTATTTGGCCGCGCCGTCCTTCCATTTGCCGATGGCGGCGTCCTGCTGGCCTTCGGCGGCGAGCTTGTCGCCCTGGGCGGCAAAGATGTCGCCTTCGAGGATAAGCAGCTCGGCCTGCAACGAGCCATCTTTGACCGTTTGCAGCGCCTCCTGGGCGACTTTGTCGGCTTCATCGAACAAACCTTTACCCAACTGCGCGCGCCCCTTTGTCAGCAGAGCGCGGGCGTGTGAGGCGGCGTCGGGGTTCGAGAGCAAATAGTTGTCCGTGGCCTGGATGCTGGCGTCAAACTGCCGGTTCTGGAGCTGGGCCATGCCGAGGTAGTTCCACACGACAGACTCGGTGTTTTCAGGCGAGTCGGGGGTAACGGCGAGTTCGAGAAAACGGGCGGCGCGTTTGAAGTCGTCGCCGCTGTAGAGCTTGAGGCCGAGCCATTTCAGAATGTTGGGCGAGACCTGGCCACCGGGTTTGGCCTGGAGGTAGCTGTCGATGGTCTTGGCGAGATCGTCGGCATTCTGGCGCGCGTAGTCGCAGAGGATGAGCAACTGGCTGGATTTTTCGAGGTAGGCTTTGCTGTCGATTTCAATGGAGCGGCGCAGCGCGGGGGTGGCCTTGTCGTAGATTTTTTGGTCGAACTGACCGCGCCCGATGCCGTAGTAGGCCTGCGCGGCGGCGGCGGTAGTGGGGAATTTTTTCAGCAGCGTCTCAAAGGCGGCGATGGTGCCCTGCGGGTCTTTTTGCTCCATGGCGATGTAGCCGAGCTGTAGCCAGGACATCTCGCAGGCGTCAGATTTAGGGAACTCCTTGGTCACATGCTCGAAGTCGGCTTTCGCTTTGGGCAGATCGCGCGCCTCACGGTTCGCGAGGCCACGCCGGGCGTAGGCCTTGGGGATGAACTCGTGCTGCGGATGCTCATTGATGAAGCGGGTGAAGGTGCCGACGGCCTCCGGGTTCCGACCGGCCTCGGCTTGCGCCCAGCCCATGTTAAACAGCGTGCCGGGCTGCAATTTCTCCGGTAGGGCGGCGATATTGACATCGGTGTAGCTCAGCACCGCCTGCTGGTAGTCGCCTTTGTTGAAATAGAAGTCCGCGCGGATGAGGCGTGCCAGCGAGAGGAACTCATGCTTGGTATAGTTCTGCGCATGACGGGCGACGAAGGCGGTGGCAAATTCGCCGAGATCCTTGTCATTGAGCAGATAGAAGCAGTACAGCTTCCAGTAACCAGCCTCGAAGGCCTCCTCCGTGTCAGCGTGGTACTGCTCGATCAGGAGATAGACCTCCACGGCGCGCGCATAGCTTTTGCGCATGCGGTAGGAGTGACCGACGAGCACGAGCATCTTCGCCCGCGCGGCTCCGGGCGGCAGGAGCTCGGAGTTCTTGTTGTAGTAGTCGATGACGCCGTCGTAGTCCCCTTTGGAATACAGGGCCTGGATGATGCCGACGAGGGAAATGCTGCGGTTCTGCTCGCTGGTCTCGGGCATGCGCAGCGCCTTCTCGAACATCACGATGGCCTCGTCGGCCTTTTTCAGCTCCGCCAGCAGCACGCCGGCACGGATCGCTGCCTCGGCCACGATGGCGCGGTCGGCACTGTTCTTGACGAGTTCTTCAAAGACCGGCAAGGACTCGGTTTTCTTGTCCGCTGCCAGGTAAATGCTGCCGAGCGTGAGCAGCGCGGTCTCGCGGTACGGGTTGTCCGTTTTGACGGCGATCACACTGTTCAAGGCGGCGGTCTGCTGCTCCTTGTTTCCCGCCATTTCATAGGCGCGGGCCTTGTTGAAGGCAGCGGCCAGTTTGACCTGCGGACTCTTGGTTTTGGCCTCGCTGAAGGCAAAATGACGCGCGGCATCGGCGAACTTCGACTCGTTGAAATTCATCGCACCGAGGCGGTAGGCGGAGGAAGGAGCGCCTTCATTGGCCGGATAGCGGTTCACCACCTCCTCGTAATAACCCGTCGCCTGCTTGAGCTTGTTCTGCTTCATGTAGCACTCACCGATGCGGAAGAGCGCGTCGGCGACCTGGCGACCTGCCGGATACGTTTGCAGGTACTTGGCGTAATTTTGCGCCGCCATGTCCCACTCCTGCCGGTCGTAGGCCAGGGTGGCAAAGTCGAACATGTCATCGTCCGGCCCCTTGGTCTTCGGCGGGGCGGGAAGCATGGCAGGATCATCGAGCACCGGCAACGCCTTGGGCGCCGGACGCACCGGGATGGCCTTGGGAATCCCGGTGTCATCCACGGGCAGGGCCTTGGGCGGGTTCTGCTGCGCGAAGGCGGTAAACGTGATCAAACAACACGCCACCGACATGAACCGGAAGCCGCTGCCGCTTGAGAGGGTGGAAAACGGGGCGTGGATCATCTCACTTGGGCGTAGCGGCAGGTTGGTCAGCATCCGGCTTGCGGGTGGCGAAGGCGATGTTCCAGATGCCCGCCTTCTGGCAGGTGTCCAGCACGCGGATGACGTTCTGGTAGGGGGTGCCTTCATCGCCCCGCAGGATCACCGCCTGGTCCTTGTAGAGGGCGACGATGTTTTTCAGTTTCACCAGCAGCTCGTCTGTATTGAACTGCTGGCCGTTGACGATGATCTCGCCTGCTTTTTTGATGTTAATGATGATTTCGCCAACGTTGCGGGACTCTTTCTCCTTGCCCTCGTCGGCGGCCGGCACGCTGACATCCATAACCTGCTCCTCCTTCGCGTACTGGAAGGTCACGGCAAAGAAAATGACCAGCAGAAACAGCACGTCCACCAGCGGTGCGAGCTGCATCGGTGAAGGCTCAATCGAATGCTGTTTTCTAAAATTCATGCGCGTGCTGGATTCGTCATTGCGCCGCTCACTGGCCTGAAACGGCCCGTGCCGCCCGCTTGTACTGCACCGCCAGCAGCGCCATCAGGTGCGTCGTCGCCGCCTCCATCTCGGAGATCAGACGGTTCACCTTGCCGCGAAAAATGGCATAAAACATCAGCGCCGGAATGCCAATGATGAGACCAGAGGCCGTGCAAAGCAGCGCCTCGGACACCCCCTGAGCGAGTCCGAGCTGGCTCGAGCCGCCGGCACCTTTGCCAGAAATGTGGTGGAACGTCGTGATCATGCCCAGCGTGGTGCCCAGCAACCCCAGCATCGGGGCGATGGCTCCCACGTCGCCGAGATAGGCGATCCGTGCCAGCAGCAGACTGGACTGGCGGTTGCCCTCCGCCTCAGTGACCTCTTTGACCTCCTCAAAGCTCGCGGTCGGATTGCGCGTGGCGAAGTCCAGCGTCTTGGAGGTGATGCGCGCGATGCACTCATTGCGGCGGTTGCACACCGCCAGCAGGCCCAGGTAATCCTGTTTGCGGATCAGAGCGTCCGCCGAGTTCATGAACGCATCGCTGACCACCGTGCCCTGCCGCACCGTGAAGGCGAACAGCACGATCATGAAAAACGCGATCATGGACAGAATGATCAGCGGGTAGGCCATCACGCCCGTGCGTTTGACGAAGCCGTTGAACGTCATCACATCGCCATACGGATTGTCCTCCGCCATGGAGGCCGACGTGACGACCGCCCCGGCGGCTGGCGCAGGCTGCTGGGCCTGGGCGGGGAGGTTCATCGTAAAGACGAGTGCCACCAGCACAGCTAGGGCGAGGAGGATTTTTCGATGCATGAGGCGGCGACTGTAAACGTGTGGGCCAGCCTTGCAAGCGTGCTGGTTGGCTGGCTTTCAACGCCTTTAGGCCAGCAACTCCTGTACCACTTTGCATTCATTCACGCCGGTGAGGCGGAAATCGAGGCCGGCGTAGCGATAGGTGAACTTTTCGTGGTCGAAGCCGAGGATTTTCAGAATCGTGGCGTGTAAATCATGTACATGCACCGGGTTGTCCTGCGCGGCGAAGCCAAACTCGTCCGTGCTGCCGTGCGTGTAGCCGCCACGCACGCCGCCGCCTGCCAGCCACATGGTGAAGCCGTAGTGATTATGGTCGCGGCCGTGCTGCTTGCCGGCGTTGGCGCCCGGTGTCGGCAGTTCCACCGCCGGGGTACGGCCAAATTCACCGCCCCACATCATCAGCGTGTCGTCCCACAGCCCGCGCTGCTTCAAATCGCTCATGAACGCGGCCATCGCCCCGTCCGTCTTCTCGCCGAGCTTCCGGTGCTCAAGAATCTCGTCGTGATTGTCCCAAGGCTGGCCTGCGCCGGTCCAGAGCTGGATAAAACGCACGCCGCGCTCCAGCAGACGTCGTGCGATCAGGCACTGGCGACCAAAGGCGTGGCCGCCATACATCTTCCGCACCGATTCCGGCTCCTTCATGATGTCAAAGGCGTCCGTGGCTTCCATCTGCATGCGGTAGGCCAGTTCGTAGCTCTGCACGCGGGCTTCGAGCTGCTGATCGCGGTCCTGCTGCACCAGATGGCGCTGGTTCAGATCCTGCAGCAGATCGAGCTGGCGACGCTGTTGCTTCAAATCGAGCGAGCCGTTCTGGATGAACTCCACCAGCTTCTCGACGCGGGTGTCCTCCGTGTTGATGTACGCGCCCTGATAAGCGCTGGGCAAGAAGGCCGACTGCCAGTTTTTCGTACGCCGCGTCGGCATGCCGCCGGGACACATCGCGATGTAGCCGGGCAGGTTCTGATTTTCACTGCCTAGGCCATACGTCACCCACGACCCCATCGTCGGGCGGTTCAGACGGCCTTCACCGCTGTTCATCAGACCCAGCGACGGCTCATGATTCGGCACGTCCGCGTACATCGAGCGGATCACGCACAGGTCGTCGGCAAACGCGCCGGTCTTCTCGAAGATTTCGCTCACCTCCAGGCCGCACTGGCCCCGTTTGGTGAATTTGAAGGGCGACTTGAAGCCCGCACCGGTCGGCCGCTCCGTTTTCAGCACGTTCGGCAGTGCCTTGCCGTCGTACTGGTCCAGCATCGGCTTCGGATCGAAGGTATCGACATGCGACGGGCCGCCGTTCATGAAGAAATGCACCACCCGCTTCGCCTTCGGCTCAAAGTGCGGCCGCCGCAGCGCCATCGGGTCCAGCGAGGCGGCTCCAGCCTGCTGATTGAAGAGTGAACCAGCGGCCATCGAGCCAAAGCCCATGCCGACACGTTGCAGCATCTGCCGACGCGTCAGAAATGCATGCTCCAGATTCGGAGCATGATGTGCATTGGGGGAGGTCATTGGGGGGTGAAAAGGATACGTTTGGCTGACGGTCTTGCTTTCGCACGTTTCCGGCCTTTCTCGAGCATGAACACACCTTCTACAGTCGGCTGGAATTTCTGATGGGGCGAATCCTCCTCCTGAAATTATCAGGTAAAAAGATGAGGGGCAAAAAAATAGGAACATCTGATTTTTTTTGCCCTCCATCTTTTGCCTCATCCGGACTCCTTCCTCTGAATCCGGCTCCAGTTTGGTGTATCACACGATTTACACGCCCCACCCTTGCCAAAACCTCTATTTTCTGGTCGCATGAGCACGCACTCACAAAATCACCATGTCCAACACCCCGCTCCCGCAAGACGACGTCGCCGCCATTGATGAGCTTCGCAAGGTTTACACCCAGCTCAGTGCGGAACTGAAAAAGATCATCGTCGGCCAGGACAAAGTCGTCGAGCAGCTCGCCATCTGTCTCTTCGCACGCGGTCACGCGCTGCTCATGGGCGTGCCGGGCCTCGCCAAAACGCTGCTCATCTCGCGCCTCGCTGAAACGATGTCGCTCAGCTTCAGCCGCATCCAGTTCACGCCCGACTTGATGCCCATGGACATCACCGGCACCGACATTCTCCAAGAACTGCCCGGCGGCAAACGCGCCTTCGAGTTCGCCAAAGGCCCCGTGTTCGCCAACATCGTCCTCGCCGACGAAATCAACCGCGCTCCCGCCAAAACCCAGGCCGCGATGCTGGAAGCGATGCAGGAACACAAAGTCACCGTCGCCGGCCGCACCTACACGCTCGATTCGCCGTTTTTCGTCCTCGCCACGCAGAATCCCATCGAGCAGGAAGGCACCTATCCGCTGCCCGAAGCCCAGCTCGACCGCTTCATGTTCATGATCGGCGTCGATTACCCGAGCCGCGATGAAGAAATCGCCATCGCCCGCACCACCACCGGCGCGAGCCTGCCGAAACTCGACCACATTCTCGACGGTCCCAAGGTTCTCGCCTTCCAGGAGCTCGTCCGTCGCGTACCGGTGCCGGATCACATCTATGAATTCGCCGTCGATCTCGCCCGCAAGACACGTCCCGCCAGCAGCGAAGCTCCCGCATGGTTGAAGCCCCTCGTGAGCTGGGGCGCGGGTCCGCGTGCCGTGCAGTATTTAATCTTGGGCGCCAAAGCACGAGCCGCGTTGCAGGGCAGCTACATGGTGCGCATGGAAGACATCACCGAAGTCGCCGAACCTGTGCTGCGTCATCGTGTGATGACCACGTTCACGGCGGAGAGCGATGGCGTCAGCAGCCGCGATGTGGCGAAGCGCCTCGTCGAAGAGCTTTCGAAGTCCTAACCGCACCCGCTTCTGGTTCGTCCTCGTCCTCGATCCTTCCGCTCCGCCATGCCCCCCATCGTCCAATTCGACCATGAAAAGCTCGAAGTGTATCAACTCGAACTCGAGTTTCTCACTTGGGTAACCGATCTCTTTGAAGAACTTTGCGACCGCAAAGGTGCCCGACTCTCGGAAACATTTGATCAACTCGACCGCGCCAGTCTCTCAGTTCTCCTCAACATCGCCGAGGGCAACGGCAAACGCGCCACGCAGCAACGGGCGCGTTACTTCGATGATACACGAGGCTCCGCGATGGAATGCGCAGCTTGTCTTGATGCGTTGGTTGCCAAGCGAGCCATGATCAACGCACGAGTCGCTGAAGGAAAGGCGATGTTGTTAAGAGTGGTATCGATGCTTTGTAAGCTCGTGGAGAGGTTCGATGTCAGCGCTGGGAACTCGTTACCGGTAGGATCGAGGACGAGTAGGAGAACGAGCACGAGGACGCAAGTGGGGGGCTACGATCATGGCTGAGGCTTCTCGCTCATTTCTCGACCCAGCGGTGCTTTCGCGCCTCATGGCGCTCCCGCTGAACGCACGCCAAGCCATGCTCGGCGGCGTCTCCGGCAAGCACCGCAGCCCCGTGCGCGGTTCCTCACTCGAATTCGCGCAATACCGCAAATACGTCCCCGGCGACGACACGCGCCGTCTCGACTGGCGCACCTGGGGCCGCAGCGACCGCTTTTACATCAAAGAATTCGAGGCCGACACGAACCTGCGCCTCTGCCTGCTCATCGACACCAGCGGCAGCATGAACTACGGCCCCGCCGGAGCCACGCGCTTCGACTACGCGCGCAAACTCGCCGGCACGCTCGGCTACCTCGCCGCCCAGCAGGGCGATGCCGTGGGCCTATGGAGCCTCGCGGAAAAACCCGTCGAAATCCCCGCCAAACGCGGAGCCTCCCATCTCGGTCTCGTGCTCGATCAAATGGCCGGCATCCAGGCCGTCGGCGGCACCACGCTGCTCACTGCGCTGCACGATGCCGCCGAAAAAATCCGCCAGCGTGCCCTTGTCATCGTCTTCTCCGATCTCTTCGTGCCACCCGCCGAATTGAAATCCGCCATCCAGCACCTGCGCTTCCGCAAGCACGATGTCGCCCTCTTCCATCTGCTCAATCAAAAGGAACTCGACTTCGATTTCGACCGCCCCGCGCGCTTTATCGACATGGAAGGCGGCGAAGCCATCCTCGCCGACCCCAGCCTCATCGCCCGCAACTACCGCGAAGCCGTGCGCCAGTACATGAACGAGATCGACGACCTCGTCCGCACCACCGCCATCGACTACCACCGCGTGAAGCTGCACGAAAAATACGACGACGTGCTCGCGAAGTTCCTGCTGGCACGCATGCAGAAGAAAGGCGGCCGGAGATGAGCAATAAACCATCAGCGCACAGAATACCTCACAAACCAAGTAAACTGATGGGTGTGGCCTCAGCATTGGCATTGTTGGCGGGCGCCCTTGGATTACTTGGTGCCTATTTCCAATCTCAGCAGTCATACAATCTGACCTTCTGGCTCCGGTTCCTCATGGGCCTCGGCTTCCTTCTTTCCGGTGTTCTTCAGATCTTGGCCCGAGCTGAGATGAATCGCAAACTCAAGGCCTTGAGCAAGCAGGACAAGTCATGACCTTTCTCGTCCCAGCGCTGCTCTTGGCCCTGCCGCTCACGGGGCCAACCTCGTATTGACATGCGCGCCGCCTGTGGGCCATAATCTGCCATGAAAACTGCCAGCATACTCGACTTGGGAAGCCTGCTGCCAAAGCTCATGCAATGGATCGGAGCCGGAGAAGACGTTCTTCTCACCGAAGAAGGCAGGGTGGTGGCCAGATTGACGCCTGAAACTGACATGAGGCAGACGCCGCCTGTCAATTGGGCCGATAGCCCGGAGGTCACGCGTGATCGTGGCGGCGAAACGCGGCTCAGTGCGGAAGCATCTGCCCGAATCATCGCGGAGGCTGCTGGCAGATGGTGATCAGCGCGGATACGAGCTTCCTGTTCTCCCTGTACGGGAATGACGCAAACAGCCTGGCGGCTGTGGCCCATATGCAGCAGTGCTCCCAGGCCATCACCATCAGCCGCATGAACCGCTTTGAACTGCGGAACGCACTGCGCTTCGCTGAGTTCCGCCAAGCCATCAAACCCGGCGAGGCGCAGTTTCTAGCCGCCATCAAGCAGGGTAGGCTCCAGCTCCGCCATTGTGACATCAGCCGTCTCGAAAATGAGGCCGAGCGGCTGTCGGCCAAACACACTCTTTCCGGTGGTCATCGCGGCTTTGACATCATCCAGGTGGCCGCTGCCAGGCTGTTCCAGGCGACCGAGTTTCTGACTTTCGATACCAACCAGAAAAAGCTGGCTGCGGCAGAGGGCATGAACACTCCATTTTGATCCGCCGCTGCGCATGACCTTCCTCGTCCCAGCGCTACTTCCCGCTCAGATCGCCTCTTGTGATCCGCTTTCAAACACATAACTTTTCACCATGTCCACCATCACCATCCCGATCCCTGACGAAGACCTGAGGTTCCTCGAATCGTGGACTCGTGACCAGGGAACCACGGTCGAGGAATTCTTCACGCGTGAGGCCAGCAACCTGCGCAGGCAGTTGCAGGCACCGCTGCATCCGGCGGTGATCCGTGCCACGGAAGTCATCCGGGGCGATATAGACGAAAAAAAAGAATATCTCGACTACATGGAACGCCAACACGCATGACGGTCGTTGTGGACATCACTGTGTTGCTGGATGTGTTTCTGCGACGTCAGCCGCACTATGCCGCCTCGGCAGCGATCACCTCCGCCGTGCTGAACGGCGAGCTTAAAGGCATCTGCCCGGCTCAGGCATTAACGACGCTTTATTACTTGGCGAAGAAGCATGGATCGCAAAGTGATGCCGAAACAGCAGTGGACGAGGTGTTACGAGATTTTGAAATCGTCTCGCTTGAAAAAAGCAGATTGGCTCCGCGCCCGAGCGCTGACCATGCCGGACTTCGAGGACGCGGCGGTTGCCGTAACCGCAGACAATGCCGGCGCAGCCTTCATCATCACCCGCAACGAAGCCGATTTCGCCCAGTCTCCGGTCCCGGCAATCAACCCGGCAGTTTTCTGATCCGGTTCATGACCAAGCTCTGAACCACCTCGCCACGCTGCGTATGAGCCTCCTCGCCCGCAACTACCGCGAAGCCGTGCGCCAATACATGACCGAGATCGACGACCTCGTCCGCACCACCGCCATCGACTACCACCGCGTGAAGCTGCACGAAAAATACGACGACGTGCTCGCGAAGTTCCTGCTGGCGCGGGTTCAGAAGAAAGGAGGCCGGTAATGCGAAATCACGCCGCGACGAAATCAATGCGCACCTTGCGCCCCAGCGCGCTGGCGGCCCGGGTCAGCGTAGAAAGCGTGACGGATTTGCAATCGGGATCGAGCAGTCGGTCCAGCGCGGCGCGAGAGGTGCCCATCGCTCCGGCAAGATCGGACTTCTTGCTGCCGCGCTTTGCCATGATGTCAGCCAGTTGGAGTGCCAACACACGCTTGAGGGCGGCGAGTTCGACCTCTTCCTGGATGCCTTCCTCCTTGAGAAAGTCACCCAGGCTGCTGCCGCGATGCGGGTTCTTCAGTTTAGCTGTTTTGGATGTAGCCATGTTTGCGTTTCAGGGCCAGCGCCCTCTCCTCGGTAGGTGTTTTCTGCATTTTCTTGATGAAGCCGTGCAGCAGGATGATCTCCTCGTGATGCACAAAAAAGAGCGTTCGGGCGATGCGTGTCGGCAACCGGCTGCGCACTTCCCACAGGCCGTCGCCAAGGCTGTCCACGAGAGGCATGCCCAGCGGCCAGCGATATTGAAGCACCTGCAGATCTTCGCCGATCAGCTTGCGTTCATCGGATGGAAGCCGCTTCAGCCACTCACGCACGGGCTCGTTCCCGCTGGCAGTGCGGTAGAAGATCACCGGCAGAGGACGTTTGGCAGCCACGAAGCCGATTGTACCAATTCTGATACAATCTGCAAGTACAACCTCGTCCGCACCACCGCCATCAACTACCACCGCGTGAAGCTGCACGAGAAATACGACGACGTGCTCGCGAAGTTCCTGCTGGCACGCGTGCAGAAGAAAGGAGGCCGGTGATGCTCAAACAGGTCCTACCACCAACCAATCGGACCAATCCCGGGCTTGATGGCTTCTGGGGTGCGGAGGTTGGTATTTGTGTTGGCTACTTCTGCCTTGGCATTTGGGAGTTTCGCACTGGCTTGGACGATCTAGGGCTACTCGGATGGACTCAAGGCGGTGCGGTTTACATGATTGGCATGCTCGGGTGTAGTTGGAAAGCCTGGCGCAGGCGCAATTCTAGACGAACCGCATTCTTCCACATCCTGCTGGTTGCGCAGCTTGCCGAAGTGACTCAACGTGGCTGCGCATGGTGGGCAGGCGAAAAAGAAGCCAAATGGCCTGTGGCTTACAGCGTGCTCGCCATCGTCATGGTGATTTTGATCATTTGGGAAACACGCAGTGCCCGAAAAGCCGCCGCGAAGGAAGCCGCTTGTGAGCAGAAGTTCTTTGAATTGGACGACAAGCCATGACCTTCCTCGTCCCAGCGCTGCTCTATGCCCTGCCGCTCGCGGCGCTGCCGGTGATCATTCATTTGATCCATCTGTATCGGCGGCGGCAGGTGAAGTGGGCGGCGATGATGTTCCTGCAGATGGCGCAGCGCATGAACAAGGGGCTGTCGCGGTTGCGGCAGATTTTGATCCTGGCGTTTCGTGTGCTCGCGGTGGCGGCGATCCTGTTTGTCATCACGCGGCCGATGGCCGGCGGCTTGCTCGGACTCACGGGCGGCGTGCCAGATACGGTGATCGTGCTGCTCGACCGCTCGGCCAGCATGGAGCAGCAAAACCTCGCCACCGGCACGAGCAAACGTGCCGCAGGCATCGCAAAGCTCGCGCAGGCGCTGCGTGACACGGTGGGCACGCGCTCGAAGCTCGTGCTGATCGAAAACGCGCACCTGCAACCGCAGTTGCTCAACAAACCGGAGTCGCTCGTCGATTTGCCGCTCACCGGACCCACGGACACCACGGCGGATGTGCCAGCGCTGCTGCAAGGCGCACTTGATTACATCACCACGAATCAAACCGGCCGCACCGATGTCTGGGTGCTGAGCGATCTGCGGCAAAGCGACTGGGATGCCGCGAGCGGACGCTGGCAGGCGCTGCGCAGCGCCTTCACCACCTTGAAGGGTCTGCGCTTTCATCTGCTGACCTATGCGCAGCCCGTTTCGCAAAATCTCGCCGTCGCCGTGCAACGCGTCGTGCGCCGTGAAACCAGCGACAAAGCCGAACTGCTGCTTGATCTCCGCGTCACGCGCGATGCGAGCTCGCGCGAGCCGTTGGAGCTGCCGTTGCGGTTTGTGATCAATGACGTGAGCACCACGCTCAAGGTGGAGATGAAGGACTCGCAACTCGTGTTGCAAGGCCACGCCATTCCCATCGATAAAACCACGAAACGCGGCGCAGGCCGTATCGAACTGCCCGCCGATGCCGCGCCGTCCGACAACGTGTTTTATTTCGTCTTCGATGAACCCGCCGCGTTGCAGTCCGTGATCGTCAGCGATGACGAGACCGAAGCCGGACCGCTGCAGGCCGCTCTGGAAGCCGCCGCCGATCCCACACGCCAATACGCCGCCACCGTGCTACCACCCTCGCGTGCGGTGGAGATCGCGTGGGATGACCTCGCGCTCATCGTCTGGCAGGCGGCGCTGCCGAAGGCGGATGATTTGATCGCCAAGCAGCTCACGAATCATCTCAACTCAGGCCGCAGCATACTGTTCCTGCCCACCGAATCGGCGAACGCAGAAGCGTTCGGCGGCTTGCACTGGGGTGCGTGGAGCAGCGACAGCAAACCGACCAGCGTCGAATGGTGGCGCAACGATGCGGGTCTGCTCGCCAACACGCGCAGTGGCACCGCGTTGCCCGTGGGTGAACTCGAAGTGACCCGCCGCTGCGAGATCCTCGGCGAAGGCACGCCACTGGCCCGTCTCGGCGAAAACGTGCCGCTCCTCATGCGTGCCGACCTTCCCGGTGATGGCAACGCGTGGTTTCTCGGCACGCTGCCCGGCTCCGGCTCGTCCAGCCTCGCCCGCGATGGCGTGGTGATGTTCGCCATGCTGCATCGCGCGCTCAACGAAGGTGCCCGCAGTCTCGGCAAGGCGCAGCAACGCGAGGCGGCTGCCAGCAGCGAGTTGAGTACTTGGAAGCGCAGCGGTGAAGCCGTGCTGAGTTCGGAACTGCCACTGCGTGCCGGTGTGATCTTCAAAGACGACAAGCTCATCGCCCTCAACCGTCCGTTGCGTGAAGATCATCCTGAAACACTCGGCAAAACGGCCCTCGAAGAGCTGTTCGCCGGACTCGACCATCACATCATCGAAGACCAGGTCGAAAACGAATCCAGCCTCGCCAGCGAAGTTTGGCGCACGTTTTTGTTTTTGATGGCGCTCGCGTTGTTGGGTGAAGCGCTGCTTTGCATGCCGGGGAGAAGAGAGACTCTTCAAACCACTGTTTAGCCGAAAAAGAGAAAAGAAGGGAAAAGAGATCCAAGCCAATAAAACAGAACCGATGAAAGACCGAGCCTTTGAAATAACAGACACTGTGCGGGAAACTGCGTTCCAAGTACGTCGCTATTTTGGGACGGGGCATTTGGAAAAAGTTTATGAGAACTCACTGGCGAATCGGCTGCGGAAGCTTGGACTCAATGTCGAGCAGCAAAAGCAACTCGTTGTTCGCGACGAGGATGGAACCGTGGTCGGCGAATACTTTGCGGACATTGTTGTCGAGAATCTACTGATTCTGAAACTAAAGGCCGTCAAGAAGCTGGCGAACGAACATATTGCCCAAATCTTAGGCTATCTCCGTGCCACCGGAATGGAACACGGCGCACTCGTCAACTTCGGTGCCCCCAAGTTCCAAATCCGCAAGCTCGGCAAACAAGATTTCGCGCCCTCTTCCGGCATCCGCCGCTTCGTCCAAGCCATCTGCGCTCTTTTCTAAGCCTCTCCCATTTTTTTACCTCTTTCCTCTTTTTCGGCCAATCCAATTCATGACACCCACCACCTCCCAGCTCGTCTTCAATCCCACGCCCGTCGCTTTCGGCGTTGGTGTGGCGTTTGTCGTGGCGATAGGGGGTCTCGCGTTCATGGCGTGGAAGCGCAGCGGTTATCGCCGACTAATTGGCTGGCTGGAGCTGTTGCGCGTGCTCATTGCCACCGGCATTGCGCTCACGTTGCTGCAACCGGAATGGCTGGAGACCTTCAAACCGGAGACGAAGCCGACGCTGGCGGTGCTGCACGATGTTTCGGGCAGCATGACCACGAAGGATGTCATCGACTCCGCGAAACCGAATACAGAGCCGAAGTCACGGGCGGAAACGGCGAAGCCGCTGATCGACGCGAAGCTGTGGGAACCGCTGAAGCAGCGCATGGATGTGGTGATCGAGCCGTTTTCGTCATCGCAGACATCTGCGGTGGAAGGCACGGACATTCATGCGGCACTGGCGAGTGTGCTGGAGAAGCAGCCGAACCTCAAAGCAGTTGTGTTGATCAGCGATGGCGATTGGAACACCGGTGCAGCGCCCTCACAGGCCACCACGCGGCTGCGCATGCGCGAGGTGCCGGTCTTTGCGGTGCCCACGGGCTCGGAGACGCGGCTGCCGGATGTCGAATTGAGCAGCTTTGACGTGCCGACTTTCGCCGTGGCGGGCAAGCCGCTGCGCATTCCTTTCACCATCGACAGCTCGTTGCCGCGCGATGAAGTCGTGATACTGGAGATGCAGTCATCAAGCGGCGAGATCATCACGAAGGAGGTCACGCTGCCCGCCATGGGCCGATTGCAGGACGCGATCACTTGGAAGCCGGACAACCCGGGCGAGGTGAAGCTCACGCTCACGATTCCGAAAACGCCGAGCGAGCGCTATCCCAAAAACAACTCGCAGGAAGCACCGCTGAGCGTGCGCAAGGAGCAGCTCCGCGTGCTGGTGATCGAATCGTTCCCGCGCTGGGAGTATCGGTACCTGCGCAATGCGCTGGAGCGCGATCCGGGTGTTGAGGTGAGCTGCCTGCTGCTGCATCCCGGTCTGGGCAAAGTGGGCGATGGTCACGGTTATTTGAAGGCGTTTCCGAAGGATGACGAACTGACGAAATACGATGTCGTGTTCCTTGGCGATGTCGGTTTGGAGAAAAGCCAGCTCACGGCGGAGCACTGCACGGCGCTACAAAAGCTCGTGCGCGATCAAGCGGGCGGCCTCGTCTTCATGCCGGGCTTCCACGGTTTCCAATCGACGCTGCAGGACACGCCGCTGGCTGATCTGCTGCCGGTGATCTGGGACGCCGCGCAGCCACGCGGCTGGGGATCGTCGTCACCGGGCAAATTTGCGCTCACGGAGGCCGGCACGCGCAGTCTTTTGACCAAGCTCGAAGACAGCGACGAGGCGAGCGCCCGCGTGTGGAGCACGCTGCCGGGCTTTCAGTGGTATGCGCCTGCACTGCGCGCCAAAGCAGGCAGCGAGGTGCTGGCCACACATGGCACCGAGTCGAATCAGTTTGGGCGCGTGCCCTTGATCGTCACGAAGACGTATGGCGCGGGCAAAATTCTTTTCATGGGTACCGACGGCGCGTGGCGCTGGCGCAAAGGCGTGGAGGACAAGTATCACTATCGTTTCTGGGGCCAGGTGGTGCGCTGGATGGCCTACCAACGCAACATGAGCAGCGGCGAGAGCATGCGCCTCTTTTACTCGCCCGACCGCCCGCGCACCGGCGATGTGCTGACGCTCAACGCGAACGTCATGAGCCTCACCGGCGAACCGCTGCGCGACGGCGTCGTGATCGCGCAGATCGCCGCACCGAGCGGCAAAGTGAGCAGCGTGCGGCTCATGCCTGCTGGTGAGGAGGCGTGGGGCCTGTTCAACGGCGTCTTCAGCCCGGTGGAGCCCGGCGAGCACATCGTGCAGCTCAACTGCGCCGAAGCGGCATCGAATCTGGAGACCAAGATCTCGATTCAAGGCACCAGCCGCGAAAAACGCGGCCAACCCGCGCGGCTCGACGTGCTGCGCGAAATTGCGAGGTTCACCAAAGGCGAGATGCTCGATGCCAGCAACCCTGCCGCAGTCCTCACCGCGATCTCCGCCATGCCGGAACCGGCGGTGCAGGAGCGGCGGCTGCAAATTTGGTCACACCCCGCCTGGGCGGGGCTGCTGGTCCTGCTGCTGGTCATTTTTTGGGTCGGAAGAAAGGCCGCTGGAACGTTCTAAATTCCAAACGTTTGCTGGCTCAATCGTTATACCCGGTGCCACAAGGCTTGCCAAAACCCCACAAACCAGTGATTCTAACAAGATGAAGACTCAAACACCGCCACGACGATCTTCGCCAGCAAAGGCCGGTCGTATTGCAGTCGGAAAATTAAAATCCTTCGCCGCCGAGTTTGCCCGCAAGCCTGCCGGAAAATGGAACGCCGCAGAGTTCCTGCGTGAACTCCGCGCCAAATGAAAGCCGTGTTCGCCGATGCCAGCTTCCTCGTGTCCGCCTTTCTTGGTGACGAGAACGGGGAACGCGCATGGCGTTGGTGGCAGGCGAGCCGTGCGGTGATCAAGGTTTCACGTCTGGTGCTGCTGGAGACGGAGAACGCCATCCGCGCCGCGCCATTTTCAGCCAAATGCAGCGCTGAGGAGTCCAGACAGGCGCTCAACGGTCTCGTGCGTGCCAGACTCGAAGACATGATCGAACGACGCGAGATCGAGAACCGGCGGCTCTACCCGTCCGCACAACGTCTGAGCAGCCATCACACTGGCCCCGATGTGTTTGGTGCCATGGACATTCTGCATGTGGCGACGGCGCTGGAAGGCGGCATGCAGATTTTTTGCGCGCTTCGATGCTTCCCAACGCAAACTTGCCACAGCCGCAGGTCTGACACCTGTGCCGTAAACTTTGTCCCATCTACAGAAGACAACCCATTATGAAAACAGCACTGCCGGTCATCCTCGAATCGAAGCTCGCGGATTTTCGCCAGCGGGTGTGGATCGTGAAGCTCACCGAGGGGCTGCTGGCGGCGGTGTTTGGGATCGTGTTATCGTATATTTTGGTGTTTGCGCTGGATCGCGTGATGGAGACGCCGGTATGGCTGCGGGCGACGTTGCTCATCGCGGGTGCGGCAGTGCTGGGGCTGGGATTGCCGCTGAAGTGGCATCGCTGGGTGTGGCGTCAGCGCAGTCTGGAAGATGCGGCGCGGTTGCTGAAGCGCACGTTTCCACGGCTGGGGGATCAATTGCTCGGCATCGTCGAACTGGCGCATGTGGAGGCGGGTTCGGCAGGTCGCAGCGAGCGGCTGGTGCAGGCGGCGATGGAGCAGGCGGCGGAAGCGGTGAAGGACAAGGATTTTTCCAACGCGGTGCCGGAGGCGAAGCATTTTCAGTGGGGCTTGGCGGCGGGTGTGACGGCGATGCTTGCCGTTGCGGCGCTGACCTTGCTACCAGATGCGGCGTGGAATGCGCTGGCACGCTGGGCGACGCCGTGGCGCGAGGTGGAGCGTTACACCTTCGCGAAGATTGAGGCGCTGCCGAACCGGCTGGTGGTGCCGTATGCGGAGCCATTTGATTTGAAGGTGCAGCTTGAGCAGGACACGCGCTGGTCGCCTGCGACGGCGACGGCGCGGATCAGTGATCAGCCGGTGGTGATGAGCGGTTTGAAGGACGGCACGTATCCGCTGGCGTTTCCGCCGCAGAAGGAGGATGCGGCGCTGTCGTTGTCACTCGGCGATGTGCGCAAGACGGTGAATGTGCTACCACGCACGCGGCCGGAATTGACGGCGTTGGCAGTGCGCACACGGTTGCCGAAGTATTTGAAATACACGACGGAGCCGGTAATCGAGGTGCGTGGTGGTTCGGTGAGCGTGTTAAAGGGTGCCAAGGCATCGCTGGAGGCCACGGCGTCGCGTGAACTCGCTTCGGCGGAGGTGGATGGCGAGGCGGAGAAGGTTTCAGGTGCGAAAGTGACGACGCCGTTTCGTGAGATCGCCGCCGATGCGGAGAAACGAGTGATGTGGAAGGATCGTGATGGCTTGACGCCGCGTGAGCCGCTGATTTTGAAGATCAATGCGATTGAAGACGAAGCGCCGCGTCTGGCGGCACGACGCGAAACGCAGGAGCAGGTGGTGCTCGATTCGGAAGTGGTCGTGTTCGATGTCGATGTGCAGGACGACTTCGGCATTCAGCGCACGGGCCTCGAATGGCGCAGCGTGAACGATGACAAGACGAAGGGCGACAAGATCGCGGCGGCAGGTGAACCGGAAAAGAAGACGCTGGCGTCGAAGGCGACGTTTTGCGCGAGTCGTGATGGCGTGGAACCGCAGACGCTCGAGATCCGAGCGTGGGCTGAAGATTATCTGCCGAACCGCAAACGGGCGTATTCATCGGCGTTCGTGCTGCATGTGCTGAACAAGACGGATCATGCGCTGTGGCTGACAGAGCAGTTCGGCAAATGGCTCGAAGCCGCACGCGAGAGCTACGAACGCGAACAGCAACTGCATGCAACGAACAAGGAACTGCGTGGGCTGAACCCGGCGGAGCTGGACCGGCCCGAGAACCGGCGGAAGATCGCGCAGCAGGCGAGCGCGGAGAATGCGAACGCCGCGCGGCTGGGCAGTTTGAATCAAAGTGGGCGCAGCTTGGTGGAGCAGGCGACGCGGAATGATGAGTTTGATGCGGCCCGGCTGGAGTCGTGGGCGACGATGTTGAAGTCGCTGCAGGACATCGCGGCGAAGCGGATGCCCAGCGTGGCGGATTTGCTGAAGCAGAGCTCGAATGCGCAGGCAGGGGCGCAGGGCGCAGGGCAGAGTGCCAATGCGCAGTCGAAAAAGGTAGCAGAGCAGGCTGGAGTGCCCGCTTCACCGCAGCAGGGCAAGCCGAGTGCGCCGCAGATCGCGAACGGGCCAGATTTGCCAAAGGGAGCGGCGGGCGGGAAGGCGTTCGCGGAAGAACAGCAGAAGGAGAACATGCCAAGCATTGCGGACAGGGAAGGTTCGATGAGCAAGGCAGAGGAACAGCCGGCTGATCCGAATGCGAAGCCTTCGCCACCGAAGCCGAGCACGCTGAAACTGCCGACGACGCAAATGGCGGCAGCTCCCGGCGGTAAAAAGGACGAGGAGAAGCCGCAGGAAGCCCAAACGCCGGCGCAGCAGAAGATGGACAATGCGATTGATGAACAGCAACTGCTGCTGGCGGAGTTTGCACGGGTTTCAGACGAGCTAGCGGCGATTTTGGCGAGTCTAGAGGCCAGCACATTTGTGAAGCGGTTCAAAGCGGCCTCACGGCAGCAGTTGGTAGCGGCAAAGGATTTGAACACGAAGACGCTGAGCGCCTTTGGCCTGGAGAAAAAGCCGGTGAAGGACGCGGCGATGATTGCGGAGCACGAGAAACAGCAGAGCGAGGCGGTGCGGGTGATTCAGAGCGATCTGGAGGCGTATTTCGCGCGCAAGCCGGACATGCACTTCAAAAACATCATCGGTCAGATGAAGGAGACGCAGGTGGTGAAGATGCTGGCCTTCCATGGCGAGCAGGCGGCCTACAACCTGAGCGGCAGCAGCATGGCGGGCGCGGAGTTTTGGGCGGACACACTGGACCGCTGGGCGGAGGAGATGGTGCCGGCGAGCGAGTGCAAATCGTGCAGCAGTTGCAGCAGTGACAGCCTGCCGCCGGAGATCGTTCTTAAAGTGATGAAGTCGCTGCGCGATGAGATGAAGCTGCGCGATGAGACGCGTGAACTGGAGAGCGCGAAGGCGGCGCTGAAGACCGGGGATTATGGCCAGAAGTCGGCGAACTTGGCCTCGAAGCAGTTTGGCATCCAGGCAAACACACGCGGCGCGTTCGACGACATCCTGCGGCTGCCACAGGGGAATGAGAAGTTTGGCAAAGAATTGAAGCTGCTGGACGCGGTGATGGGCGTGATGATGGAGGCGGCGGGTATTCTGGACCAACCGGACACGGGAGCGCCGGCAATCGCGGCGGAGACGGAGGCGATTGAGCTGCTGCTACAGGCAAAGCGCCAGGGCAAGGGCGGCGGCGGTGGCGGATCGAATCCGGGCGGCGGTGGCACGGCGGAGTCGGCCTCGGAGTCGGCCTTGGCGGATCTGGGACCAGGTGCGGACGCGCAAAGCAACGCGGAGACGCGGCCCGTGGGGCAAGCGACGGGCAAGGCGGGTCGCGAGCTGCCGGAAGAGTTTAAATCGGGACTGGATGCGTATTTCAACAAGCTGGAGTCGGGAGGCGGGGGGAGATGAGCATGGGGCGTGGAGCATGGAGCATGAAGCTGGCGCTAACGCTGTTGCTCGTGGGCAGCGGATTCGTGCAGGCGCAGACGTTGTCGCGGGCGGAATTGAAAAAGCCGCTATCGGAGGCGGTGGAGAAGGTACTTGTGGAGTTTGTGGCCACCTGCGTGCCGGAGAAGCAGAAGCAGCTCACGACGCAGATGGAGGAAGCAATCCTGGCCATGGACGCCGTGGCGAAGCTCACGCCTGACGAAAAGACGACCTTGCAAACGGCGGCGAAGACAGCAGTGGATGCCGCCGTGAAGTCCTGGCAACCACTGGCGGTGGTGATGATGCGGACTTATTTGAACCGCACATCGAATGCGTCGGCGCTCCGACAAATTGGGGCGTGGAAACCGGAGGTGGCGGGACCGAATGAGCCCATGGAAGGCTGGACGCCGCCGGATGAGGCCGGGAGCTGGCTGGACGCATTGAAAACAAACCTGGGCGAGGCACGGCTTGCCGTCTGGCAGAAAAAAGCGGCGGCTGCGAAGAAGTTGGCGGACAAAGAAATCGCCAGCTATCTCGAACGCTGGGAGGCAGAGTCGCGCGGGCCGATGAATGCGGATCTGCAGGCGAAGGTGACACTGATGCAGGAGCGTCTGAAGCTGCTGGAGGCGCAGGTGACGGACCTGAACCAGGCGGCGAATGCGTTGCTGGAACGACTGACCAGCGCAGAAAAAAAACGCGCTACTGCCATGCTACGCACGCTGACCGCCGAGGCACGGCAGCAGATCATGGGTCGCAGCTCGTTCTACATCCGCTTCGACCGGCCGCGTGGCGTGGCCTGGGATCAATTGTGGGAGAAGGAGGCGGCAAAGGTGCTGTCGGCGGAGTTGATGGCGCAATGGCAGAAGATGGAGAAGGCGGAGCGCGCGAAGGCCGAGGCCGAGCTGGCGGAGATGCTCATGCCCTCCGAGTTTCAGACCGAGCAGCAGATGAACGTGCTCATCGCGGCGGAGATCGATGGCATCACGGTAGCGCTGAATTTGAGCAAAGAACGGCAGCAGGCGCTGGAAAAACTGTCGAAGGAGGCCGTGCAGGAGTCGCTGAAGCAGGCGCGGAAGGGCTGGCTGAAGCAAGCACGGAATTATTCGAGCACGGAGCGCAAACGCATTCGCGGCAATGTGTATTTTGGCGTGAACGAGGAGCAGCAGGCGACGGCGCTGCCAGTGTGGAAAGACGGCCTGAAAAAGCTGCTGTCCGAAGAGGAACGCACGCGCATGGCCACGGAAAGCAAGCAGCGCGAGGAGCGCACCGGCAATGCGATCACCCGCGCCTGCCTGGCGGAGATGGACAAGACGCTGGCGCTGAATGACGCGCAACGTGCCAAGCTGGAACCGCTGCTGCCGGAGCTGATGCGACCGCTGCTGGAGCAGCGCCGCCAGCAGTACTGGAGCTACAACGCCACGCAGTTGTTTCAAAACGCGGGCAAGGCCAAGGAGGACAGTGTCCGCGCCATTCTCGACGAGGTGCAGTGGCTGCACTGGAGAAAACTGACCGCCAAGAGCAGCGGTTCATCGCGTTACACCAGCATGCCTGATATGAACGGCAACATGCCGGAGGTGGCGGACATGGAGGTGGCGATTGCGGCGCACCTGTACAAGATGTTTGTGGCGGAACGCCAAAAGGTGCTGGCGGTGATGATGCCGCAGGTGGAGGATGCCACCCGTGTGCTGCAACTGCCCGCCGCCACCGTGACACGGCTGACCACGGCGGCCAAAGGCGCGGTGGAGAGCAGCCTGGAATACTGGCGGCAGAACACGGAGCGCTATGTGCGGCAGGCGGTGCAGTCCGCCACGCCGAAGAACATCCTGCAGGTACTGGCCGGCACGGAGCGGGTGAATTTCAGCCGCAATGACAGCGGGCCGCAGGGCACGGAGCTGTGGCAGTCGGCCTTGGGCACGACCTTGAGCAAGGCCCAGCAGGAGCAGCTCCAGCAGGTGACGGACGCGCGGCTGAACTACCGACTCATGGCGATGGCGGCGATGAGCACCACGGAGCTGGACCGCAGACGCAGGCTCACGGCGGAACAGTGCGCGAAGCTCGAAACGGCGGTGCATCAAGTGCTGATCGAGTACCTGCCGGACATTGAGCGCTACATGTCCCACCAGTGGTTTCTACAATACTACTATGCGCTGGTGCCCGTGGGCGGCGTGCCAGAGAAGACGATGCAGGAGATCCTGACGCCGGAGCAATGGAAGCTGTGCAAGGAGCGCGATCTGCCTGATGCGTTGCAGTACTGGGAAGGCATCAAGAACAATCACGAGCAGCGGATGAAGCAGGGGGCGAAGGAATGACGAATGAATGACGAAACTCCAATAACGAAGAATAGCCCGCTTGCCGTGGCCGATTGTCGCGTTCTACACGGCCTGATTGGGCATTCGTCATTCCTGCGCCTCTGCTGCCTGCTGCTCACCCTAAACAGCCTAGCGCAGGACCCTGCCCTACGTTTCGGCGGGGCGATCCCGCAGGAGGTCGAAACGGTGTATGAACGCGGCCTGACCTGGCTGGCAGCGAAGCAGAGCGACCAGGGCGGTTGGCAGGGCGGGCAAGATGGAGCCGGGGTGAATGGCATCTGCCTCATGGCTTTTTTGGCGAGTGGTGAGGACCCGAATTTTGGCCGCCATGCGGCGAGTATCCGCAGGACACTGCGGGCGATCATTCGCAGCCAGGACGCGGCCACCGGCTACCTGCCGAACAGCATGTACCATCACGGCTTTGCGATGCTCGCCTTGTCGGAAGCCTACGGTGCGGTGGATGAGACGCTGCTATGGGAGGGCGGCAAACCGGTGCGCTCGATTGGCCAGGCGCTCGATCTCGCGATCCGTTGCGCAGGCACCTCGCAAAAAGCGAACCGCTGGGGCGGTTGGCGTTACATGCCGAACTCGACGGACGCGGATACCTCGGTGACGGGCGCGGTGCTGATGGGCCTGCTCGCCGCGCGCAACGCCGGCATGGAGGTTTCCGACGAGGTCATCAACGCCGCGCTGGAGTACCTGCGGCGCAGCACGGGCAAGGACGGCAGCGTGGCCTATGCGGGCGGATTCGGCGGCTTTGGCGAGTCGATGAACCGCAGCGCTATCGCCACGCTGGTGGCGGCGGTGTCGAAGCAGAAGGAATCGGACGAGTTCAAGGCCACGCTGAAGCACATCACGGACCGGCTGGAGCACAGCGAGGGAAACTACAAGGAGTACTTCCGCTACTACATGGCGCAGGCCTTGTTTCAGGGCGACTATGCCTCCTGGCAGAAATGGAACGCCGCCACGGCCCGGGTGCTGGCCGAAAGCCAGGCGGCGGACGGCAGCTTCAACAACGACGCTTACGCCACCGGCATGTCGCTGCTGGCGCTGGCGTTGAACTATCGCTTCCTGCCGATTTATGAACGTTAAACACTGCCTCACTGCCTGGATGTGCGCCTGCGCACTCGGCCACTCGGCCGAGCTACACTGGCAGAATGGCGAGTGGATCGGTGGTGATTTCATCGGTGCGACGACGGACCAGGTGACCTGGCGCACGCCGATGTTCAGCGAGCCGCTAGAGATCGGCATGAGCGCCCTGCGGCGGGTGAACCGGTTCAAGAATGAAAACGACAAGACGGAAGAGCCCTTCAGCATTCGGCTGGCCGATGGCAGCCGGTTGTACGGCAGCATCACCGGTTTGGATGCGAAGACACTGAGCGTGCAGTCCGCGCGTTCCGGCAGCCTGCGCATCCGGCGTGACGCGGTGGTGTCCGTGCAGCGACTCCAGGCCGCCGGCATGCCCGTGGCCGCGCTAACGAGCACGCACGTTTGGATCGAGGGCGGCACAGACTCCAAGCAGACCGAGAAGCTATGGCGCGTGGTGCCTGGCGCGGCCTTGCAGCAGATTGGCTGGAATCGCAGCGCCAGCCTGCCGATCAAGGTGCCCGAGCTGGTGGAGATGCAGTTCACACTGAGCTCCAGCGTGCGGCCGGAGTTCAAGATCGAGCTCAAAACGCCGAACAAGGCCAGCATGAGCGTGGAGACCTGGGTGAACGAACTGGTGCTGCAAGGGCAGGTGTTTGAAAGCGTACAACAGCTCGCCGATGACGTGCGGCGCATCACGCTGACCTTGTTTTGGAACCGTAAGACCGGCCTCTGCGCGATCTACAATGCAGATGGCAAAAAGTTGGCGGAAATCCTCCAGCCGCCAGTGGTAGAACAGTCGGCAGCAGCAGAAACCGCCGAGAAAAAACCAGCGGCTCGCGCTGGTGGTGGCGGGTTGTTTGGTGCCTTGATCGGTGCGGTGCAGGACGCTGTGCAGGCACAAGCCGAGGCCGTGCGTGTGCAGGTGCGCACCGCGTCCGTCAGCAACGGGCCGGCCACACCCGCCGGGCTGACCTTGCTGAACAAAGGCCCCGACCTCACGCTCGAAGCATTGCGCGTGCGCGAATGGAACGGCACCCTGCCCACGACCATCACAGCCGCGCGGCCACGCGTGGAGCTGACGGACGGCCGTTACCTCAAAGCGACCCCGCTGCGTGCCACGGCGACCACTTTGACCGTGCGTGAGACGAGCGGCAAAGAAAGCAGCCTCGCGTGGAGCCAGGTGCTGGCGGTGGAGATGGGCCAGGAAACCTCGCCGTTTTTCAATCTGGCGCTGCCGAGCACGGAACTGTGGTTCACCGATGGCGAGTGGGTGAACGGCATGCTGCAACAGATGGCGAAGGAGACCGCCACGATGACGACGGCCTGGTCGGACACTCCGGTGAGCTTCAAGATCACCCGAATGAACCACCTGGAGTTCAAGGGCTTCGATGCCGACACGCCGCCGATGAATCTGGCCACGCTCGACACGCTCACCATTGGCAAAAGCGTGCTGCACGGCACGCTCGCCGCCGGGGGGGAGGCGCAGCCGCACTGGCAGGCCGTCGGAGCACGGCAGGCCATCGCCATGGTCAGCTCGGGCGAGATTGAAATCACCCGCGCCACTCCAGCGCAACCGGTGGCGATCCGCAGCGAAGCACTGTTTTACCTGCAAAGCGGGGATGTGGTGCCGGGCAGGTTGCGTGCCATTGACGCACGGCAGGTGGATCTGGAATCCGACGTGGTGGCCGCGAAGCATCTGGTCGCCGGGCAGCTCCAGGCCATCCAGTTCGGCGGTGCCGCGTTGAATCTCGACGGCTTTGAAGATGACGGCTGGCAGCGCGTGCGCGGCGGTGAGGACCGCGTGAAGCGCGATGGCAAGGCGGCGCTGAATTTCGAGTCCGGCGGCTCCTGGGGACATCCTACCTTCCTCCAGGTGAACGAGATCAACTTCATGCTCCATAGCAACGGCTTCACCGCCCTGCGCATGCGTTTGTTCTGCGATGGCGTGAACCAGACCGCGCCCAGCACGAACCTGCTGTTCGGCCACATGGGCAGCGAGATTTGCTTCGGCCTCGAAACCTCCGGCGATCAGATGGACCGCCAGTTTCGCCTGCGCAGCAGCGGTTCCATGCCAGTGCGCATCACCATCGGCGAGAACAATATCGAGGTCTTCTTCAACGGCGTCTCCGCCCGCAAGATCACGCTGGATGCCAAGATGCGCTCCGGCAGCGGCATCATCCTCGAACCCTTCAGCCTATGGGGCAATGGCGAGCGTGAGGTGAAGATCAGCGCATTCAGCTCGCGCATCGCTCCCGGACGTGTCGCGGTGCCAATCGTCGATGCACGGGCCAAGGAGCACGCGCTGACCGTGCCGCGTTTCCGCAAAGAAGACCCGCCACGGCAGGCACTGCTGGCCGCGAATGGCGACCTGCTGCGCGGCGTGATCGAAGCCGCTACGGCGCAGCATTTTGCCATCCGCTCCGGTTTGGAGACGATTCAGGTGCCGCGTGACCGTGTGAAGGCCGTCGTCTGGTTCATCCAGCCCGTGGACGCGGTCAGCGCCGCCTTCGCGGCTCGCGGTAGCGATCCTGCCGTCGTCACGCACTGGCTGCTGCTGAACAACGGCGGGCGACTCGGCTTGAAGGTGGACCGCTTTGCCACAGACGCGGTGATCGGCACGCATGCTCTGCTGGGCGACTGCCGCGTGCCCCTGCCGCAGATCCACAGCATCCGCAGCACCACCCCGCCGACCAGCGCGGCCATGCTGGCGCTGCACGACTGGAAACTGAAGTTCGCCCCCGAACCCGTGCTGCCAGAGAGCGGCGGTCAAAGCTCGCCGCTGCTCAATCAGGACGCCAAGCCTTTCAAGCTGCCTCTACTCGCCGGCGGGGAGTTCGATCTCGCTCAGGAGAAGGGCAAGGTCATCGTACTCGACTTCTGGGCCACCTGGTGCGGCCCCTGTATCAAATCCCTGCCCGACATGATCTCGCAGATGTCCGCTTTCGATGCCAAAAAGGTCCGCTTCATCGGCGTGAACCAGGCCGAGTCCAAAGACGCCGTGACCACCTTCCTCGCCACTCGCGGCTGGCAGTTTGAAGTCGTGCTCGACGCCAGCCAGCGCGTCGGCCAGTCCTTCGGCGTCGAAGGCATCCCCCACACCGTCATCATCGGCCCCGACGGCAAAGTCGCCTATGTGAAGACCGGCTACGAGCCGGATGGCGCGAAGCAGGTCGCGGAGACGGTGCGGAAGCTGCTGGGGGAGTAACTCTTATGCCTCACTTGATCGCCTCAAGCGATCTCACGACCCGCCACTTTGTCCAATCCAAGAGAGATGGCTGACTCGACGAGTACTCTCACGACCGGGTTGCATCCCTTGAAAACCAGACATTGCAGGACCCCTTCGCCATGTTGTTCGATGGCTCCTGCCAGGAGAGCATTGATGAAGGAACTGTTGGCGTTGCGGATGCCGGTAAAATTCAATACCATCTCCTCACAGATGCCCACATAAGGGTCGATCCGACCCATGCGAAACTCCGCCGCCTGCTCGCCATCGGCAAGCCGGGGACCGAATTCTTCGACGAGATTGAGTTCCATCTTCATGTTTTGAAGTTACCTACAGAAGGACGAATTTGCAACAACCCAGCCTTGACCTTGGCTTCATGGAGCAGATCGGCGAAGTTTTTCACATGCTGCTGTCGGAAAGCGGCCACCACCAAAGTGCCGTCAAAAGATGCCCCCGAAGGGAGCACCGAAACATTGGGTTCACCGCCCGGCTTGAGAATGACCACACCTCTGCCGCTGACAACCAACAACCAGCCGTGCGCCTGCTTGACCAAACCTGAGACCAGCGTCAATCCCACTCCTTCATTGGTCGGACGGCCTTTGGAGGATATTTTTGAGGTGAGGGCCTTCAAAATGGCCTCAGCATCGTTCACGTCGTGGCTCCACGGCAAACCAGCATCCACAAAGCTTTGACGAATGCCTTTGCCGTTATCGGCAATTGCCAGCCTCACCAGCCCCTCGCTGCGCATTGTTTGTGCGGCAGCATAACCCAGCCCTCGGCTGTGCTGACGCACGTTGTTCGCCATTTCCGTAAAGACATACCATGCCAAGTCATACAAGGCGGCATGCGGATGATCGTAGTCCTCGCCACCAGGAGCCAGACAAGAGGCCAGCTCCTGTCCCATTTTCTCCACATCATGGTCCACCAGTTGCACAGGCACAAACGTCCCTTGGCGACATGGCGCTGAAAAGATTCCGGCAAGGTTGCTCCACAAGCCTTCAAAACATCCATGCGCTGTAGATAGCCGGTGATGACGCACTTCCCGAGATTTACCAACTCCACCCGCCGCGATTCGCGCAGCCATTTCGTCACCGTGGCGACGAGGACCACCAGCCCAGCAGGCGTCACTCGTTTCAAAAACTCAAAGTTGATTTGAATTTCTTGCTCCTGCCCGACCCCTGACAAGTGCCCGATGAAAGGCAACAGTCCGTCAGCGTGAATACGTTCTGGCAGGGTGAGGATCATGCTTCGCACGGCATCTTTCATCTACCGACGCCGTTTGTCCATCCCAGAGCTGCTTGCGCAAGATTTGTTATCGCCTTCCGCTCGACAAAGCATCCCGCAACCGTCATGGATCGCCCACATTGAAGACACCTGCGCACAACTATCTCTCTTGGCGGATCTGGTCCGTGTATGCGGTGCTGTTTGGGATTGCGGTGCCGTGGTATTGGCCGGCGGAGGATGCGCGGATGCTGGTAGGACTGCCGCTGTGGGTGGTGGTGTCGGTAGCGGGATCGTTCGGCATCTCGTGCTTCACGGCCTGGCTTCTCGTAGCCCGCTGGCCGGCGGATGAGGAGGACGCGGCATGATCGCAACGGCCACGGACACGCTGCCGTTTGGTCCAGGTGCGCTGGCGTTCATCGGGCTGTATCTGGTTTCCTTGATCGGGATCGGCTGGCTGGCACGCGGGGCGCGGCAGGAGAACACGCTGCGGGATCATTTCCTCGGCGGCCAGGGCGTGGGATTTTTCGTCCTGCTGCTCACCCTCTTTGCCACACAGTACAGCGGGAATACAATCCTGGGCTACACGGGCAAGGCCTACCGCATCGGCTTCGCGTGGCTGACCTGCGTGCATTTCATGACAGCGATCGTGGTGACGTACCTGCTGTTTGCGCCGAAGCTGTTCAAGCTGGCGAAACAGCATTCGTTCATCACGCCGACGGATTATTTGCACCATCGCTTCAATCATCGCGGTCTGAACCTGCTGGCGACGCTGATCATGGTGGCGGGGTTGGCGAATTTCTTCCTGGCACAGCTCACCGCGATGGGCCGCGTGGTGGAGGGACTGACGACGCTACACCCTGAAACGGCCTTCCTGTGGGGCGTGGTGGTGCTGGCGGGCATCATGCTGGTGTATGAGACGATGGGCGGCTTCCGTGCCGTGGCGTGGACGGATGTGATCCAGGGCGGCGTGATGGCGCTGGGTTTTGCAGTGCTACTGGTGCTGATTTTTGCGGAATACGGCACCCTGGCGGAAACCACCCGCAGACTGCTGCAAACCGCACCGGAGAAGGTGCTGCCGCCGAAAGCGCCGGAGGTGCGGAACTGGATCAGCTACATTTTCCTGCTGGGCGTGGGCGCGGCGCTGTATCCGCAGGCGATTCAGCGCATTTACGCGGCGAAATCAGCGGCCACGCTGCGCAAAAGCCTAGCGGTGATGGCCTTCATGCCGCTCTGCACGGCGCTGATCGCGGTGCTGGTCGGTGTGACGGCGGCAGCGCATCTGGCGGGTGAATTGCAAGGCGCGAGCACCGACGCAGTGCTGGGCGTGATGCTGCGCCACATCCAGGAGCAGACGCTGTTCGGCCATGCGGTGGTGGTGCTGATTTTTGCCGCCGTGCTGGGCGCGATCATGTCCACAGCGGACTCCGCGCTGCTCTCCATCTCCAGCATGGTGACGAAAGACCTATACGCGGGCTTTGTGCGACCGGAAGCGAGCCAGGAGGCGCTGACGCGGCTGGGTAAGCGCGTTTCTACCTTCTTCATGCTCACGTTGGCCGCACTAGCGGTGTGGCTGAACAATTCCGGCACCAAACTGACGCTGGTGGAGCTGCTGGAGATGAAGTTCGACATGCTGCTGCAGCTCGCACCGGCTTTCATGATCGCGATTCACTGGAAGGGCATGCGCGCCGGACCGGTGTTTGCGGGCATGCTCAGCGGGCTGGTGTTTGCCCTGTCGTTTTTCTGGGTGCCCGCCCAAGGCGACGGCTGCATGACGCTGCTGAAGAACTCCGGCTTTCATCCCGGGATTTACGGCCTGGTGCTGAACACGCTGATCGCAACCTGCGGCTCGTGGGTCGCCGCCAAACGATGAATAAACCATCCCTGATCGATCTCGACAAACGCCATCTCTGGCACCCCTTCACGCCGATGCGGCAGTGGTGCGCGCCGGAGCATGAGCCGCTGCTGCTGGTGAACGGGCAGGGCTGCACGCTGCGGGATCAACACGGCAAAGAATACCTCGACGGCAATGCCTCGATCTGGACCAACATCCACGGCCATTGCCATCCCGTGATCAATGCGGTGATCATCGAACAGCTCGGCAAGGTGGCGCACACCTCGTTCCTCGGCTTCACCCATGAACCGGCGATCCGGCTGGCGAAGGAACTCGTGGATCTGCTGCCGGGCGGGAAGCTGACGCGCGCTTTTTTCACCGACAACGGCTCCACGGCCATCGAATCGGCGGTGCGCATGGCCTTGCAGTACTGGAAGCAAAACAGCCGACCGGAACGCGACACATTGATCGCCTTTGATCGCGCATATCACGGCGACACGCTCGGTGCCGCGAGCCTCGGCGGCATTCCACTGTTCAAGGGCAGCGGCAACGATTTTGGCTACCGCGTTCTCAGTGTTTCTAGCTTGGATGAAGTCGCCGCATTGGATGCGTCGCGCATCGCCGCCGTGGTCATCGAACCGCTGATCCAAGGCGCTGCTGGCATGCGCCTGTGGCCGCAAGACATGCTGAAGTCGCTGGATGCATGGTGCGCGGCGCAGGATGTGTTTTTGATCCTCGACGAGGTCATGACGGGCTTTGGCCGCACCGGGAAAATGTTTGCCTGCGAACACGCAGGCGTCGTTCCTGACTTTCTCTGCCTCGCGAAGGGGCTAACGGGGGGGTATCTGCCGCTCGCGGTCACTTTGACGACCGAACGCGTGTTTGAGGGCTTTTTGGGCGAACCCGGCGAAGGGCGCACGTTTTTCTACGGTCACAGCTACGCGGGCAGCCAGCTCGGCTGTGCGGCAGCGCTGGCGAGTTTGCGCGTCTTCCGCGACGAGCGTGTGCTGGAGCAGTTGCCGGAGAAAATCGCGCATTTGGGCGGACTGATGGCCGATCTGCCCGGTTTTCGGCAGTGCGGCATGATCGCGGCAATGACGATTGATTCGCCCGATTTGAGACTGGGGGTCAAAGTCTGCCTCGCGGCCCGCCGACACGGCCTGCTAACGCGTCCCATCGGCAACACCCTCGTGCTGATGCCGCCGCTATGCGTCACGCTGGATGAGATCGGCCGCATGGTGTCCGCACTACGGGCAGCGCTGGCAAACGTGGGCGCTTAGCTCTACTCTGTCATTTCGTTGAAATAAAACCTGTTCATTTCAGCACGCTCGCTATCGTGCCGCCATGATCCATCGTCACCGCCTGACTCGCCACGCAATCATTCACGCTTCACCGCTGAAGGTGTTG
>Ga0209702_10001241_pt1 | contig 49881 bp, 46 predicted proteins | sample FRY01_FD_187210 | JGI IMG/M metagenome (GOLD analysis project Ga0209702, IMG submission 187210) | Freshwater microbial communities from Lake Fryxell liftoff mats and glacier meltwater in Antarctica - FRY-01 (SPAdes) (version 2) | ecosystem: Environmental > Aquatic > Freshwater > Ice > Glacier... | reverse complement strand
CGCGGTTGTGGGATCCGCCCCCCCCCAAACCCAACCACGCCCGACAGACGGTTATAGGGGGCGGATCCCACAACCGCGCGGATGTGGGATCCGCCCCCCATCACGAAATCGAGCCTGACCCATTTGTCCAGTCATGACCCCATCACGAAATCCACGAGTGGTGAATCCGCCGCGTTTCGCAGGCTCATAGGCAGAACGCTTAGTCGTCGAGGTCGTAGTCGGTCTTGCTCGGAAACTGCTTGATGTAGCCGAGGTTGTAGAGGCGGTAGGCCATCGAGAGGGGCGAGACATCGAACCAACGAGCTTGGTCGATGACATCGTTGCCATCCGAGGCAACGCGCGCGTGCATGCGATCTTCGGGCATGAGCAGCTCGGCCGCGAACCGATTAGCTTCTCGTTCGCGCACGGCCTCGGGGGAACCCTTGGCGGGACCGGCCTCGCGCACGTCGCCGAGGCGGCAAATAAAGTTCGCGCTGACCTCGCTGGCATGTAGCTCCCAATGCCCGATCTCGTGCGCGATGGTGAAACGTCGGCGTACCGGCCATTTCGCGCATTCGGCAGCGTTGACGCGAATCTCGCGCTCGCGCAGCAGCAGCATCCCCGAGATGCCGTGCTCGAGTGGCGCGGTCTGGACGATCAGTCCGAGGTACGACTCGGCAATCTCGTCGACGGGGATCGGTCCATCGTCCGACGCACCATAGGTCGCCCTGTAGCGATCGAGCAGGTCGCGCGCCGCGACAATCTCTCGATCTTCGATGACGCTCATACCTACAGCGTACCCGTTTTCACGCGCGCCTCGCGGGCGAATATGCACAAAAGGACCCGGGTCCTTTTGTGCTATCGAACCACCAAAACCGCTTGGTGGTGGGGTTTCGTTTTTGAAAGTGCACAAAAGGACCCGGGTCCTTTTCTGCACGTTGAACCATTTGGTTCACCTACGATTACGGGCGAACCGTTTGTGCTGCCAGATCGTTTACAATCTTCGTAATGCCGCACACCGACCACAGTGGAGGACTCTATGACCCGCAGTTCGAGCATGACGCGTGCGGACTCGGCACCGTCGTCCATCTCGACGGCGTGGCATCCCACAGCGTCGTAACCCAAGCACTCGAAGTCCTCAAGCGCCTCAACCACCGTGGCGCAACGGGCTCGGATCCAGAGACAGGCGACGGCGCCGGCATCCTGATCCAAATGCCGCACCGCTTCCTCGCCCGCGTCGCCGTGAATGACGGGATCGACCTACCTGCCGCCGGCGACTACGGCATCGGCATGGTCTTCCTGCCCCAGCACGCCACGCATCGCCTGCGCTGCGAAGAGATCGCGGTCCGCACTGTCGCCGAAGAAGGCCACCGTGCCGTTGGCTGGCGCGACGTCCCCGTCAACAACGCCGCAATCGGCGCCGTTGCACGTGCATCCGAACCACGCACGCGGCAACTAATCGTCGAGCGACGACACGGCTCGCTCGACGCCTTCGAACGCAAGCTCTACGTGATCCGTCGAAGGATCGAGAAAGCAGTTCGCGCAGCCAACATCAACGATTTTGCGATTGTCAGCCTGTCCACCAAAACCATCGTCTATAAGGGGCTCCTACTCGCAACTCAGCTCGGCGCGTACTACCCGGATCTTGCCGACCCCGACATCGAGTCGGCGCTCGCAATCGTCCACTCCCGCTTCTCCACCAACACGCTCGGCACCTGGGATCTCGCCCACCCCTTCAACCTGATCGCCCACAACGGTGAGATCAACACGATCCGCGGAAATAGCAACTGGCTGGCCGCCCGCGAGCCGCAGATGCACAGCAAACTCTTTGGTGGCGACCTCCAAAAGCTCTATCCAATCACAGAAGAGGGCTGGTCCGACTCCGCAAAGCTCGATGCCGCACTCGAGCTACTACTCCAAGCTGGCCGACCACTCGAGCATGCCCTCACGATGCTGATCCCGCCCGCCTGGAGCGATCCAACACTCGAGATGGATGACGACGTGCGCGCCTTCTACGAGTACCACACGACACTGATCGAGCCATGGGATGGTCCTGCCGCAGTGATTGCAACCGATGGCGAGAAGGTCATCGCAACACTCGACCGTAATGGCCTCCGTCCCGGCCGCTGGCTGCGCACCAAGGATGGCATCTGCGTGCTCGCATCAGAAATCGGTGTCCTCGACATACCCGAAGCCGACATTGTCGAAACAGGCCGACTCGAGCCGGGTCGCATGCTGATGTTCGACACCGCAGCGGGGCGCGTCGTACTCGACCACGAAATCAAACGCGTGCTCTCGCGCCAGCGCCCGTATCGCCAGTGGCTCAACCAATACAAGTTGCACCTCGATGATCTGCGCCCGCAGAAAGGCATGACCATTGACGACGGCGCACTCTCGCAACTCCAACGTATCTTCGGCTACACCCGCGAAGACCTCTCGCTGTTGCTCACCCCAATGGCGCTGACGGGCGCGGAGGCGATCGGATCGATGGGCGATGACACGCCGCTGGCCGCGCTGACGAGCCGCAATCGCCTACTCCCGAGCTACTTCAAGCAGCAGTTTGCGCAGGTCACGAACCCGCCCGTGGATTCTGAACGCGAGCGGCTCGTGATGAGCCTACGTGTTGGTGTAGGTGCGATCGGCAATCTGCTCGAAGAGTCGCCCAAACACTGTCGCCGCGTTACGACGCTGAGCCCAATCCTGACGAACGGCGAGCTTGAGAAGTTGCGCGCACTCCGCCGCGAAGGTTTTCGCGCAGCGACAATCTCGACGCTCTTCCCGCTCGCCGAAGGCGAAGCCGGCCTTGCCCGCGCGCTCGATCTCGTCTGCCGCGAGGCCGCACAACTCGTTTGGGGGGGCACGACGATCGTGATCCTGTCGGATCGTGGCGCCAGCAACACGATGGCGCCGATTCCGCCGCTCCTTGCGACCGCGGCGGTGCATTCGCACCTGGTCCGCCAGGGCGCTCGCACGATGTGTGGCCTCGTCGTTGAATCGGGCGAGCCACGCGAAACGATGCACATGGCCTTGCTGATCGGCTATGGCGCCGCCGCCGTCAATCCGTACCTCGCGCTCGAGTGTCTGCGTGAGCTCCATGGGAAAGGCGACCTCGGCGACATCGAGGCCGGTGAGGCCCGCAAGCGCTATATCCAAGCACTCGGCAAGGGCCTGCTGAAGATCTGCTCAAAAATGGGCATCTCGACAATCCAGAGCTATCGCGGTTCACAGCTTTTCGAAGCGGTTGGTCTCGGTACGGAGCTCGTCGAGCGCTATTTCCCCGGCACGGTCTCGCGCGTGGGTGGACTCGAACTGGTCAACATTGCCGACGAAATTCGCGAGCGCTACGAACTCGATGTTGAAACAGCCGGGCCGGGTGATCTGCTCGAGGCGGGCGGTGAGTACCAGTTCCGCATCGGTGGTGAACGCCACGCCTGGGGCCCCGACTCGATCGTTGCCCTGCAGCGTGCCGTACGCGACGACGAGTACGCCACATATCGCGCATTCGCAGAAAAAATAGACGCTGGCACCGATCGAGCGATCACCCTGCGCGACCTCTTTGAGATCCTCCCAGCTGGCCCCGCGATTGCACTCGACGAGGTCGAGCCAGCGAACGCAATTGTGCGCCGCTTCGCGACGGGTGCCATGAGTCTCGGCTCGATCTCGCGCGAAACACACGAAACACTGGCGATCGCGATGAATCGCCTGGGTGGCCGCTCCAACACCGGTGAAGGCGGCGAAGATATGGCGCGCTCGACGCCGGATAAAAACGGCGACCTACGCCGGTCGTCGGTCAAACAAGTTGCATCGGGCCGCTTCGGCGTCACGACGCCCTATCTCGTCGATGCCGACCAGTTGCAGATCAAAATGGCACAAGGCGCGAAGCCCGGTGAGGGTGGACAGTTGCCCGGCCACAAGATCGATGCGTACATCGCGCGGTTGCGCCACTCGGTGCCCGGCGTGACACTGATTAGCCCGCCGCCGCACCATGACATCTACTCGATTGAGGATCTTGCACAACTGATCCACGATCTCAAGTGCGTCAATCCGGCTGCCGATGTCTCGGTCAAGCTCGTTGCACAGGCAGGCGTCGGCACCGTCGCCGCCGGCGTCGCGAAGGCGAAGGCCGAACACATCGTGATCTCGGGCCACGATGGCGGCACGGGCGCCTCCCCGCTCTCGTCCCTCAAGTATGCGGGGCTGCCGTGGGAGATGGGCCTCGCCGAGGCGCACGAAGTGTTGGTCATGAACGACCTACGCGCGCTGGTCACATTGCAGGTCGACGGCGGTCTGCGCACCGGTCGCGACGTTCTGATCGGCGCGTTGCTCGGCGCCGAAGAGTTTGGTTTCTCGACAGCCCCGCTGATTGCAGCTGGCTGCATCATGATGCGCGTCTGCCATCTCAACACGTGCCCCGTTGGCATCGCAACGCAAGACCCGGTACTGCGCAAGCGGTTCCGCGGCACGCCCGACGAGGTCGTGCGCTACTTCTTATTCGTCGCCGAACACCTGCGCGAATTGATGGCTGCAATCGGGCTCCGCACCGTCGACGAATTGATCGGCCGCCGCGACCTCCTCGCACAGCGCACAGAACGCCCAGTCTGGCTCGAGAGTCTTGACCTATCACCGATTCTCGCGTATCCCCGCCTGCCGGGCGAGCCCGCGCCCATCAAGAGCCGCCCCCAAGACCACATGCTGGATCACAAACTCGACGTCGACATCATCAAGGAAGCCGAGCCCGCGCTGGCCAAGGGTACGCCCGTCGTGATCGAACGGGTAGTGCGCAACATCGACCGCACATTCGGCGCGATGTTGGCCGGTGAGATCGCCCGTCGGGTCGGACCTGAAGGGCTGCCAGCCGGCACGATCCAACTGAAGGTGCAGGGCCACGGCGGACAGAGTTTTGGGGCCTTCGCCTTTGCTGGCATGGACATCACGCTCGAGGGGCCGGTCAACGATTACGTCGGTAAGGGACTCTCCGGTGGCGTGATCGCCGTGCGAGCCGCCACTGACGCGGGTTACGACGTCGCCACCTCGACGTACGTCGGTAACGTTGCCCTCTATGGCGCCACCTCAGGACGCGCCTTTTTGCGTGGGCGGGCGGGTGAACGTTTCTGCGTCCGCAACTCGGGGGCAACAGCGGTCGTCGAGGGTGTCGGCGACCATGGCTGCGAGTACATGACAGGTGGCGTCGTCGTGATCCTCGGCCCGACGGGACGTAACTTTGCGGCAGGCATGTCGGGTGGTGTCGCATTCGTCCTCGATCCCGATGGCCGCTTCGAAGCGCGCCTCAACCCAGCCAGCGTCTCGCTCGAGCGCGTCGACAGCAAAGCCGATCGAGCACTGCTCGAAGGACTCCTGCAAGAACACCTCACCCGTACCGACAGCCCAATCGCCAAACACTTACTGACTAAGTGGAACGAGTCGGTACGCCACTTCGTCAAGGTGATGCCCGACGATTACGCCCGTGTGCTGGCCGAACAAGCAGCGACAGATACCGAGGCGGCGATCGCCGGTGACTGATCCAAAAGGCTTCCTCACGATTCAGCGTCGCCTCGCTCCGTATCGTCCGGTTGACGAGCGACTCAAGGATTATCGCGCCGTGGTGCCCGAGGCCGATACGACACTCGTGCGCGAGCAGGCGCGACGCTGCATGGATTGCGGCGTGCCGTTTTGTCAACCGGGCTGCCCACTCGACAACCTGATTCCGGAGTGGAACGACCTCGTCGAGCGCGGCCACTTCAAGGACGCCATCGACCGCCTGCACGCGACGAATAACTTTCCTGAGTTTACGGGCGCGATCTGCCCTGCGCCATGCGAGGAGGCCTGCGTACTGGCGCTCGTCGAACAGCCAGTCACGATCAAACAAGTCGAAATGTCGATCATCGACCGCGCCTATGCGGAGGGCTGGGTCCAGCCACGACCCGCCAAACAACGATCAAGCCGCCGCGTCGCAATCGTCGGCTCTGGCCCAGCTGGTCTTGCCTGTGCCCAAGAACTTGTGCGAGCGGGCCATGCGGTGACCGTCTTCGAACGAGATGATCGCCTCGGCGGCCTGCTGCGCTTCGGCATTCCCGACTTCAAAATGGAAAAGCACATGATCGATCGTCGCCTCGAACAACTCGAGGCTGAAGGCATTGAGTTTGCGACCAGCGTCGAGGTCGGTCGCGACCTCCCCATCGAAGAGCTCCGTTCGGGCGTGGATGCGGTCGTCCTTGCGACAGGTGCGCAACGCCACCGCGACATCGAGCTATCGGGTCGCGAACTCGCTGGTATTGAGTTCGCGATGCCCTACCTGATCCAACAGAACCGACGCCAGGCGGGCCTCCCGATCGATGGACCCGAGATTACTGCCAAAGGTAAACGCGTCGCGATTCTCGGTGGCGGCGACACCAGCGCTGACTGTCTCGGTAACGCACTGCGCGAGGGAGCGATCGAGGTCCACGAGATCGCTCACGGACCGACACCGCCCGGCCAACGCGACCCCCAAAAGACATGGCCCGAATGGCCCGTTGTGCTGCGCACCTACGCGGCGCACCAGGAGGGTGGCGAGCGCGAGTGGCAGTTCGTCACCGATCGTTTCGAAGGTACCAACGGCACATTGCAGCGTCTCGTTGGTCATCGCGTGGAATTCCCAGACTATGCGGAGACCGGAGTGCGCACACCTGTTGCGATTGCCGGCGGCGAGGTCGTACTCGACGTCGACCTCGTGTTGCTCGCAATCGGCTTTACCGGCACCGAAGAGGACGACGTCTACGCCCAGTCGGGCGCAGCGATCAGCGACCGTGGCACCGTCGCGGTGAGCGCCGCGTACGAGACGAGCACACCAGGCGTCTACGCCTGTGGCGATGCCGTTCGTGGCGCCGATCTTGTGGTGACGGCAATCGCCGACGGCCGCAAGTGCGCCGCAGCGGTGCATGCTGCGATCTCCGCGTAGGTCAGTGGCTGCCGAGGTCGATCCGCAGGATCACAACGATCGCGTGCGCATCTCCACTTACGCCTCCTGACCAGTAGGGATTGAATTGGAAGTCGATACGACCAGCTCCGCTGATCTCGTAGTGGATTGTCCGTGAGAAGCCCGGTGCGAGCGGCGTTCCACGCTTGCCACGGAGCATCGTGGTGGGGTTGACACGAGGCGGTCTTCCCGGGTCAAGGGCAACGTGATCCCAGAACTGCTGCGCCGATTCGGTCCCAACGCGCTGAGGGAGGGAACCCCAGATCGCGTCAAGTCGATGGTGAACGAGGACGAAATAGTGCGGGGTAAAGCTCGGTCGACAACCAGGGCGCCGCGCCGGCATCCAGGGATGATGCGCCCCCGTTGCGGGCGGACTCATGTATTCGGATCAGTCGGACGCTCCGCCTCTACGTAGCTCGCTGGATCAAAGCCGTCGTCCAGTCTGGCGAGGTACTCCTGGTCGTACGGCAAGCTCGCAGTCGTCTCCCATTGGTCGAGAAGCACGCCCAGCGGGAGCGCATTAGCGGTGCGCCCGGCTTCATCGAACGCGGCGACCACCTCCCGCGCAAGGGTCGCCCGATCCTCAGCATCGAGGCGATTGATCCAACGCAACGTGTCGACCGTCACATCACCGCCCGCCTCGAGCTCGCGCCACGCGCGCATGGCGGCGACGAGCATCACGGCCACGTCGAGCCTGCCGGCCGCGCGATCGAGTACCCGCTCCGAAACCATCACCATCGACGTGCCATCGGTGTCCACGATCCGTGCGCCTGATGTGCGTGCCGTATCGAGAACCTCACGGCCGCGCCGATTGAGATCGCTCGCGCGATAAATGCGGTCCGACGTCACGAGTGACATTTGATCAATCACAGTTCGAAAGATACTACATAAGATGTGTCGAAGTACAGGCGCACTACAACGCGATAGCACCGGACGCGCACACGACTCACCCACATCGTGACCGGGCTGTGCCGCCCAAAACCCACGTCGTTGGCACGATTACCCCAACAGACTCTCCCCGGAGGAAGCTATGTCCAACCCTGTCAAGGTCGTTGTCACCGGAGCCGCAGGCCAGATCGGCTACGCGCTCGTATATCGCATCGCCAGCGGCCAGTTACTCGGCCCCGACACCCAGATTGAGCTGCGCCTACTCGAGGTCCCACAGGCCCGTGGTGCGCTTGACGGCGTCGCCATGGAACTCGACGACTGCGCCTTCCCCGCACTCGCCAACATCGTCTGCACCGACGACCCAAATGTCGCCTTCGACGGCGCCAACATCGGCATGCTGGTCGGCGCGCGCCCCCGCACGAAGGGCATGGAACGCGGCGATCTGCTCGAAGCCAACGGCGCAATCTTTACCGTGCAAGGCAAGGCAATCAATGACCATGCTGCGGACGACATCAAGATCCTCGTCGTCGGCAATCCGGCCAACACGAACGCGCTGATCGCCATGCACTCGGCGCCCGACGTGCCGAACGAGCGCTTTACCGCGATGATGCGGCTCGACCACAACCGCGCCAAGACGCAGGTCGCCCAGAAGACGGGCACCACCGTCAGCGACATCCAGCAGATGACGATCTGGGGCAACCATTCGGCAACGCAGTACCCGGACGTCGTGCACGCCACCGTCAACGGCACGAGCGCCTGGGACACGATTGGCGACGAGACATGGGTTGCCGACACCTTCATCCCGACCGTGCAGAAGCGCGGCGCGGCGATCATCGAGGCCCGTGGTGCCTCTTCGGCGGCCTCGGCTGCCAACGCTGCGATCGGTCACATCCATGATTGGGTGCTTGGCACGCCAGCGGGCGACTGGGTCTCGATGGGTGTCTGCTCGACGGGCCAGTACGGCATTCCCGAGGGGATCATCTGCGGCATGCCGACGATCTGCAAGAACGGCAAGTGGGAGGTCGTCGAAGGACTCGAGTTGGACGCCTTCTCGAAGCCGCGCATCGATGCCTCCGTGGCAGAGCTTGGCGAGGAGCGCGACGCCGTCAGGGAACTCGGCCTGATCTAAGTCAATAAATGCGGGCCGAGTTTCTCGCCGCGGCGAGGGATCCGGCCCGCTTTCGTTTAGGCAGACCAGGCAGTGTCGGCCAGCGCGCGAACGCGGGCCAGCCGGCCTGCAAGATCGTCGGTATTCTCCGCGACGATCGTCACGTGTCCGAGCTTGCGACCCGCACGCGGCGACTTCCCGTAGAGATACACCGATGCGCCGGGTACCGCAAGGAGTTCTTGCAGGTCAGGCTCAGTACCGACGATGTTGACCATCGCCGTGACCCCTCGACACGACGGGTCGCCGAGCGGCAGACCAACCACGCCGCGGACGTGGTTGGCGAACTGGCTCGCGACGGCGCCCTCGATACTCCAGTGACCCGAGTTATGGACGCGCGGGGCGATCTCGTTCGCGACGATCCCCTCCTCCGTCTCGAACAACTCGACACAGAGCACGCCGACGTGGTCGAGTGCCTCAGCAATCGCAATCGCGGCGGCCTCTGCCGCCTCCTTCACGCTCGGGTTGAGATTAGGTGCCGGAGCCTGCGTGACAAAGAGAATGCCGCCGCGATGCTCATTCTCGACGGGCGAATAGACCGCAGTCGAGCCGTCCGTCCCGCGGGCGACCACCACGCTGAGCTCGCGCGTGAACTCGACGAGGCCCTCGTAGATCAGGTCGGTGCCACCGAGCTCCGCAATCGCGGCCGACAGATCGGCGGCATCCTTCACGCGCACCTGTCCCTTGCCGTCGTAGCCAAGCCGACGCGTCTTGAGAATACCCGGTACGCCAACCTGCTCGAGGGCGGCCACGGCATCGTCGGGTGACTCGATCAGCACATAGGGCGCGATGGTGATGCCAAGGCCAGCAATCAGTTCCTTCTCGCGCGCACGGTCTTGCGTAATCTCAAGCGCGCTTGGGGGTGGCAGCACGGGCACGCCCCGCTCTGCGAGCCGGGCAACTGCAGTGGCGGGCACGTTCTCGAACTCGTATGTGACGACGTCGGCGCCAGCAACCACCCGATCGAGACCATCGGGATCGTCATAGGCAGCGCAGACGAGATCCGCAATGCGTCCCGCCGCGCAATCGCGCGACGGATCGAGCACAGCGACAGAAATACCGAGCGGCTCGGCTGCGAGTGCGAGCATCCAAGCCAACTGGCCGCCGCCGAGAATCGCGAGGCGCATCAGGCCTCGCGCGGATCGGAGCCGGCGAGCACATCGGCGGTCTGCCTGTCCCGCCACGCACGCACGGCGTCCATGATCTCGGGCCGGCCGCGACCGACGATTGACGCAGCGAGCAGCCCTGCATTGACAGAACCCGCACGGCCGATCGCGAGCGTGCCGACCGGGATACCGGCGGGCATCTGCGCAATCGAGAGCAGCGAGTCGAGGCCCTTCAGCGCCTTCGACTCGATGGGCACGCCGAGCACGGGCAGCGGCGTCTTCGCTGCGCACATACCAGGCAGGTGTGCAGCGCCACCGGCACCCGCAATGATCACCTCGAGACCGCGTCCCTCGGCTGCCGCGGCGTAGGCGAACAGCTTGTCGGGCGTGCGGTGTGCCGAGACGACCTCGGTCTCGTACGGCACGCCGAGCACCTCGAGCGTCTCGCAGGCATGCCGCATCGTCTCCCAATCGGACTTCGAGCCCATGATGACGCCGACCAGTGGTGCGCTCATGCCTGCACCGTAGTCGACACGGTCGTCACGCTCCCACCATCTCCCGCGCCTTGGCGCGCAGCGTCTCGGCAGCCTTCGCGTCGGCGACGACATAGCCCTCTGCCCACTCGCGAATCTCGGCGCTACGGACGGCGACGTCATCGCACATCGCGCGCACCTGATCGGGATCCGAGCTTCCGGTCTGCGGACGCAGCGCGGCGCACTGGGCCGGATCGAGTGCCGCGGCGAGCTCGGCCTCGTCGATCACGATGACGGCGCCCGCCACCTCGTTTGCTGCAGCGGAGATACGCGCAGCGTCGATTACTCCCCCGTGCTCGACCTGATCGCGAACGACGCGTCCGATCACGTGATGCGCGGTGCGGTAGTCGAGACCAGTCGTCTGCGCGAGCATGTCGGCGACGTCGGCCGCGGTGACGAAGGCGTTGCGCGCGCTCTGCTCCATGCGGTCGGCGTGGATCGTCATGCCACCGGCGACGGCGGCCGCGAGCGCAGCGCTGCGCTCGGCCTCATCGAGCGCGCGCGGGATCAAGCTATTGAGCAGGTGGAAGTGATCCGTGCGCGCGGCGCCCGTGTGCATCGTTGTCAGCGCCGCGGTGAGGTCGCCGGTTGCCTGCCCCGCCCACGTCCGCAGGACGGCGAGCGCATACGGATTCTTCTTCTGCGGCATCAGCGCGCTGACACGGCTGTGCGCATCGTCGAGCTCGATCCAGCCGAACTCTTGGCTGCACCAGATTTCAAGATCTTGTGCGAACTGACTGATCGACGTCGCACCGATTGCGAGCGCACTCAGCAGAACGAGATACGGATCCGACTGCCACATCGCGTCCTTGGCGTGCGGCTCGACATGCGGGTGGCCGAGGAGATCGGCGAGCCGCTCGCGATTCAACGGCCAGCGCGAGCCGGCGCTGCCGCCGACACCGGCGACGCTGCCGGTGAAGTCGCGCTGGATGTGCTGCATGCGCTCGGCGGCTCGTAGTGTCGGGTACGCCCAGGTCAGCAGCAGGTGACCGACCGTCGTCGGCTGGGCCGGCTGGAGGTAGGTGTAGTCGGCGGCAAGTGCGCCGGCGAGCGGCTTGGCCTGGGCGGCGAGCGCCGCACTCATGTCGCTGAAGCGCGCAGCCGTTGCGGCGAGCCCTTCGGCGGCGATCAGACGCAGCGCGACGCGGAACGGCTCACGTCGCGGACGCCCAGCCGATAGCCAGCCCGCGGCACCCGCACCAACACGTTCGGTCAGCACCTTCTCGCGATTCTGGAACGCGTCACCGACCGTGGGGTCCCACGGAAACTCACTGGCCGGAATCGCGTCGAGTTCGAGTAGGCCGCGCAGCAATTCGGAGCCGCGCTGCGGATCGAGCCCACCCCCCTCGATCAGCGCGATCGCATGCGCGATATCGGAGCGCGACAACGCATCGGCGAGTGCCGGTGCGGCCGCAGCCTCACCCGCATAGCCGGCACGCACGAGCTCGTCCGACGGTCCGGTCGCGAGGCGACCACCCACTCCGAGATGTCCTTCCGCCATACGCACAGGGTAGCGAGCGCGGCAGAGTGGGTCGTCAGACGGAGCCTCGCGGCACAACCCATTCCGTTGCCGCCAGACAGTCGGTGTGCTCCGCGATCACATCAAAATCTTTGTCGTAGTGCAGGATCGTCAGGCCGTGAAGCTCGGCGATCGCACTCGTGAGGAGGTCAGGCGGCGGCACCCGGTGATGGCCCGCCTGTGCCAACTGGCTCTGCAACTCGATCGCCCGGAGACCGACCTCCCGGTCGATTGCTGCCGCCGGCATCCGTGCGAGATCGCGCATGAGCGATGCGTGAACTGTCGCATTGCGCGCGGAGAAGCCCGCCTCCAGCATCACAATCGGTGAGGTCCAGACCTGCGAGTCAGCGATGGCCTCAGCGATTTCCTCCCTGCGTTCCTCCGGGATCGCCTCCGTCGAGAACCGACTCCACGCGGAATTGTCGAGGAGGTACGTCGCGGTCATACCGTGCGCACCCAACCCGAGCGCCGCACCTCGTCTGCGGCCTCAATGTCCACGGGCACAGTTCCCGCGCGCACCATCTGGGCAAGGCGCGCTCGGCTGCGCGCACCTGCCACCTCGGCGAGCTCCGCCTCGAATAGCTTCCGCTGGGCACCGAGCACGACGAGCTCCGCCAGCGTGAAGCCGTCTTCGCCGACCTTGTCTCGGAGGTCGGCAAGCGCGATGGCAACAGGGCCGGTCTCGGTGATCGCGTGACGAGGGTGTTTGGTCGGCATGCGGCAAGTGTAACACCGTGTCACACCACAAGCATGAATCTCCTCAACCACGCATAAGCATCGGATCACTCTCCCCCGCCCACTACCCTCACCCCAGGCGCCTCAGCGTCAACCACTTTGGCCGGACATGATGGGCCCGGGCCCATCATGTCCGGCCACACAATCACCGCCTAGACGAGCCGTGTCACAACAAGCACCCAGGCCGTGCGCGTGCAGCCGCAGTTCGTCACAGTCCCCGCGCCATCAGCACGACACCGAGCGAAGGCCGCAGCACAATCAGAGCAACATCCCTGTCAACCGCGAGTAGGTTTTAGTGGCTGGCTCGCGAGGCCGGGTTCGTCGCGCTGCGCAAATCTCTTGCCATGCACCTCAACGTCCACCACTTCGATCCAACCGATGGCGCGCCGCACATCGCAAATCTTTTGCCATGCGCCTCAACGCCCACCACTTCGATCCAACCGATGGCGCGCCACGCATCGCTAACCTCTTGCCATGCGCCTCAACGTCCACCACTTCGGCCCCGCTGATGGCGCGCCGCTGCTCGCCATCCACGGCGTCACCAGCCACGGACGCCGCTACGTCGACTTTGCCGAACTGGCAGCACCCGACCGCCACGTACTCGCCGTCGACCTACGCGGACATGGGCGCTCCGGCTGGGAGCCACCATGGAATGTAGACACGCACCTTGCCGACATCACAGAAACGCTCGACGTGGAGGGCGTGACCGGACCGGTTGACGTGATCGGCCACTCGTTCGGTGGACTGCTGGCACTGGCACTCGTTACCGCATCGCCCAAACGCGTCCAACGCGCCGTGCTGATCGACCCGGCGATCGCGCTCCCCGCCACGTTCTGTGCAACACGCGCCGAAGAGGCGATCAGCTTCGGCGGCTGGGAGTCGCCCGCCGCTGCCATCACCGAGCGCGAGACAACAATTGCCCCGCACGGACATCGCTTTATCCCGCAAGAAGTTGCCGACCACGTCGAGCTCTGCGACGACGGCCGCTACCGTGCACGCTTCTCACCCGCCGCGGCAGTCACAGCCTGGAGCGAAATGGCGTGCCCCTCACCGATCCCCATCACCACGCGACCCGTGCTGATCCTGCGGGCCCTCAACGACAACTACGTGCAAGACGACACGCTGCTCGCCCCACTGACAACCGCGCTCGGCGATCAGCTCGAGGTCGTTGGTCTCGACAGTGCCCACATGATCTACTGGGAGGCGCCCGACGCAGCGGCCGCCGAGATTCGCCGCTTCCTCAGCTAAGCGGCTACGGCGCAAGCGCGGTCAGTGCACTTAGGAGGCCCGTAGCTTCAATCTACACCCCGTGTCACAGGACTCGCATGAAATGCCCAGATAGACTATTGCTCTGACCTAAGGAGCACCATGACCAAACTTTGGTTTCAAAGCTTCACCGACCCCGACAGCGATCGCGCCTATTTTGATCGCCTGGTTGACTTTGTACGCAGCGCGGTGACGCCCGACGCTGTCGTCCACGTCTACGGAATTCGGCCCGGCGATCACGACCTTCATCCAGTTACGGAGTTGCGCGGATCACTAACCACGTTGCGTGCAGCCTTGCGCGCGAAGGCAGAAAACTACGACGCGTTCGTTATCGGACATTTTCAGGAGCCCGGACTGGAGATCGTGCGAGCTGCTGTCGACCTGCCAATTATCGGACTGGGTGAATCGACCATGCTGCATGCGTGCACAATCGGTCGAAAGATTGGCTTAGTCACTATCAATCCGATCTTCATCCCGTACCACGAACGACAGATCGCGGCGGCGGGCCTGTCTGAACGGGTGGTCGCGGTGCGCGCAGTCGCCGCGGAAGTCAAGGACTACATGCGCGCGTTTGATGACAACGCGTTTCGTGAGCAGATGTTTGCTGACTTCATGAGCCAAGCTCAGCCACTGATCGACGATGGCGTCGATGTGATCGTTCCGGCAGGAGGACTACCGATGTTGCTATTCGGACAACAAACCGGTATCGCTCCAGACGGAGTTGCGATTCTCAACGGTCTGCCGGTCGCGATGGAGGCCGCCCAAAGCGCCGTCCGACTGCGAGCCAACTATGGGATAGCACCAGCGCGCGTCGGGACCTACCTGCCGCCAACAGCGAACGCACTCGATCAGCTTCTGGCCGGACTAGCTGAGGATTCGGGCATCATCGCCCACTCATCCAACTGACAGACCGCCAGCGGCAGGCGGGGCGGCGCAAGCGCGGTCAGTGCACTTAGGAGGCTCGCAGCTTCACGTAACGGGTGGCGCGGTCACCCCGCAGGCGCACCTCCACCACCTGCTTCTGCTGGCCGATCGCGAGCGGCGGCATGGCCAGCACTCCATTGCGATTCGCCTTCGCCCGGCCGACGAAGCGCCAGACCGATCCGATCCGCACGTCCACCCTGATGCTCGCGTTGTGCGTGAGGCCACGGGACCGCACGACGGTGATGCCCCCCAGCGGCACAACAACCATAGGCGCCTTGCCCAGATTCGCAGCGGCGGGCTTCTTCGCAGCCGCGTAGTGCACCGGGCAGGTACCGAGCGAGTACCGGGTGACCACCGCGCTCAGTTTGGTGCCACCCAAGGCACGGGGAGCGCCGGCGACGGTGCGGAGGTATCGCACCCCCTTGGAACCGGCGCGCGCGCGGATTAGCGCTGACTGACCGATGATGGTCTGCGCGTAGCGCGGGAGCACGGCCTCACCGGAGGCGTTCGACCGCACGCGACCGAGGAAGGTCCATCTGCCGTTAACCTGGATGTCGACGGAGGCCTCGGCCCTCTTGGGCAGACCGTGCACCGCCAACGCGGCAATGGCGCCTGCTGGCACCTTCACCCTCGGGGCGCGGGCAGACTTCGCCTGCATCGCCCCGCGGACCACCTGAGCGAGGGAGCAGCCGGTGCCCGGGTGCCTGTAGCTGCCGCCGCCGAGCGATACCCCGCCCGGTGGGATGGGAGTGCCCGCGGCAAGCCCCGGCGACCCACCGGACCCGGACCCTGACGCCGGGTAGGCGTAGGCCAAGGAGAGGACGCTGGTGTCGATGTTCTTCGCCTTCGACCCGTACGCGTTGGTCACCCGCACGTTCACCGGCCCGCCGCGGGGGGCAGCGGGCGTAGTTGCGGTGATGGTGTCGAGTGTGGTGGACGGGTTATGCGCCACGCGCACGTTAGTGGCCGCAATACCGCCGATGGTGACCGTGGCCCCCTGGTGGAAGTTCCGGCCCGTGATGGTCACCTGCTGGCCACCCGCTGCGGGTCCGCTGACGGGCGACACACTCAGCGCCTGGGCGCAGCCGTTCTGCGCGAGCAGCTCAATGGCCCACGTGTACGGACCGGGGTTGTTGCTCGACGGCGGTGTGACGCCGAGTTCCGGGTTCGAGATGGCAGCCGACGTGAAGCGGTCGTTCAGCGGCGAGCCGTACGTGGTTCCGGTGGCATTGACAGCGGCCTGGTACACGTTGAACAGCGGGTACCCCGGGAATGCGTTGGCCCAGCCCGCCGCGAACGGTGCCGCACCGGGTGTGCCCTGCACACCGTAGGGAGCCGGGGCATTGGTGTTCCATGCCACCGAGTTGCTGCCGTAGTTCGAGCCCCAGTAGCCCATGGCGAACGAGGCCACCAGATCGCCGTAGATCCAGCCATAGATGTCATTGGCAGTTGTGCCGTAGTTGCCCGCGGGCGGATTGACTGGGCCATAGTTGCCCAAGGTCAGCGGGCCCGACGCATTGCCCGTGGACGGATACGGGGGAGCGGTGTTGAAGAAGGCCGACGCGCCGTATGTGGGTTGCGCGCCGCCGTTCGGCACCAGCACATAGGGGCCGTTTTGGCGGTACACGCCAGAGCCATTTGCGCCCGTCCACGTGGAATCGTCATGCGTCCACAGCTCGGACAGGGGTACGTACACGTCCATGGGGTTCGGATAACCGGAGGAGCTACCGAGCGTGCCCGAGAGCTTCAGCCACTGCCCGTCGGCCGTGAGTGAGCCGGTGTAGGAATAGGTGGATGCCGGCGTGCCGTACTGCGTATTACCACCGAAGTTTCCAGTGATGGTGAGACCCGCCTGCGCCTGACCCGTGACGTACTGCTGGAAGCTCGGGTAGTTACTCCAGGCGCCGCCTGCCGATGGCCCGAGCATCTGCAAGAACTGGCTGCCCGAGGTGCGGAACACATTCTGAGGAATGCTGCCCGCGTACTGCTGCAGCAGACCCCATGTGGCATTGATGCAGCCCACGTACTCGGTGGCGGGCTGGGCGCTTCCATCCCGGTTTACCTGCACCCTTCCCGGGGCCAGCACCGAGAGCCGAGCCGGCACACCGATCTGGTCAACCGACGAGATGTCGCCGTTCAATGACCCGGAGATGTCATCCACGGTGATCTCGGAAAAGTCGTACGGGCTTGCGTTCTGACCCGCGGTGGGCTTGCTGCCATAGCCGGTACCGATGCTGTAGAGGACCGTCCCCGAGTTCCGCGCCCCATTGACGGTGATGGAGTATCGGTTGTCGCCCTCACTCACCCACGGCGTGGAGTCACCGATCGGGTCGAGGGGGTATGCGGTGTCCATCGCGAAGCCAGTCGGCAGACCGCTGGGCGAGGGGGGTGTGGCACCCGAACTCAGCAGCGTCGCATAGACGTTGGCCGGATCCTGCCCCGTGTTGTTCACGAAGGTGATCTTGTACGGAGGGGTACCCGCGGCGGCCACGCCTGTCAACATCAGGCCGGCTACGGCCACCGTGGCGGCGACTACGGCGAAAAGGTGCGTGGGCGAATCACGTGGCGAATCTCCATGACGGCGGTATCTGCTCATGCTAACTGCATTAGATCTGGCGGCAGGCACCACCTTTGCCTGAGGGGGTCGTCTTTTTTGGAGGCACATGCCCCGCCACGTTCTGTGCAAGACGACACACTGCTCACCCCACTCACAACCGCGCTCGGCGATCAGCTCGAGGTCGTTGGTCTCGACAGTGCCCACATGCTCTACTGGGAGGCGCCCGACGCAGCGGCCGCCGAGATTCGCCGCTTCCTCAGCTGACCGACTCGCGATCGGCGAGTACGCATTCGAGGAGCCAGCGACCGACCTCGCCCTCGAGATGGAGGCCCGTAATCTGCGCGTCTGCCTGTGGGCGCTGCAAGCGAAGCCAATCGCGGCCATCACGGCCAGCATGCACGAGGCCAGCCAGGAAGAAGCCGTTGTCGCGTAGTGCGGCAACGCCATCATCCGCGGGCAGCGTCAAGTCGACATCCGCGTAGAGCACATCCGCAAGGCGCGCACCCTCCGACCGCAAGAGCCGGCCCAGCTCGTGCGCATCTTGCGGACCCGAGAGCCACAACTGCGCGGTGCCATCCTCAACCTCGGCATGAACCGCGTCCGGCACGATCGCCGGAACTGCCGCCGAATCGACTCCGACCGCAACCAGACCCAGGTGCTCGAACAATCGAGCAAGCTCATCTCGATAGACAGTTGGCGCTGCGATCGACCGTTCCACCTGATCCGCCAACCGCAGGTAGGAGACGAGGTTTGCTCCCCGAACAGCGAGGGCCTCAGCCTCGCCCAACTGTTCCTGCGCCATCACAGACGGCGACCCACCAAGCATGAGCGCCGCCTCGCGATACCCGTTCTTCAGCTCGGAGCGCTGACTGTACACGTGTGAGCAGGTCGCGCGACCGTAGAGCGCGGGCAAACCAATCAAGCGCGCACGTGCCACGGTATGCGCGAACATTACGTCGAAGATGCCGAGGCCCCGCCAAGCGCGATCGATTACGGCAACGCCGCTCTCGGCCGCAACATTCGGCGCATCGACCAAGATCGCGTGATGCCCGACCAGCTGATCGTCAACATACGCGACGGTACTAAAGACGTGTCCGCCCCGGAATTGTGCATCGACCCAGCTTGGTGTATAGAAATCGCGGTGCCGATAGTTGAAGGCGTAGCCGCGGTACAACAACTGGGCGATCGCAGTGGAATCGACAAGCGTTGCGTCACGAATGACGATGTCGTCGATCGCCACGCCTCTTCCACTACGCGTTGCGTCGGCCGCGCCATCGATGACGCGCGCTGCAATCGGAATCTGATGCGGCGTCGAAAGATGGAGCGCAATGCGCTTGCCATCGTTGGCGAGATTGATCAGATGCACTTCTTGCACAGCCGCCTCGGCCTCTTCGAGCCCCGGCGGTAGCGGCCCATCGGGTCCACCCGAACGCCGCATCGGGATACCCCAGTCGTGCACGTCCACCGCCACGCCAAGGTCATCGAGTTCGAAGCTCAGCTCGACATCCCCACCACCACGCCCTTCGTACGAGCGCTCCACGCTAAATGTCACGAGGCAGCGCACCACTCGCACCAGCACGGCGGTTTCTGCACTCGGGATCCCCGCCTCCTTCGCAAACTGTCCTGCCGTCGCCTCAGCTATGCCGACCGCCGCAGGCGACGCGGGCATGGTTAGAGTGATGCGGCCAAACATGCCGATACTCTACGGCCTGCGGGATCGCATTCGCCATCCGTGGCGCGTTACCTGGGAGCCAGCCCCAGCGTCCACGCGAGCCGGGCCGTTGCCTGTGCGAGCGCCCGCGGCCTTGGCCGCCCCTCCCAATGCATCCGCAGCACGCGCAGCGTACCCGCCTTGCGATCCGCAGCAACGTCGGCTCGACCGACGATGCGATCGCCCGCGAGCAACGGCAGCACGTAGTAGCCCCACTTGCGTTTGGGCTTCGGCACGTAGAGTTCGAGCGAGTGACGAAACCCAAATAGGCGAGCCGTCTCCTCACGGTCCCAGACCAGATTGTCGAACGGGCAGAGCAGAACGGCGGTAGGCGGCTTGCGAGGTAGTTGCGCAAGCGTCGACGGCTCGACGAGTGCCACGTGGTCGCCAACCTGTACACGCACGAGACGATCCGTCTCGACCAGTTCGGTGATCGCGCTCACCAATCTGCGGGAGCGGCCCGGGACGCGGTAGTAATCGGCGATGCGCCCCTCGGTGATGACGCCGCGCGCCTGCACCGCTCGCCTGACGCGGTGACGCAACAACGCGGCCTGATCCGTGATCGGGCGCAACTGGTCGGCCGTGTAGAGCCGTTCGGGTACGTCGTAGAGCCGGACGAAGCCGCGACGCTCGCGCACCGCGAGACGACCGCTCGAAAACAACGCCTCGAGCACCGTCTTAGCGACCGACCACTCCCACCAGCCCGACTTGCCCGCTCCACCAAAATCGGCCGACGTGGCGGGGCCCTCTTCCTCGATGCGGCGCATGATCTCGTGGGCCAACGCACGCTGTTCGGTCAGTACCGGCCCCCGCCAACGGTGCTCCGTCTCGGCCAACATGCCCGCGCGGAACCAGGGCAGCTCGTCCGCGGTAATCAAGCACGCCTCGTGTGCCCAGACCTCGGCGATGCGACCAGACGAGCGCAGCCCGTTGAGTGTGCCCGCCGGCAGCTTGCCAACGCGCGCCGCCAGCGTCAGGCGGTGCGCCCGCGCGACCGTCATCACCGAATCGATCTGCACGCAGCCGAGGCGGTCGACTGCCGCCTCGACATCATTGGCCGTGGCAATCCGGTTACGGCTGACAAAACCCTGCCGCGCCACAACGATCGTGCGTGCCTCGGCGAAGGAGAGGCCCTCCACGCTAGTGCCGGAAGTGGCGCCGTCCGACGTGGATCATCGTCGCTCCCGCGGCATCGACGGCGGCCGTGACCTCGTCGTCACGCTTGGCGCCACCGGGCTGAACAATCGCCGTGATCCCCGCCTCGAGCGCCAGCTCGGCACCATCCGCGAACGGGAAGAAGGCGTCGGACGCGAGGACCGCACCGGCACGATGATCCGCCGGCGTCTTTTCGACGGCGATGCGCACCGAATCGACCCGGCTCATCTGGCCCGCGCCAATGCCGAGCGTGGCGCCATCGCGGACAATCACGATTGCGTTCGACGAGACGTGGCGCACGATCCGCCAGGCGAAGAGCATGTCTGCCCACTCCCGCGTATCGGGCTGTGTTGCCGTCACCACCGTCATCGAATCGCGCGGCTCGTCGGCGGTATCCGGATCTTGCACCAGCATGGCACCCGGCACAGGACGGAAGTGGCGAACCGGGGCACGCCGGGCCGGATCGGTGTCCTCAAGCAGTCGCGTATTCGGGCGGGCACTGAGTGCCTCGAGCGCTCCGTCCTCGTAGCCCGGCGCAATCAGAACCTCAAGGAATTGCTCCGCGAGTCGCGCACCGAGCGCGGCCGTGACGGGACGGTTGAGAGCAATCACGCCACCGAAGGCACTCACCGGATCGCCCGCGAGCGCGCGCTCGTACGCGTCTGCAGCATCCACGCCAAGCGCTGCACCACACGGGTTCTGGTGCTTGATGATCGCGCAGGCCGGCTCGTCGAACTCGTTCGCGATTGCTGCGGCGGCCGCCAAATCGGCGATGTTGTTATACGAGAGATCCTTGCCGCCATGCTGCTTGACGCCGGTCAGCAGGTGCCGCGGCTGCGTGCGATCGACGTAATAGCCGGCCGCCTGATGCGGGTTCTCGCCGTACGGCAACTCGCGCTCGCGCTGTAGGTCGAGCACGATCTGATCGGGCAATACGAGGTTGCCCATAAACCAGGCGGAAATCGCTGCGTCGTAGCCGGCGGTCATCGTAAAGGCCTCGGCCGCAAGACGCCGACGCGTCGCATCGGACAGCTCGCCACCGCGCTCCTGCAGCTCGGCGATCACCTCCGGATAGCGGCTCGGCGAGGTAACGACACCCACCGACTGGTGATTCTTCGCAGCGGCCCGCACCATCGCGGGGCCGCCGACGTCGATCTTCTCGATCACCTCGGCATCCGTGATACCCGCCTTGGCGACGGTCTCGCGAAAGGGGTAGAGGTTGACGACGACGAGACCAATCTCCTCGATACCGAACTCGGCAATCCGCTCGAGATCCTCTGGTACATCGCGGCGCGCGAGAATGCCACCGTGGATACTTGGATGCAGCGTCTTGACGCGTCCGCCCAGCATCTCGGGGGCACCCGTCACCGCTTCGACAGCCAGCCAGGGAATGCCCGCGGCCGTCAGCTTTGCGCCGGTGCCGCTCGACGCGACGATCAAAATATTGAGCGCGTGGAGGGCGCGCCCGAGTTCCTCCAAACCCGTCGCATCGGAGACCGAGACGAGCGCGCGGCGGATGCGGCTCATGCTGGCACACCCGCCGGTGCGGACACCTGATTCGCCGCGAGTCGACGCACGACGTCGGGCAGCAGAAGGTGCTCGACCGCCTGGATTCGCAGGTGCAGAGCAGCAGCATCGTCGCCCTCGCGGATCGGCACGGGCTCCTGCGCGATGATGGGGCCCGTGTCGAGCCCCGCATCGACAAAGTGGACGGTCACGCCCGTCTCGGTGGCACCCGCGTCGAGCGCTTGCTGCCAGGCCTTCAAACCGGGGAACGCGGGTAAGAGCGACGGGTGCACGTTGATCACCGGCAGGTGGTCGACGAGTTCGGTCGTGAGGAGTTCGAGAAAACCCGCCAGCACGACGAGCTCCACGCGACGCTCGACGAGCCACGCCCGCAGCGCGCGGTCGCGCACCGCCCAGTCCTCACCACGGGGAAAGATCGCCGTCTCAATATCGGCATCCTGCGCACGCCGGAGGGCGATGGCATCTGCACGATTCGACGCGACGCCGACGATGCTGACGGTGTCATCAAGCCGCTCGAGTAGGGATGCGAGGTTCGAGCCGGTGCCGGAGGCAAGCACGGCAATGCGTAGCGGATCGTCGGGAGTCGCCGCGCGGATCATGCGCTGTAGCGGACGCCCGCGCCCGCCTCGATCACGCCAATCGTCCACGCTTCGCGGCCGGTGGCGCGGAGAGCAGCAAGCGCTGACGCCTCAGCAGCAGGAGCGACCACGGCGATCATGCCGACGCCGAGGTTAAAGACGCGCCGCAGCTCGCCCTCCTCGACGCCCTGGTCGCTCAGCCACTGCACGACCGCCGGCCGCGGCCAGGCGGCTGGATCGACGACCATGCCACAGCCGTCGGGTAGCGCGCGCGGAGCGTTACCCTCGATACCACCACCCGTGATGTGTGCGAGCGCGTGGACGTCGACGGCAGCACGGAGTGCCCGCAGATCGGCGGCATAGATCGCCGTCGGGGCGAGTAGATCGGCCGGCGCGTTATGGAGACCGCCGGCGCGTTCGACCACACGCCGCACGAGCGAGAAGCCATTCGCGTGTAGGCCCGACGAGGCGATCCCGATCACCACGTCACCCGCGGTGACCTTCGATCCGTCGATCATCTGATCTCGCTCGACAATGCCGAGCGCGAAGCCCGCCAGATCGAGGCTCGACTCGTCCATTACGCCCGGATGCTCCGCCGTCTCGCCGCCGAGGAGCGCCGCACCAGCCTGGCGACAGCCGTCAGCAATTCCCTCGACAAGGGTCGCGACAATCTCCGGATCGAGTCGACCCACCGAGATGTAATCGAGAAACAGCAGCGGCTCGGCGCCAACACAGAGAATGTCATTGACACACATGCCCACACAATCGATGCCCGCCGCGTGCAACGACCCTGCCTCGCGATGCAGTTCGAGTTTTGTGCCGACACCATCGGTGCCCACCACCAGCACGGGATCCGTATACCCGAGTCCATTCAACGCGAGCAGCCCCGCGAAACCGCCGTGCGCATCGATCACGCCGGGGCGCACCGTCGAACGAACCGCTCCCTTCAGGCGCTCCACGACGGCATCGGCTGCCTCGAGCGAAACGCCAGCAGCCGCGTAGGTAAGGTCCTCGGTCATCGCTCAGACCACCGGCAACCGCGTTGCCTCGAAGCGATCCTTGTCGGCGGCGATCGGGACAGTCGTGGGGTAGCTGCCCGTCAGGCAGGCGCGACAGAAGCGATCGTCTCCACCCCCCGTCGCGGCCTCCAACCCCTCGAGCGAGAGGTAGGCCAGCGAATCGGCGCCCAGCTGCAAGCGAATCTCCTCAATCGATTTCCCGGACGCGATCATCTGATCCTTCGTCGACATATCGATGCCATAGAAGCACGGCGAGATGATCGGCGGCGATGAGATCCGTAGATGCACCTCCGTCGCTCCCGCATCGCGCAGCATCTCGACAATCTTACGGGTCGTCGTACCGCGGACAATCGAATCGTCGACGACAACCACGCGACGACCGCTAAGGACATCGGGCATCGGATTAAACTTGAGTTTGATACCAAGCTCGCGTAGCGCCTGATCGGGCTGGATGAACGTACGGCCGACATAGCGATTCTTGACGAGACCATCGACGTACGGAATGCCGCTCTTACGCGCATACCCCTGCGCGGCAGGTCCGCCGGACTCGGGCACTGGAATAACAACGTCGGCCTCGACCGGCGACTCCTCGGCGAGCCGCTCACCCATCCGCTCGCGTGCACCGTGGAGATGGATGCCATCGAGCTTCGAGTCGGGGCGGGCGAGGTAGATCAACTCGAACACGCAAAGCGCCGGAGTGTGTTGGGTGCCGGCTTCGGTGGGAATACTCTCGACGCCATCGGTCGTACAGATGACGATCTCGCCCGGCATGACATCGCGCACGAGCGTGGCACCGACGATGTCGAGCGCACACGATTCGGAGGCCAGAACCGGGCACCCGTCGAGGTCGCCAAGTACGAGCGGACGAATGCCGTCAGGGTCGCGGAAACCAATCATCTGCGTCTCGTCCATGACGATCGCAGCGAACGCGCCCGTGACCTTCGACATCGCCAGTTGCACGCCCTCGATCAGCGAGCCAGCGTGATCACAGATCAGCGCGGCGATAATCTCGGTGTCGGAGGTCGTCTCGAACTGGATCCCCTCGGCCTCGAGCTCCTCGCGCAGCTCGGTGGTGTTCGTCAGATTACCGTTGTGTCCGAGCGCGATCGAACGACCCTCGCGGTGCCGCACGACCGGCTGCGCGTTTTGCCAAGCCGACGACCCAGTCGTCGAGTAGCGCGTATGGCCGAGAGCAGCGAAACCCTGCAGCGTCTCGAGCGTGCCTTCATCGAAGACCTGCGCGACGAGTCCGAGTTCGCGCACGGTAGTGATGCGGCGACCATCGGTGACCGAGATGCCCGCACTCTCCTGCCCGCGGTGCTGCAGCGCGAAGAGGCCGAAATAGGTGAGACGCGCAACGTCGCGATCAGCGGCGTAGATGCCAAAGACGCCGCACATCGCTATGCGGCCTCGATCATTGCAGGCAGCGTTTCCGCATAAATAGCCGTGGCTTCGGCGACGGTCAGCGTGGCGGTCATCGTACCGACCGTAACGCTAATAGCGTCTCCCCCAGCCGACCCCACGGTGGTTGCCGGAACGCCATGACGTTCGGCCAGTGCCAGTAGCGCGGCGGCGTCGGTCACCGCGACCAGCACAAGCCCACCGCCGGGTTCCGCGAAAAGCGTGATGTCGTCGCGCGCAGCCAAAGCCGGGAACTCGACGGTCATGCCCGTACGACCGGCGATTGCCATCTCGGCCGCGGCAACGGCAAGACCACCCTCGGCTGCATCGTGCGCCGCATGGGTGATGCCTGCGGCGGCCGCCTCGACGAGAACGTCGATCAGCCTCGCCTCGGCCACGAGATCCAGATCGGGGATGCGGCCAGCAACGGTGCCAAAGACGTGCTCCTGATACTCGGACCCGTCAATCAGTGGCACTGCATCGCCGAGCAGCACGATCGTCGCGCCTGCCTGCGGCGCAGCGCCAATGCTCTTCTCGGCATCGTCGATCAGCCCAACACAACCCACGATCGGCGACGGCGGAATCGGGCCACCACTGTGCTCGTTGTAGAGCGAGACATTGCCACTGACCACCGGCGCGTTGAGTGCCTCGCAGGCCTCCGCCATCCCCTCGACAGCCTCGACAAACATGTACGGCGTCTCGCCACGCTCGGGATTACCAAAATTGAGGCAGTTGGTAATCGCCAGTGGGCGACCGCCAGCACACGCCACATTGCGCGCGGCCTCGGCGACGGCTTGGCGTCCACCGCGACGCGGGTCGAGCCACGTGCGGCGTCCACTGCCGTCGAGTGCTGCGGCGATCGCGCGCTTCGAACCCGGCACGCGGATCACGCCCGCGTCGGCACCGGGGCGAATAATCGTGCCACCCCCCACGAGCTGGTCGTACTGCTGAAAGATCGCGGCCTTCGAAGCAATATTCGGCGCCCCCAACAGGTTCGCCAAGGTTGCGCTCGCATCGCCCGCCGCGGGTAGCGTCGCGACGTCGAGTGAGTCGTCCACCAGACGATCCGGGCGCTGCGGGTCGAGGCTATAGCGCGGACAATCGTCAACGAGCGCACTAACAGGAATGTCGCCGACGATCTCGTCACCCATCGTGCAGATCAGGTTTTGGCCCGGCACGACCTCGCCGATCACCGAGCACTCGAGCTCCCAGCGGGCACACAGTGCCTCGACTTCTGCCAGACGACTCGGCTCGACGCAGGCCAGCATGCGCTCCTGCGATTCGGAGATCATGATCTCGAAGGCCTCCATGTCGGCCTCGCGCAGCGGTACCTTGGCGAGGTCGAGCTTGACACCAACAGGGCCGCGCGATGCCATCTCCGCGGCAGATGAGGCGAGCCCGGCAGCGCCGAGATCCTGCAGTCCGACGAGGACGTCGTCGCGCACCAGCTCGAGCGACGTCTCGATCAGGCGCTTTCCCATGTACGGATCGCCAATCTGGACCGTCGGGCGCTTCTCGTCGCCCCCGGCGTCGATGTCCTGCGAGGCGAGGACGGACGCACCACCAATCCCATCGCGACCCGTACGGGCGCCGAACAACACCACCAAGTTGCCGATGCCAGCCGCCGTCGCACTCTTGAGGTCCTCAACCTTGAGCACACCGATCCCCATCGCGTTGACAAGGCATGACTGCTCGTAGCCCGGATCGAAACGCACCTCGCCACCGATGTTGGCGACACCGACACAGTTGCCGTAATGACCAATACCGCGGACCGCGCCATCGAGCAGACGCCGCGTCCGCTCTGTTGCGGGATCGCCAAAGCGCAGCGAGTCGAGGATCGCGATCGGCCGCGCACCCATTGCAAAGATATCGCGCAGAATGCCGCCAACTCCCGTCGCGGCGCCCTGAAAGGGCTCCACAGCCGACGGGTGGTTGTGGCTCTCGACCTTGAAGGCGATGCCGAGGCCGTCGCCGACGTCAACGACGCCCGCATTCTCGCCCGGGCCCTGCAAGACGGCCGGGCCACTAGTGGGGAAGCGACGCAACACGGCCCGCGAATGCTTGTAGCCGCAGTGTTCCGACCAGAGCAGCGAGAAGACGGCGAGCTCGAAGTGGTTAGGCGCCCGGCCCATCAGTTCGGTTATCTGCTGGTACTCGTCATCCCGTAACCCAAGTTGGCGGTGCAAGGAGGGGTCGGAGACGTGATCCACGCGTTGACTAACTCTAGCGGAGACACCCGCCATGCTTGACAGTGCACGCGGGGCGTGACGACGCTCGCGCACTGTCGGCGCGCGTCTGCGCGTAACTCACCGTTTTGCGCCGCTTGGCGGGCGCGCGCTGCACGGGAGAGTCACCGCATGACTCCACGCACCCACCCCACCGCTACTAAACAACCGCGCGCCACGATCGCCGTCCCTGGCGGCCGCGCAATCCTCGTCGCCGAAGTCGTCGAAACAGGCGACAATGAGACCGGCGACTTCGTGCTCCAAGCACTCGAGCGCAGCGATGGCTCTTGCTTCGTGCGGATCGGGTACCGGCGCAGTGGACGACTAATTCGCGGCCCGATCAGTATTCCTCCCCCGTCCTGGACGCGCCTGCTGGCGCAAGCGAGTCGGCACCCGCAAATCGGACCATTCCTGGTTGTCGCTGCGCAAGTGCCATCACGTAGCCGCCGACGCACGTAATGTTCGCGTATGCGCACGATCGAATTCAGCTCCCGCCCGACCTTCCGCGACCCGATTCTCGTGGCTGCGTTCCGCGGTTGGAACGACGGCGGCTCGGCCGCCACCGTCGCGGCTGCCTTTTTGAAGAACCGCTGCAACGCCGAGCGCTTTGCCTTGATCGACCCCGATCGCTTCATCGACTACCAACAGACACGACCGATGGTCTCGATCGAAGACGGTCATGTGCGCTCGATCGCCTGGCCCGAGACCGAATTTTTCCACGCCCGACTGCCCAACAGCGAGCGCGATCTGCTGCTCGTAATCGGCGCCGAGCCAAACTTTCGCTGGCGCGAATTCAGCCACGCGATTTCCGAGCTCGCAACGGAAATGGGTGTCAAGCTGGGTGTCACGCTCGGTGGCCTGCTGGCCGATACGCCGCACACGCGCGCCATTCCTGTTTCGGGAGCGGCGCATGATCCAGAGTTGCTCGAGCGCTTCGACCTCGAACCCGTCCGCTACGAGGGACCAACCGGCATCGTCGGTGTACTCCATGACGATCTTGCCAAAGCCGGTATTCCCTCGGCCAGCCTGTGGGCGGCCGTGCCGCACTACCTTGGCGGAAATCCAAACCCGACCGCGGCACTGGCGCTTGTTAACGCCTTGGAACCACTCGTCGAATGCGAACTTACCCCGACGGAACTCGAGGCCGCCTCGGCTGCGTTTGATCGCCAGATCGCCCGTGTTGTTGCCAAGGACGCCGAGATGCGCTCCTACGTGACCGACCTCGAAGATCGCCTCGACTCGGGCGACGATTACGACGAGGACGACGAAGATGAAGACGGCGATGCCGATGACGATGACCTCACCAGCGAGGCCGATCTACCCACTGGCGATGAGATCGCTGCGGAGCTCCAAGAGTTCCTGCGCGAACAGCGCGACGACAGTTAGGCGCCCACGGGGCAATGACATCCGCGCGGATGTGCTGTCCTCGTCGGAAACGAGCTAGCCCGCAGCCAGCGCCGCGAGATCCACAGCGGGATCCGCCAGCTGCTCGGCCGTCGGCGAAACACCGGTAGCGAATAGCTTGCGCACGCTACGCAGAGTCTTCATGTCGCCCACCGAGAACGCTGCGCGCATCGTGCCGTCGCGCATATAGAACGCGGTGCAGGCGGGAATGTTCTGGTCGCCGCGCCAGACGATCGTGTCGGTCATTCGTGGGACGCCAATCACATTGAATGTGAGATCTCCCTGATCGGACCAGAACGACGGCAGGTCGGTAAAGAGGCCCTCGCCCGTCGCGATCTGCTCGGCTGCAGTCTGTCCATGCCCAATTGCCACCGCTGCATGCTCGACACGAATCCGATCCTCGTCGGCATAGACGCTCGGAAAGGCCGCGACATCGCCCACGGCATAGACACCCTTGATGCTCGTGCGCATGCCGGCATCGACATGGACACCTCCTTCGGCGAGTACGCAGCCGAGCAGCTCGGCCAGTTCGAGCCGCGGCGACTGACCAACGGCGATGATCACGAGGTCGGCGTCGATCTCCTCGCCACCGACAAGCCGGACACCGGAGGCGCGATCGTCACCAGCGATCTGCTCGACACCCACGCCCGCGCGTACATCGATGCCACGCTCGACGCTCCACCGCAAGACGCGCTCCGCAACCTCGAGACCGAGCGGGCGACTCATCGGCTCGGGCGCGGCCTCGAGGACCGTTGCGCGGTGACCATGCGCCACGGCAGCAGCCGCCACCTCCATACCGATAAACCCGCCGCCGATGATGGCAAGATGCGTCGGCCCTGCGGTCAGCACCGCTTGGACCGCAAGTGCCTCGTCCATCCGTGTCACGCGATGCACGCCGGGCAGGTCAAGGCCAGGGATCGGAAGCGCGCGCGGCGCGCAACCCGTCGCAATCACCAGCGCATCCCACGCAATCTGCGAGCCATCCGACAGCGTCGCCGTCCGCGCAGTGGCGTCGGCGGCCGTCACCGATACACCGAGCCGCAAATCGATGCCGCCCTGTGCGTAGGTCTCCAATGCCGGTTTGATCACCTTGCTCATGTCCGCGGTGCCAACCACGACCGACTTCGATAGTGGTGGGCGGTCGTATGGCGGCGTCGTCTCGTCACCGACGAGAATGATCTCGCCCTGCCATCCGACACGGCGCAGCGTCAGTGCCGTGGCCCGACCAGCCATACCCGCGCCAGCAATCAGTACGATCGGCATCGGCAGCTACAGTTCGATGAGGACGTTGTCCCCATCCATGCTGACGGCGAAGACTTCGACGGCACTCGTCGCGGGCGGGCAATCGGGGTTACCCGTCTCGAGGTTGAAGGCCGAGCCATGTAGCGGGCACTCGACCGACATATCTTCGGCCAGGAAATCGCCGTCCGAGAGCGAGGCCTCTTCGTGCGGACAGTCATCGCAGATCACGTGCACCGCGTTGCCAACACGTACGACGCAGAGCGCCACGCCGTCGGCCTCGACGCGGGTGGGCGTTGCCTCGGGAAAGTCTCCGAGTTGTCCAATCGATACCTGTGCCATCAAAAGCTCCTTCTCGTTGTGTTCTCACACAATCGAGCATCGAGATGAGATTACGGTTAGTGCGAAGGTTAGGCTGCGATCAGACGGCGGACGAGCAGTTGTCCATCGATCGAACCGAGCAGCGGGTCGACCGCGTGCTCTGGGTGCGGCATCAGGCCACAGACATTCCCCGCCGCGTTCGTAATACACGCGACGCGATCCGTTGCGCCATTGACATCCTCGCGGTAGCGCAACAGGATCTGGCCCTGCGCCTCGAGCTCGGCAAGCCCGGCCTCTGGATGGAACCAGGCACCGTCTCCATGCTTGACGGGCACCGTGATCGTGGTGCCAACCGGCCTGTTGCCAATCCACGCCGACTCCTGCTCGACCACGAGCTCCACGTCGCGACAGATAAAGCGCTGACCATGGTTCGGCGTCAGGATGCCCGGCAGCAGGTCGGCTTCGCAGAGGATCTGAAAGCCATTGCAGATGCCAAGGACCGGACCACCCTTGGCGGCAAAATCGGCGACGGAGCCCATGATTGGTGAGAAGCGCGCAAGTGCGCCGCAGCGCAGATGGTCGCCGTAGGAGAAGCCGCCAGGGAGCAGGACCGCATCGACGCCCTGGAGATCGGTCGAGCCATGCCAGAGAGAGACCGCGTCGCCACCGACGACAGAGACCGCGCGCATCGCATCGCGATCGTCGAGCGAACCGAGGAACGTGATCACGCCGACCTTAGCCAACGACGACCTCGAAGCCCTCGATGAGATCGTTCGTCAATACCTTTGCTGCAGCCTCGCGCCCGATGCGCTCCGCCTCGGCCGGGTCGTTCGTATCGACATCGAGGTCAAAGATCTTGCCAGCGTGCACAGCCGAGACTGCGAAGCCGAGTCCGTTAAGAGAGCGGCCGATGGCCTCGCCCTGCGGATCGCGAATGCCCGTCTTGGGTCGCACCAGTACGGTCACTCTCACCGCTCCACCTCCATCTTGTCTAGGTATTCGTCGAACGACGAATCTGTCAGCGCCTCGTAGGCCTCCCGGTACCGCCCAGCCGTGCCACTGACGACAGTCGCGGGGAGTTCGGGCCCCGGTGAAGTCTTGTCCCAATCGAGCGTTTCGAGATAGTCGCGCACGTACTGCTTGTCATATGACGGCGGCGAAATGCCCGTCCGATAGCCCGCGCTGGGCCACCAACGCGACGAGTCGGGAGTCATTACCTCGTCGCCGAGCACCAGCCGCCCATCCGGGTCGTAGCCGAACTCGAACTTCGTGTCGGCGAGGATGATGCCGCGCTCCTTCGCATGCGCTGCAGCATGCTGGTAGAGCGCGATTGAGGCTGCTTCGACCACCGCGTACGCCTCCGTGCCCACGAGATTGCGCGCCTGCTCCGTCGTGATGTTCTCGTCGTGGTCACCCATCTCCGCCTTCGTTGCTGGCGTAAAGATCGGCATCGGTAATTCGGCGGCCTCGTTGAGACCAGGCTCGAGCTCGTGCCCCGAGACCGTACCCGTCGCCTGATAATCCTTCCAGCCAGAGCCGGCAAGATAACCGCGCACGACGCATTCGATCGGCAGCATCTCGAGCCGTTGGCAGAGCATCGCGCGCCCACACAACTCGGGATCCGCAGCCTCGTCCGGCAGTTCGCCTGGCCAGGCCCCGAGCAGATGGTTGGGCACGATGCCCGCCGTCTGGTCGAGCCAGAACAACGTCATGCCTGTCAGCACGCGACCCTTCTGTGGAATCGGGTTGGGCATGATCACGTCGAATGCGCTAATTCGATCGCTTGCCACCAGCAGCAAGCCATCCGAGCCGAGGTCGTACAGCTCGCGCACCTTGCCCGAGCCAATCAGATACTTCTCAAGCCCTGCGCTCATGCACCCAGCCGCCCAAATGGCACCTCGGCGCGCGACAACACCTGATCGAGGCTAAACGCCTCGTCGATAATCGCGACGTCGAGCGACGATGCGTCCGGATCGGCCAGCACGAGATCGCGCAGGTGCTCACCGGTCTCCCACGCCTGCATCGCATTGCGCTGGACGATCACGTACGCGTCCTCGCGCGACAGCCCGGCCTCGACGAGGGCGAGCAGCACACGACCCGAGAACGGTAGTCCCTGCGAGGCATCGAGGTTCTGGCTCATACGCTCGGAGCGGACGACGAGTCCCTCCATCACCCAGGTGAACTTCGCGAGCATGTAATCAAGCAAGATCGACGAATCGGCGAGCACCACGCGCTCGGCGGATGAGTGGGAGATGTCGCGCTCGTGCCAGAGCGGCACGTCCTCGAACCCAACCACAGCATTGCCGCGCAGCACGCGCGCGAGACCAGAAATGCGCTCGCACGTAATCGGATTCTTCTTGTGCGGCATCGCCGAGGAGCCCTTTTGCCCTTTGCCGAATGGTTCCTCGGTCTCGCGCACCTCGCTGCGCTGCAGGTGCCGGAGCTCGGTGGCGAAACGATCGAGCGACGAGCCGGTGATGGCGATCGTGGCGAGGTAGGCAGCGTGCCGATCGCGCGAGACGACCTGCGTCGAGGCAGGCTCGACATCAAGACCGAGCTGCGCAAGCACCTTGTCCTCGACCTGCGGATCGATGTTGCCATACGCGCCGACAGCGCCGGAGAGTTTTCCGACCGACACGCCATCGATCGCCGCAGTAAGCCGCGCCTGCGCACGATCGAGCTCGAAGACCCAGCCGAGCAGTTTGAGACCGAATGTCGTCGGCTCGGCATGCACGCCATGGGTACGGCCCATGCACGGGGTGGCTCGGTGCTCGAGTGCGCGCGCCAGCACCGCCGTCCTAGCCGCCGCAACCCCCTGCAAGAGAATCGCGCCAGAGTCACGCAACTGCAGTGCTAAGCCCGTATCGACAACATCCGATGACGTCAGGCCGTAGTGGAACCAGCGTGCCGGCGGACCCACCTGCTCCGCGACCGTCTCGGTAAAGGCGATCACGTCGTGATGCGTACGCTCCTCGATCTCCTTGGCGCGCGCGACATCGACGCGGGCGCCCGCTCGAATCGCAGCCGCGTCGTCAGCCGGCACCACGCCGAGTTCGACGTGGGCATCCAGAGCAGCCAGCTCGACCTCGAGCCATGCGCCGAGACGCCGCTCGTCCGTCCAAACGGCGCCCATCTCCGGTCGCGTGTAGCGGACTATCACTAGACAGAGACTAGTCGTGACGGCGGATGCCTGATCCGCCTCGGATTTCGTGATGGGGGCATGACTGGACAAAGGGGTCAGACCCCTTTGTCCAGTCTGTGCGTACAAGCGGCGGGCGGCTGCTGCAGTCCTAACTGGACATAGGGGTCTGACCCCTTTGTCCAGTCATGCCCCATCACGAAATCCTCAGCCCTGCGAATCGGAGCCGATATCACTTCGGCGCTGCATACCGTCGAACGAGACCTTGTCGGCGGCGGCATAGGCAGCCGCGCACGCGGCCTCCGCATCGGCACCACGAGCAACAACGACAAGCACACGTCCACCTGCCGTGACGACCTTACCCCCGGCAATCGCGGTGCCCGCATGAAAGATCGCGGTGTCGCGCATCGTCGCTGCTTCGGCCAGGCCACTGATCGAGGCGCCTGCACGACTCGTCACCGGGTATCCCGCCGAAGCCAAGACGATGGCGACGGCTGAGCCGGGGTAGGTCTTGATCTCCCCGGGCTGGAGCGCACCGGTGGCACAGGCCATCAACCACGGCAGCAGATCCTCGCCGAGCCGCGGCAGCACCGCCTGCGTCTCGGGGTCGCCGAAGCGCACGTTGAACTCGAGCACGCGTGGACCGGTCTTGGTCAGCATCAGTCCCGCATAAAGGCACCCGCTGAAGCGCGTGCCGCGGCGTGCCAACTCCTTCAGAATCGGGACGTGCACCGTCTCGACGATCCGGCGCGCTTCCTCGTCTGACACGCCCGGCGCCGGCGAGATCGCGCCCATCCCGCCCGTGTTCGGACCAGTGCCGCCTTCGCCAATACGTTTGTAGTCGCGCGCGGACGGCAGTGGTACCGCCACCTCGCCGTCACAGAGCGCGAGCACCGAGAGTTCCGGGCCCTCCATGCGCTCTTCGATCACCAGCACGCTCCCGGCACCGCCGAGGGATCCACCAAGCAACTCCTCCGCCGCCTGCTCGGCCGCCGTCGCATCGTCACACACGATCACGCCCTTGCCCGCCGCCAGACCATCGGCCTTAACGACACAGCGACCGCCGAGTGCGTGGATTGCCAGTTTCGCGCCCGCAAAGTCCGTCACCGTGTACGACTCGGCCGTGTCGACACCAGCGGCCTCGAGCAGTTCCTTAGTGAAGGCCTTCGAGCCCTCCACCTGCGCCCCTGCCGCACTCGGACCAAACGTCGCAATGCCAATGTGCCGCAACTCGTCCGCGAGGCCGAGCACGAGCGGCACCTCTGGCCCGATCACCACAAGATCCACAGCGAGATCACGCGCCAAGGCGACGAGGCCCTCAATGTCGTCGGCCACGACGGGATGACACTTGGCAATCATCGAGATGCCCGGATTGCCCGGCGCAGCATGTACTTCGAGGCACTGTGGACTCGCGGCGATGACCGAGGTCAGCGCGTGTTCGCGCCCGCCCGACCCGACGATCAAAACCCTCAACGAACGCTCCGCGCCACCGCATCCATACCGTGCGGGGCCAACACCTGATCGCGACGCACGCCGACACCAACGAGCGTGACAGGGATGCCGAGCTGGTTGGCGACCCACTCCACATAGTCACGCGCGGCCTGCGGCAATTGGCTCCAGTCAGTCACATCCGAGATATCCGACCCCCAACCAGGCAACTCCTCCCAGACCGGCTCGGCATGGTGAAAGTCCGACTGGTGTGCCGGGAACTCTTCCGTGACAGTGCCGTCCGGCAGCTTGTAGGCGACGCAGACCGGGATCGAGTCGAATTCGCTGAGCACGTCAAGCTTTGTCAGCACCAGCTCGGTCAGACCATTCAGACGCACGGCGTAGCGCAGCCCGACAAGGTCGAGCCAGCCGCAGCGCCGCTCGCGTCCGGTCGTCGTGCCGAACTCGGCGCCAATGTCACGGATCTTCGCACTACGCTCCTCGTCCGCCTCACTGGGGAATGGGCCCGCACCAACGCGCGTCAGATAGGCCTTCGCGATCCCCAGCACGCTGTCGATCCGCGTCGGGCCGATACCCGTGCCCGTGCAGGCACCACCGGCAATCGGGTTCGACGACGTGACGAATGGGTACGTGCCGTTATCGAGGTCGAGCAACGTGCCCTGCGCACCTTCGAAGAGCACGCGCTTGCCGGCCTTCAGGGCCTGATCGATCAAGAGTGACGTATCGGCCGCATACGGCTTAAGGCGTTCCGCATAAACCGCGATCTCCTCCACAACGGCGTTGGGATAGAGCGGGCCCTGATCGCGTCCACGCAGGATTTCGCGGTTGCGAACGGCCAGTGCTGCCGCGACCTTCTTCTGCAGAATGCTCAGGTCGAAGAGGTCCTGCACGCGGATGCCGATACGCGACGCCTTGTCCGCGTAGGCCGGACCGATACCGCGCCGCGTCGTGCCGATCTGCAGTGGACCGAGACTAATCTCGGACTGCTGATCGATCAGCCGGTGCCACGGCATGATCACGTGCGCATTCATCGAAATCCGTAGGCCTGATGTTGAGCGCCCACGCGCCTCGAGACCGTCGATTTCGCCGCAGAGCACTTCGGGGTCAATCACGACGCCATTGCCGAGGATGCAGATCTTGTCGGGCTCGAGGATGCCACTCGGCAGCAGGTGAAACTTGAACGTCTCGTCGCCGTGCACGACGGTGTGACCCGCGTTGTTACCGCCCTGGTAGCGCGCGATGATTTCGAAGCGCTCCGCCAGCAGGTCGACGATCTTGCCCTTGCCCTCATCGCCCCACTGGGCACCGACAACCACTGCACCGCTCATTTATGCCTCTCCTCTAGCCAGATCCGAGAATGTCGTAAAGTGCGGCATGAACGCGAGCTCAACAGCGCCCACCGCACCATTGCGGTGCTTCGCCACGATCAGCTCGGCAATACCGGGTTTTTCCGACGTTTCCTTATTGTAGTAATCGTCCCGGTAGATAAACATCACGAGGTCTGCGTCTTGCTCGATCGAGTTGTGGACGATGATGTCCTCTGCCACGAAGTTGGAGAGCCCGTCGACGGTGAGGTCGAAGACCTCTTCCGTTCCAGCCGGCTCGATCGACACGACCGCGTCCCACGTGACCTGAGACTTTACGGGCCGTTCCAAGAGCATCGCCGCAGCAGGAGCATCTCCCACGGTGGCCATCAATTGTTGTGTGTGCCCCCACTGAGCTACACCAGGCGAAATCGCGAGACAATCGCCGACGCACAGTTGGTCGAGGCGGCGCCAGTCGTCGAGCATGCGGAAGCGGTGATTGCCCGTCGCACGAATCGTGCGGCCAGAGGCGAGCATGAGTCGGAAGACGGGCTTGACGCCGGTCGAAAACGCGTTGGTGACGACCCGACGCTCAAGCTCCCACGTCTCCGGATTGACGGCCAGGACGCAGGTACCAATGCGATCGCTCATCTCGTCCATGCGTACGCGCTCGCCGGTGTCGGGCAGGCAGACAAGGCTGTCGCCAGTCAGGCATCCCGACTCACGAAGGTCCGACAGCAGCGGTCGCTTGTCGGTACGCGACTCGACCGCGCGCGAGAGCTGCGATAGCGCGAGCACGGGTACATCCAAGTCGCGGGCCAACACTTTCAGCGAGCGCGAGATCTGGCTGATCTCCTGCACACGATTCTCCGCGGTGTCACTCGCACTCATCAGCTGGAGATAATCGACCATCACGAGGCCGAGATTTGGCTCCTTCATCTTTAGGCGCCGCGCCTTCGAACGGATCTCCATCAGGTTGATACCCGCGGAGTCATCGACGTAGATCGGTGCGCTGCTCAGTCGATTGCAGGCGTCCTGGACACGATTCCAATCCTCCTCGCGCAGGTCGCCACGGCGCATACGCATCGAATCGACACGTGCTTCTGACGAGATGAAGCGTTGGGCGATCTCATTGCGCGACATCTCGAGGCTAAAGATCACGACGGGCACCTTGTCCACCACGCCAAGGTGGCGCGCGATGCCAAGTGCGAGCGATGTCTTGCCCATCGCAGGACGCGCGGCGAGGATCACGAGGTTCGAGGCTTGGAACCCCGAAGTGATCTTGTCGAGGCCGGCCAGACCGGAGGACGCACCCGTCAGTCCACGGTGCTCGCCTGCGGCCTCCATTCGTTCGACCTCGTCCGCAAGCAACTCGCTAATCGGCATTAGCTCGCTTGTTGTGCGGGACTGCGCGACATCGAAGATGGCGGACTCTGCCCGATCGAGCACCTCGCGCACATTGCCTTGTCGCTGATAGCCAAGCTCCGCGATCTCGAGGCCAGCAGCAGCAACACGGCGCATCAGCGCGAGGTCACGAACGATCTGCGCGTGACTCTTCGCATTCGCAGCAACCGTGACGCTCGAAGAGAGCCCGAAGATGAATCCGCGACCACCAACGTCTTCCAGCTTGCCCATCCGTTCGAGCTCATCCGAGACGGTAACCGCATCGATCGGCTCGCTGCGGGTGAGCAGCGCAAGGATCGCGCGATAGACGGTGCCGTGCGCCTCGCGATAGAAATCGGAGGCGTCGGAGATAACTTCGGAGACCGTCAGGACGGCCTGCTCGTTGATCATCATCGCGCCGAGGACGGCCTCCTCGGCATCGAGATCTTGGGGCGGAAGATTCGCCCCTGCTGGCGCGGGCGGCATCGCGCCGCCTCGCTACTCGTTCGTCTCGGCTACAACGTCAGCGTCAGCGGAGGCGTCGACAGCTGCGACTACCTCTGCTTCGGCGACGGGAGCCTCTTCGAACTCGAAGCCCTCGGCCTGGACAACCTGCGTCTTGACGGCCGCGCGGACACCAGTGAACACGTCGATCTCAACGAGATATGACCCGATTGCCTTGATTGGCTCTTCGAGGCGGATCTTGCGACGGTCGACGCGGATCTTGCGCGAGCGCCAGATCTCGTCAGCCAAGTCGGCCGCAGTGACGGAGCCGTAGAGGCGACCGTCGGGGCCGGTCCGCGCCGGGATCGTCAGGACCGTCTTGGTCAGTAGCGCTGCAATGTCGTGCGCCTGCTCAGCGGTGCGCGCCTCTTGGGAAGCACGCGCCGCAGCGAGACCCTCGACCTCGGCAATCCGCGCGTTCGTTGCCTGCTCGGCCAACTTGCGCGGGACCAGATAGTTGCGGAGGTAACCACGAGAGACCGCGACGATGTCGCCACGGTGTCCGAGGTGCTCGACGTCGTCGAGCAGAATTGCCTTACGGTTTGCGGCGCTTGCCATCGGTCAGTCCTCGTGCTTCAGAAGGGAATGTCGTCGTCTTGCGCAGCGCCGCCACCGGCCCACGCGTCAGGAATGTCTGCAGCTGCTGCGGGCGCTGCGGCTGCTGCGGTCGGTGCGGAATACTCGCCGCCGCCGCCACCACTGCCAGCTTCGCGCGGTCCAATAAACTGCACGTTGTCGGCGATGATTTCGACAGCTTCGCGCTTGCCGGAGCCATCTTTGGCCTCCCACTCACGCCAGGACAGGCGACCATCAACGGCGACCTGTCGGCCCTTTACGAGGAAGCGTGCGAGGTTTTCGGCCTGCGCTCCAAAGGTGGTGACGTTGAAATAGTTGGGCTCTTCGACCCATTCGCCCGTATCGCCCTTCTTGCGGCGATTGTTGACGGCGATGCGGATCGTGCAGACAGCAAGCCCGCTGGCGGTTGCCCGCATCTCTGGATCCTTGGTGAGATTACCCACGAGGATGACTCGATTGATGTTCGCCATGGTGTGTGACCTTTCTGCGGCGTGTATCCGAGAGTCGATCGTCAACGGTGTTTCGTTACGCGGAGCCTACGGGCTCGCGCACAAAAGCACCAGACCGGCATCAGGATCCCGCCGCAGCCTCCGTCTTCCGCACCGGTGGTGCCTGATGTACGGCTTTGTGCCGCAGAACCTCGTCGGTAATCGACAAGACGCGCTCGGCCTCGAACAGGGTTGCTGGCTCGCAGGTAAAGCGAATCACCCAGTAGTCGCCCTCTTCCTTCTTCTTGATCGGGAAGGTGAGCTTGCGACGACCCCAGGGGTCGATGGCATCCCACGTGCCCCCGCCTCCGAGAATGATGTCGCGCACGCGGTGCACGATCTCTTCTTGGCGCGCCTCGTCCAACTCGGGATCGAGAATCAACATGAACTCGTACGGTCTCACTCTTGGTCGAATCCTTTGTGTCAGTCACGCGCCATCACAGTGACGCACGGCGGAGAGCCGCGCGGAAGAAGATAGCAGCGCACGCGTAGCGGGGCGACGGGCACGTCCACCAGCGCTACGCTTACGATCATGCGACAGCGCACAGTTATCTCGGGGGCCGCTGCGGGTGTTGCGATTGTGATCGCGGCGGGTGTTGCCGTGGCGCCGCGCGCGTGGCGCCGATTGCGCCGTGGGAAGCAGTCGGATACAGGGTTTATGTCGGATTATGCGGAGCCGCTCGGCGATCCCGAAGCGACCTTTGATCCCGAGGCGAATGCTGCTCTGCGCGAGGAACTGCGCGACAAGATCAACGACATGGACGCCGTGCCAGAAGCGCCAGTGGCAACTCCGGTCGAGCCGGACTTGATCGTTGAGGGCGTCTCTGGTGCCGATCCTGCAATCGACGCTGCCCGTGCGCGGCTGCGACAAAAGGCCGCCGAGGCCAAGCAGTCGTTCCGCAACTAGCCGGGCGCACGCGGTCTGCCGTGTGTATCGCGCGCGCATTCGTACGACGGGTGTAGTCGACGGGTGTAGTCGACGAGCGCACAAAGGACCCGGGCCCTTTTGTGCAGTTAGCTGGTGAGGCGTGCAAGCAACGGCGCGCGGAGCGTGTCCCACAACACGCCAGGCGACTCGACTTCCGTCAAGGCAGCGGTCGCCGTCAACCAGTGAGAGAGCGCGGCACCATCGACGAGGTAGTCGGCGACGAGAGTGGGTGGCGTCGTCACGTGGACGGCAATCTGGTACAGAACTGCACCGCGACGGCGACGCTGCGCCAGACCAACGACCTTGCGCCCATCCAGCAGCACTACTTCGTACGGCGAGAGACCGGCCCAACAGGCGCGTCGTGCCGCCGCCTTGTGCGTATCGTCCAGGGAGCGGGACTCGGCGACGGTGACGGTCCGTGCTGCGATGCCGAGGTCGGCCAGGACGGCGACGAGTAGCTCGCCAAACGGGCGGTAGGCGTCTGTCACATCCTCAGGCGCGAGCGCATGCCCGGCGGGGACGGCGACATCGACAAGCAGCACGCCCGCATCACAGAGGACCGCGCCGCCACCGGTGCCGCGCTTGACGACGGGAATCTCGGCATCCGCTGCGTCTTCGAAGGACTGTGCCGAGCCGAGCACGAGCGTCCGCGGGACCACGACCGTCGCTGCCACCCCAACCTCGCCGCCCTGCGCCGCCATCAGCAGCGCAGCGCTGAGCGCGACGTAGTCCTCGCCCGATCGCTCGACAGGCGTCACGGCCGACGGCCGCTGAGGCGCCCAACAGCAGCCATCAGCTCGTCGATCCGCTCTTGCTCTGTGCCTGGCCCGTGCCCACCGACCACGCAGTGCCGCACGTGCTCATCGAGCACGGCGAGCGCAACGCGATCGAGTGCGGCGCGGGCCGCAGAGATCTGGGTGAGGACATCCATGCAGTAGCGATCCTCTTCCACCATGCGTGCCACACCACGTACCTGGCCCTCGGCGCGTGACAGGCGCTTGAGCAACTCATCCTTGGTCGCGGCATACCCGTTGGTGACATTGTCGTGGTTCATGTTGCACATTCTATAGGTACCCCCCCAGGGTATGCCATACTGCGGGAGCATGAATACGGCTACCCCCAGTCCGACGGTCACGGAACACGTAGACCTCGCCCTCGAGGGTCTGCACTGCGCCGCCTGCGTCAGCCGCACCGAGCAGGCACTTGTGAGCGTGCCCGGCGTCAGCGACGCGACCGTCAACTTCGCCACCGAGCGCGCCGCAATCGACTTCGACCCAGCCACAACCTCCGTGCCCCAGCTCGTCCGCGCCGTCGCCGAGGCCGGCTACGCCGCCACCCCGCTGGCTGAAGCGCGTGATCGCAGCCATCAGCGCGACCCCCTCACGACACGAATGATCGTCGCGGTCATCCTCGCCGTCCCCATCCTCGCCCTCTCGATGATCCCGGCGCTGCAGTTCGCCGGCTGGGGGTGGCTGGCTGGCGTGCTCTCGACCCCGGTCGTGCTGTGGAGCGCGTGGCCGTTCCATCGGTCCGCCTTCCTCGCCCTCAAGCACCGTACGGCCTCCATGGACACGCTGATCTCGCTCGGCGTCCTGACCGCCTACGTCTCATCGGTGGTCGCACTGTTCGTCACGGACGCCGCCTCGATGCCGATGCACCTCTCGTTGACGGCCCGCGGCACGACGGGCGCGCTGACCTTCGAGGTCGCAGCGGTCATCACAGCACTCCTACTCGCGGGACGCGTGCTCGAATATCGCGCACGTCGCCGCGCTGGCAATGCGGTACGCGCGCTGGCTGAGTTGAGCTCGCCGAACGCCACCCTGATCCACGGGGAGAAGGAGATCGTGGTGCCCATCGCTGCGCTGATCGTTGGCGATCTCGTGCTGGTTCGCCCGGGCGAGCGCCTGCCCGTCGATGGGAATGTCGTCAGCGGCACCTCCTCACTCGATTGCTCGCTCCTGACAGGCGAGAGCATTCCGGTCGATGTTGATCCGGGCGACGAAGTGGCGGGAGGTGCGCTCAATACCACGGGCTTTCTAACGATCCGGACCGACCGTATCGGGGCCGATTCCACCGCAGCGCGGATCACAAGGTTAGTGGAACAGGCGCAGACGGAAAAAGCCGACGCACAGCGTCTTGCCGATAAGATCGCTGGCTGGTTCGTGCCGCTCGTGTTGCTGCTCGCTGTCGCGACGCTGGTCGGCTGGCTGTTGAGCGGCGCGACGATTGCTGAGGCGCTTGCCCCGGCGATCGCATTACTCGTCATCGCCTGCCCCTGCGCGCTCGGTCTCGCCGTCCCCGCGGCACTCTTGGTCGCAACTGGTCGGGGTGCGCAAATCGGCATTCTGCTGCGCGGTGCACCATCGCTCGAACGAGCCGAGAAGATCTCCACGATTGTGCTCGACAAGACAGGGACCGTCACGGAGGGACGCATGGCGCTGGCCGCTGTGCACGTCCTGCCTGGTGAGGATCCAAAGCACGTGCTCGCCTGCGCGGCAGCGGTCGAAGTCGGCTCCGAGCACCCCGTCGGCCGTGCCATCGCAGCAGCCGTAGAGACTCCCCCGCACGCTGAGGCCTTCTTCTCCCGGCCCGGTATCGGTGCTGAAGCGGACGTTGATGGCGTCCACATAATCGTCGGCCGCCCCGAGCGAATCGTGCAGGATGGCATCACGATCGACCCGGCACTCGTCACAGCAGCTGCCGCGGAAGCCGAGCTCGGTCGCGCGATCGCCGCCGTTGCCTGGGACGGCATCGTCCGCGGCATCCTCTCAACGAGCGACCAAATTCGCCCCACCAGTGCCGCCGCGATAGCGAATATGAAGGCCCTCGGGCTCGAGCCAATTCTGTTGACGGGAGACAGTGCTGCTGCCGCCAACGTGGTGGCCGCCGCCGTCGGCATTGAGCGCGTGATCGCCGGAGTCTTGCCCGCAGACAAGGCGAATGAGGTCGCGCGCCTCCAGGCAGAGGGCCTCGCCGTTGCCGTCGTCGGCGACGGTCTCAACGACGCGCCCGCGCTCGCGCTCGCCGATCTTGGCATCGCGATGGGCTCAGGGGCGGATGCTGCAATCGCGGTGTCAGACATCACCCTAGTCCGCCCCGACCTCAATGGTGCCGTCGACGCTGTCCGTCTCGCCCGCCAAACGATGCGCATTATCCGCGGCAATCTGTCTTGGGCATTCGGCTACAACGTCGTGTTGATTCCACTCGCCGCATTCGGCTACATCAACCCGATACTGTCCGGTCTCGCCATGGCCTCGTCAAGCCTGTTCGTGCTCGGCAACTCGCTACGCCTGCGTCGCTTCCACGCCAGTTAAGCCACACGGGCAAACCGAGAAGACAGGAATAAGCGGTCGCGATGGCGAACGTGCAGATAGGATGGGCAGACCCGTCCTGCCCGCCGTCATGCGCCCATTTCTCCTTACAATCTGCCTCGTCTGCTCACTGTTCGTCGGAACCGCCGCGGCTGCAACCAACCCCGCGCCGCGGAACAACGACAACGAGGCGGCGATCCCCGATTACGCCTACGCCGGCACATACACCGACGCCAGTGCAGTGCCAGAAGTACAACGGAAGACGACCTTCAAACTGACCGGCAAGGACACGATCACAGCGACCACGTGGTACCTCACGTGGAATGGTCTCACCCGGCGCCTCGTCGCCGCGTACCCCCGTTTTCCCCCCACCAAGCGCCTGCCACTCGTGACGGTCTTCCATGGCGCCGGCGGACGAGCCGGCTGCAATCGATCGTTCGGTAATGTGCCGGGAGCGTTCAGGTTTATCGTCGCTTGCCTCGATGGGCAAGGCGTCCGCAGTCGCGGATACTCGTACGGCGCCGCACAGAACCTTGCCGACAATGCCAAGATGATCCAGCTGTTGCGACAGCGTCTGCCTGGTCTGCGCATCGACCCCACACGACTCGTCGCTGCGGGCGGCTCGATGGGCGGACAAGAGGCACTGCTGTTTGGGGCCCGCTATCCCCAACTGGCGCAGACAATAGTGGCGATAGACGCGCCAGTTGATATGGCAAAACGCTTCTGGCACCTGCCACGCTCACGCCAGATGGCGCTCTTCTATGAGTGCGAAGGCACACCCGCGATGCGCCCAGACTGTTTTGCCGCACGCAGTCCGCTGGCCGCGGCCAGCACGCTCGCACAATCGACTCAGACGCTGATCCTCTACTGGTCCGTCAACGACGAGATCAGCCCACAGGAGCAGATGCCAGCACTGGCCCGCGCGATCCATGCAGCCAATCCCTCCCGCCCATTCGTGATTCGGATCGGCAATTGGGGTCACGGACGTTCATGGGCACCAGCGACGCGCAACAATGAGTGGCTCGCAGATGCCGGTCTGACAGACAACGGCAACCGGGCAGACACCAAGTATCCCCATGGCTGGCGCATCGAAGTCGACGCGTCGACCGACCTCACCGATCTACCGTCGTACTACCCGTCGGTGCGTTCGGGCTACCATGCCGCTCTTCGATGAGCACACGACACCTAATTACGATCGCCGACCTGACTGCGCCAACACTGCTGGCACTGCTGGAGGATGCGCGCTCCGCCAAAGCGAATCCGGCCGCTCTGGCTGGACACCTAACCGGCCGTACCGTGCTGCTGCACTTTACGAAGGCATCGACACGTACCCGCATTTCAGTCGAGACCGCCGTGGCGCGTCTCGGTGGACATCCGATCTTTACGCGCAGCGACGAGTTACAGCTCGGCCGCGGCGAACCAATCGCCGATACCGCCAAAGTCGTATCGCGCATGTGCGACGCGATCGTGATCCGCACGCATAGTCATGGCGACGTCGAAGAGCTCGCGGCGAACGCGACGATCCCGGTCATCAACGCACTGACCGACGACCATCATCCCCTGCAAGCACTCGCCGACCTGATGACGCTCGAGGAGCACTTCGGCGTGCTCGCTGGGCTGATCGTCACGTGGATTGGCGATGGCAACAACGTCTTCCATTCGTTGGCTCAGGCCTGCGCCCTCGCCGGCATACATGTCCGCATCGCAGCGCCCGCTGGGTACCAGCCGGATGCCAGCATCATCGCTGCAGCCACTGCCACCGCGACGGCCCACGGGGGTTCCGTGACGGTGCTGCACGACCCGGCCGAGGCTGTGCGTGGTGCCAATGCCGTCGTCACCGACGTCTTTGTATCGATGGGCGAAGAGGCACAGTACGAGCAGAAACTAGCTGCTTTTGCCGGCTATCAGGTGACAGCTGAGTTGATCAACCTGGCTGCTGACGACGCGGTCTTCCTGCACTGCTTGCCCGCTCACCGCGGCGAAGAGGTCGCGGCCGAGGTCATCGACGGTCCGCGCTCACTCGTCTGGGACGAAGCCGAGAACCGCCTCCACACAACCGTTGCCGTGCTGCGGTACCTCCTCGACTAAGCGGCATGTAGTGGCGCGCTGACGGGCCACGGTTCGACAAACTGGCTCGGATCCAACGCCAAGGCCATCCCGATTTGACTGGCGATACCCGCGCCAAACCAGAGTGCGTGCACCTCGTCCGACGTCAACTGTTCTTGCACAGAAATGTCCTGTAACTCGGGTGGCACGGGGGTTGATTCGACCGTCACGAGCTGGCGTTCGATAAAGGCGTGGAGGGCGTCGCGCTTGATGGTAGGCATGCCCTCGACTCTGACAGCCAATGCGACGCAGACAATCTACAGCGCGTGACGACTTGCGCGCAGAACTACGCGAGGGCCGCGCGCAGTAGCTCGGGATCCACGATCGGTGTGCGACAGGCACTGCGCTCGCAGACGTAGGCCGCCGGAGCGCCAGCGACGAGACCACGACCCTTGAGCAGGGGTACGTCGACACAACGGGGATCGGCTGGGTCGCCCAACACGACAATCTCCCACGGCGCGAAGCGACGGTCGACGACGTTGCGTAGCGCCTGGGTGCGCGGGTCGTCGAGTGCTCCGACGATCGCAATCTCGCGCGGAGTCGTCGTCGCCAGCTGAACCACGCCGAGCAGCGAACCGAAGGCCTGTGGTGCTCGTTCCGAGATGGCACGAACGGCGTCAACACTGTGCAGACCCATCTGCTCCCACTCGTACTTCCCGTCGATACGGCCAAGGCGGATCAGGCAACTGGCAATCAGCGACGAGCCACTCGGCGAGGGCGTATCCTCAACGCCCTTGGTGCGCGCAACCAGTGTCTCACCATCGTTCGGCGCGAGAAAGAATCCGCCACGGGCCGCATCGTAAAAGCGCAGCACAGCCTCCTCAGTCAGTCGCCGCGCCTCAAACAGGTAGTCGAGGTTGCCCGTTGCCGCATGGAGGCGCAGCAACCCGTCCGCAATCGCACCGTAATCCTCACTGAACCCGGTAGCAGTGCCCGGCGTGCCGCACCAGGAGCGCAACAGGACACCGTCTGCGCGCAGCAGATGCTGAGCGACAAACTCGGCGATCCGCTCGGCACGCGCCACCCACGCGGGCTCACCCAGCAGACGACCCGCATCCGCATACGCCGCAATCGCAAAGCCGTTCCAGGCAGCAAGCGCCTTGTCGTCGCGGCCGGGTTGTGGCCGGCGATCGCGCACCGCATGTAACTGGGCACGAGCACGCTCCAGGCGCACAATCCCGTCAGCCTCCGAGATCCCGACGCGTTCGGCTGCCTCCTCAATTGGCGCAACAATGCTCAGCACCGTCGTGCCGTGCTCAAAGTTCCCCTCAGGCGTGATATTCCAGACGTCCTTAGCTAGAGCTGCATCGAGCGGGTCGCTGACGACCTCGTCGACCTGCGCAGGCGTCCACACAAACGTCGTGCCCTCAACGCCATCCGTGTCTGCGTCTTGCCCCGAAGCAAGCCCACCCTCGGGCAGCGACAGCTCGCGATCCATATACGCGAGCGTGTCGCGCGCCACATCGGCGTAGCGAGTGGAGTCGGACAAAAGCGACGCGTGCACGTACGCACTTGCCAGCAACGCGTTGTCGTAGAGCATCTTCTCGAAGTGCGGCACGAGCCAGTAGCCATCGACGGCGTAGCGATGAAAGCCGCCGGCGATCTGGTCGTGAATACCACCATCCGCCATCCGCTCGAGCGTTAAGCGCGACATGTATTGCCCATCGCGGCCGCGCTCGCGATCCTCACACCCAAACAAGAATGGGAAGAGCGAACTCGGCGGAAACTTCGGCGCGCCACCAAAACCGCCCTGCACCTGGTCGAAGATCGTGGCGAGCGTGCCAATCGCACGATCGATCATCGGACCGCCCGGGTCGTCACCGAACTCCGACTCCTCGCTGGCATGGCGATCGACGGTGGCCTTCAACGCATCGGAGATGCGCTCGGCCTGCGACTCGACATCGCCGGGACGCTCGGTATACGTCTGCGCAACAGCCTCGAGCACCTCCGTGAAGGCAGGCAGACCCGGCCGCGACTGCGGCGGAAAATACGTGCCGCCATAGAACGGGCGACCGTCGGGCTTCAGCCACACCGTCATCGGCCAGCCGCCGTGCCCCGTCAGACCAACCACGGCCTCCATGTAGACAGCATCGACATCGGGCCGCTCCTCGCGATCCACCTTGATGTTGACGTAGAGGCGATTCATGATCGCCGCCGTCGCCGGGTTCTCGAACGACTCGTGCGCCATCACATGGCACCAGTGGCAGGACGCGTAGCCGATGCTCAGCAGCACGGGCACACCGCGCTCGTTTGCCTCAGTAAAGGCCTCGTCACCCCAAGGTCGCCAATCGACCGGATTGTCCATGTGCTGCCGCAGATACGGCGAGGTCTCGGCTGCGAGGCGATTCGGCATACCAGAATCTTCGCAGGACACGGAACCTCAGGTGATCACGTCGCCGCGGAAGCGATGGTGGTAATCCGTCAGGCGGGCGCGAGTACCGGCAGGCCGACCTGCCGGCACGCGTCCTGCAACCGGAGGTCGTACGTGAGCACCGTCGTGGACTCCGGAATCGCCATTGCCGTTGCAAGGTGAATCGCATCGAGTGCGCCGAGCTGCGTCTTGGGCAGGAGCAATGCCGCGTTGGCCACGATCGTCGCCGAAATCTGCACACGCCGAATCCGCGCCAACGCCTGATCGACGACGGTCGGCGCGGCACCACCAATGCGACCAGCCGCACGCGACGCCTCAACATCGAGAAGGAATGACGAAACGAGTTCGTCCTCGCGCTCATCGAGCAGTGCCGCGATCAGATGCCCCTCCGGCTCGCGGGTGAAGGGCTTGAGGAATGCAGATGTGTCGAGATAAAGCATCAGACGCGATCGTTGCGCAGATCGTCGAGGAGCTCAGCCGAGGACAAGACCCCCTCCGGCATGGCGAACGCCTGGAGGTTTACCCAGGAGAATGCCGCGCTGCGATCGCCGGCCACCATGCGGCCGCCCTCAACCCACTCGCGCCGCCAATCCGACGCGCTCTCGGTCAACGGAACGAGCCGCGCAATCGGGTTGCCGCGGTCGGTGACGGTGAAGCTCTCGCCCGCCTGCACCCGCTCCAGCCACTGGCTGGCGTACTGACGGAGCTCGCGGACGCCTATCGATTCAGCCATGTGCTACACGATAGCACATGGCTGAATCGATAGGCGGGCGGCGACCTACGTCGACCGCCCACCACTGCACGACCTCAGCCCTTGGGCTGCGGAACGATGCGGATGTACGGCTTTGGTTCTTTCCAACCCTCAGGCCAGATCTCCTTAGCCGCCTCGTTCGTGACCGAACCAGCGATGATCACATCGCCACCCTGCTGCCATTGCGCTGGTGTTGCCACCTTGTATTTAGCCGTCAACTGCAGCGAATCGATCACCCGCAAGACCTCGTCAAAGTTGCGGCCCGTCGTCATCGGGTACGCGAGCACCAGCTTGACCTTCTTGTCGGGCCCGATCACGAAGACGTTGCGGACCGTCTGATTGTCGGCCGGGGTGCGCTCGAGCGGATCGCCGCTGACCTCAGCGGGGAGCATGTCGTAGAGCTTCGAAACGTTGTAGTCCGTATCCCCAATCATCGGAAAGTTCGGGCGCGTCCCCTGGGTCTCCTCGATGTCGTCGGCCCATGCCTCGTGGCGATCAACCGCATCGACCGATAGACCAACGATCTTGACGCCGCGCTTCTGAAACTCACCATTGATGCTGGCCATGTAACCGAGCTCGGTCGTGCAGACCGGCGTGAAGTCCTTGGGGTGCGAGAAGAGGACGGCCCACGAGTCGACGATCCAATCGTGGAAGTCGATCTCGCCTTCCGTCGTCTGCGCGGTAAAGTTCGGCGCCGTATCGTTGATGCGAATACCCATCGTGCCTCCTAAGCGTCATAGGCTTTCTCCCTGACAACTCGTATCATCAGGAAACCTTTTTCGAGATATTGGATTAGTTTATAGCAGCGCGAGCACAATTGTGGTGGAGGGGTTTCGTGATGGGGCGGACGCCACATCACGAACCAAACCCCCTTAGCCCGTGACTGCCGGCGGGCCGCCCTGCGGCGGCGACCGCTACCGGGTCTTCTTCAGCACCAGCGTCCTGGTTACGCTGATGGCGGTGCCACCCGTCGGGGTAAAGGTGGTCACAAGGCGCACCTTGAGTGCGTGCTTCTTCCTGGCTGCGCGTGCCTTTTTGGTCAGGCGACAAGTAATGGTCATCTTCCCCGCCTTGGTAATAGTCTTGCGTGCTCTGCATACGATTATCGTGCGGGCCTTTTTGGCCATCTCGGCAGCGTTACGCGGTGTCGACCGTCGGGTGGTACCTACCTGCACCACTTTGCCCGGCCCGGCGAGGGTCAGCTGCGTGGTGATGGACTTGGATTTGCCCGAGGTCTTCCGGATTTTCATCGTGAAGGTGTTCACCGGCGTGGTTGGGGTTGGGGCCACCGCAGCAGGGGCGGGTGCAGCAGGGGCCACCGCAGCAGGGGCGGGCACACTGATCTGCACTGGCGTACTCGCCTGACC
>Ga0209702_10001238_pt1 | contig 50001 bp, 41 predicted proteins | sample FRY01_FD_187210 | JGI IMG/M metagenome (GOLD analysis project Ga0209702, IMG submission 187210) | Freshwater microbial communities from Lake Fryxell liftoff mats and glacier meltwater in Antarctica - FRY-01 (SPAdes) (version 2) | ecosystem: Environmental > Aquatic > Freshwater > Ice > Glacier... | reverse complement strand
GCTTTCACTGGCGCCGCGACCCACCAATGCCTGCAACGGGAACATTCCGGCCGCCAGAATCAGCAGCACGGCGAACATCCACATCACGAGATTTCGCCGGGGCAAGGCCCACGTCAGCAGTGGCTTGTAGATATTGATGAAGCTGCGGACGATTGGGTTTTCCTCCTCGCTTCGCAGGTGGCCTTTGATGAAGATGGGAATCAGAGCCGGCACCACCGTGATCGAGATGATCGCCACGCCGATCATGGCGAAGCTCTTGGTGAATGCCAGCGGGTGAAATAGCTTGCCTTCGCGTCCGCTGAGCATGAACACGGGCACGAACGACAAGAGCATGATCATCACGGAGAAGAAAATCGGCCGGCCCACGGTTTGGCAGGGCTTGATCACCAGCGCGCGAATGTCGCCGGTCACCTTGCGGTCGCCGAAATGGGCCTTCAAATGATGCGTGGCGTTCTCGGTCATCACGATGGCCTGATCGACGAGAATGCCGATCGAAATCGTGATCCCGGCCAGGGACATGATATTTGCCTGGATGTCGATGATGCCCGCGATGCGCAACACCCACATCAACAGGAACGAGAACAAGACGGCCAGCGGCAGCGTGACGCAGATCACCAGCACGCTGCGAACGTGCATCAGGATCAGCAGGATGGCCACCGAGGCGATAACCATTTCGTGCCACATCACTTCCGTGAGGGTGTGAATCGCTCCGCGGATAAGCCGGGTGCGGTCGTACGCCGAGACGATATGAACGCCCGGCGGCAATCCGGCCTGCAGCTCCTGAATCTTGTTCTTGATGCGCTCGGTCACTTCGAGGGGATTTTCGCCGTGCCGCATCAGCACCGCGCCGCCCACGACTTCATTGCCGTTTTTCTCGTACACACTGCGGCGAAACTGTACGCCTGATTGCACGCTGGCCACGTTCTTGATGTAGATCGGAACGCCGCGGATCTCCTTGATTACCGTGTCCTCAATGTCCTTCAGATCCTTGATCCAACCGACGCCGCGAACGATGTACTCGGCATTATTTTTTTGCATCACGCCGCCACCGGCCGGCATGTTGCTGTTGGCGACCGCAGCAAACACCTCGCCCAACGTGATGCCGTAAGCTCGCAAGGACTCGGGCCGAATGTCGATCTGATATTCCAGCGGCGTGCCGCCCACGGTGGCGACGTCGGAGACGCCGGCTGCGGCGTTCAACTGCGGCGCGATGTAGAACTTGTTGAGCGCCCACAGTCGCGGCGAATCGATCGGGTGGTTTAGGCTCGGTTCCACCGTGTACCAGAAAATCTGCCCCAGGGCCGTCGCGTCGGGGGCCAGATAGGGCGCCACTCCGGGCGGCAAGAACGTGTTCGCGCTGGCCAGCTTTTCAGTCACGCGCTGCCGGGCAAAGTAAAAGTCGATGCGCTCATCGAAGATCAGCGTGATCATCGAGAAATTGAACTCGCTCGACGAACGCACTGCGCGTACGCCGGCCAACCCCTGCAAGTCGAGCGACAGCGGATAAGTGACCTGGTCCTCGATCTCCCGCGGGCTGCGCCCCATCCAATCGGCGAACACGATCACCTGGTTTTCGCTCAGATCGGGAATCGCGTCGACCGGCGTGTGCAAAGTGGCATAGACGCCCGCGATTGTCAGGATCGCGGTCACGATCAACACCAGGAACTGATTGCGGATCGAAAATTCGATGATGCGTTCGATCATAGTTCTCGCTCCCCAGCGTTCGCCTCGCGCAGCTTCTTCACCTTTGCCACCGTGACGTGGGGATTCGCGAGTGCGTCCTCTCGACATCCTTCACAACAGACGAACACCGACTCGCCGCCCACGTCGAGCTTGATGGGAACGCCCATCGAACCGAGCAGGCTCCCTTCTTCGATCGGGCATTCCTTTTGCAACTCAGCCGCTTTGCGATCCCCGGGCGAGAGTTTTACCAAGGCGGCCTTGATCTTATCGCCCTTATCGCCCTTATCGCCCTTGGAATCGGCGATCGTTGACGGAATTGGCTGATTGACTGCGACCGGGGATTGGCGAATCTTGTTCTGCTGCTTGAGTTCTGCGACTCGCCTCAAGGTCTTGTCGGCTTCCTTCGTAGCCCGTTGCACGCAACTCTTGCAACACACAAAGACGTCTTGCCCATCAATGCTTACCTTCACCGGCACGCCCATGGCACCCAAGGGGCTTTCGTCCAGAATCGGGCACAAGCCCTGCGCACTGGCCAAAGCGCGGTCCGCTGGCAGCAGCTTCGCCAGCGCCGCGGCGGTTTTCGACGTTGTATCGTCGGGCGTCGAGGGGCGCACGGTCGTCGCGCTCGGGGCACTTGTGCCGCCGCCGCTGCCGCCAAAGTAGATCGATCCGGCCGCCGGGTTGAGCCGTGTCTCGGCATCGACCAGGAAGGAACCCAATGTGACCACGCGATCGCCGGCCGAAAGCCCCGAGAGCACCGGATAATACGTCACGCCATCGAGACCTTCCATCCTGGGCCCCAGCGAAACCAGCGAGCCTTCATAGACGCCCGGCAGCGCCTCGCGGTACACGATTGTTTGCTCACCCGTCTCGATCGCGGAGAACACTGGCACGGCCAACAGACGGCCTTCGTCCAACTGAATGCGTGCGTGCGAATTGTCCGCGACGGCCTTCTGAAAAAGCGGCATCGTGCGGGGTTCGAACTCCAGGTTCACCGTCGCCGTGATTCCGGGCACGAGATGCTGCTCGTCGTCATTCTCGACTTCCGCGCGAACGGTCATGGTTCGGGTGTTCTGGTCGACGTGAGGATAGATGAAGGTCAACTGACCATCGAACGTCTGCCCGGGAAATGCCCGGGCCTCGACGGTCACCTTCACGCCGACTGGCAGTTCTTGCTTCTTGTGGAGCGACGCCAGCGGAAGTGCCGCGATATCATCCTCATAGATCTGGGCTTCGACCCACACGGTCGAGATGTCCGCTAAGTCGTAGAGCGGATCCCCCTCTTTAATATACTGCCCTTCGCGGACATATTTTGTGATCACGTGACCGCTGATCGGCGATCGAATTTTCAGGTGGGGATTGGCTTTGCCCGCCGTCAGAATCTCGTCCAGTTGCTGCCGGTCGATACCGAGCAGCTCGAGCCGGTTACGGGCGCTAGCTTCTAGGTCGCTGCTGCCGCTCCGTCGAGCGTCGAGCAGATTCTGCGCGGTCACGTTCAACTCAGGGCTGTATACCAGTGCCAGATTGTCTCCGGCGCCAACCAGCCGGCCGGTTTCGTTGACGAAAAGCGTGTCAATTCGTCCGTCGATCCGCGCTGACACGGTCCGTTGGTCGCGCTCATTGAATTCCACGTAACCCACCGCCGAGATCCGCTTGGTCAGCGGCTGATAGTCAACCTCATACGTCTGAATGCCGGCGAGCAACACGCGATAGGGTGTCAGTTGCACGCGGCTAACGACTCCGGCGGGCAACACTTCGTCGGTGCGTACTCCCTTCTTTCTTTTCGAGAGCGGCATGAAGCAAATCGGACACTTTTCCTTGTTGGTCGCGCGAATCACCGTCGGGTGCATCGGGCAGAAATACTCGAAGGCGCCGCTGACCAGATCGATGGTGGTGGGGCGGACCCAGCGGTCGTAATACGCCAGCAGCGTATCCCATTGCGTGATGACCAGCCCGATGGCCAGCAGCACCACCACGAAGCGCAACCGCGCGAGCTTCACCAGCACGATGAAGTCGAACCACCACCAGGCCTTTCGCCAGCCGGTCAATCCGGGTGGAGCCCGCAGCCCGCCTTCATCGTCCAGCCGTCGACTTTCGTCGTGCTTGCGGACGCCCGATGGATTCGGATTGTCACTGTGCATTGGTCACTCCTGGCGTAATTTGAGCGTGCATCGAAAAAGTTTATAAAAGACAGCCGTGACGCAAGCCAACCAAGTGGTGCTCATCCGCCAGTCTGGCACGGCTGCCCTTGGTCGCTAGACAACTACGGGACTGCAACAACAGGCGCGGCGAGAAACAACCGCGCGATTGAGAGAGTCAAATGACGAGTCGGCGCAGCGTGATCACGAGATCACACGTTGGCTGGCCTGTGTCACGCTTGACATAGCCGCGGTCGATCATGGCGCTGAGCAAGCCCATCGGCTCCAATGCGTTCGCCAAAAGAGCGGGCACCTGGTGATCGTTGACAACTCGTGCGAAGTCCGACAGGGGCGGTAGCATGCCGGCGTGTATCACTACGTGACAGCATCCGCTGCGATTGGCCACGCAATGCGACCGGTCATCCGGCTTTGATCTGGACGAATCAGCCCGAGCATCGGCCGTTGCCTGGCAGCACGATCGAATCGCGGTATCTGCTTCGTCAGCTGCGCAACAGGATACCTGGCAGCAGCCCGATTGGCTCGTTGATTCGGCGGCGCCCTTGCGCAGTGCAGGACAATTGGTGGTGTAGCTGCCATCCGCACAGATGCAGCCCGCGGTAGGCAGGCCGCCCAATGAAACCAGCGGCACCATTGCCCAAATCGCCCACTGCCGAAATCGGCGGCGCTTGATTCGCGATGATAACCGGGTGGCCCGCATGGAACCGCTCCTGAGATAATAATAAATTGCCTATCTCGCACAATTCTACAATACCTGAGCAACCATTTGCAAGGTTGCCGATTGAGTCAAGTTTAGCGGTTGTTCGTGGAATTCTCCCCACCACTGGGCCAAACAACCGATGCAATCGACAGGGATGCCCTCGGCTGTATTCCGACTTCCTGCTAACCGCCCAGCCGACCAAGCTCGCCAGTTGTCGCACGGAGGCGAAACGTGTTGCTAGTCCGCACAGCGCAACTTTGCGCGGTTGTTTTAATCCTTTGCGGCTGTCGAGCCACGCCCCGGCCGTCGCAGCAAATCGTTTCGGCCCCACCGCCCTGCTCCGTCGCACCACCATCGGCCGGGGTTGCGGCTGTTGCCGAGAATCGCGAGGACTCGCGTATTGCGTTGACGTCGGCGGTGGAACCGCTACTGGAAGTCACAAAACAACAGCCCGTTGAAGTGGTTGGCGATCGATTGGCAACCGGCGACAAGTTATTGCTTCCGGAACTTGTCGAGGGCGTGCTGGCCCAAAATCAGTCGCTGCCGGCAATGGTCGCAGCCTGGCAATCGGCGGCGCAGCGCTATCCGCAAGCGGTTTCGCTCGAAGACCCAATGTTCAACTCGGCACTGGCTCCAGCGTCATTCGGTTCTGCCGCAGTATCGCCTGGTTACATGGTCGGGGGATCGCAAAAAATCCCCTGGTTTGGCAAGCGATTCTGGCGCGGACAACAAGCCCGTGCCGAGGCCAACGCGGCGTACATGGACGTTGGCAGTGCTCGGCTACAACTGGTGCAAGCAACGCAGACTGCATTCTTCGAATACTATCTCGCTGCCCGACAGTCGCAGCTCAATGCGGACAATGTGCGGAGCTTGCGTGCGTTCCGCGACGACGCGCGTAAGCGCTACGAGGCGAATCTGGTAACACAGCAGGATGTGCTGCAAGCCGACGTGGAACTGGCCATGCTGGAGCGGCGACAAGTCGAGCTGCATCGCAACGGAAAAGTGGCCGTGGCGAGGATCAATACGCTCCTGCATCGTGCCCCGGACGATCCGCTTGCTCCACCGCCGAGCGACTTGCCCGCGGTGGAAGACCTGCCTCCGGCCGATGAATTGCGGCTGACGGCCGCCGCCACCCGACCTGACCTGGCCGCGCTGGCCTCTCGAATAAGAGCCGAAGAAGCGGCGCTCGAGCTGGCCCACAAGGACTATCGTCCGGACATCGAGGTGATGGGACGCTATGACACCTTCTGGCAAGAGGCGCCATTGCGGGCCATGGTCGGCGTGAACGTTAACGTTCCGATTTATCGTCGGCGGCTGGACGCGGCCGTCTGCGAGGCCAGCTTCCGCCTCAGCCAACGGCGCGCCGAGTATCGCCAGCGCGTCGACGACATCAATCGCGAAGTGCAGACGGCCTACGAACAGTTGAGCGCAACCAGCCAGCTCGTCGAGATCTATAAGAAACGGACCGTTCCCGTCGCGCGGCAGAATGTCGAATCTGCACGAGCCGGCTACATTGCCGGGCGCGTCGACTTCCTGCGGCTGATTGCCGCCGAGCGGCAGCTTATCGGTCTGCTGCAAGAAGACCAAGACCTGCTGGCCGGCTACCATGCTCAGCGCGCGGAGCTGGAACGGGTTGTTGGTCAGCCACTCTCGCCAAGCGTCCCGGAAGATGCGATGCAATTAAAGATCCGGGCCAACGGGCCGTAGAGGCAATAGGGCCCGCGCGGGGCGACATGTCGAATTGGCAGGGTGGCTATCACGACGTCATGCCCTTAGTCAGGGCCATGAAGGCGGTATCGAGATTCAACTCGTCTTTTTTGCACAGCGAGGGCCGCCAACTTCGAACACTCGGTTGTGCCGGCTACAAGCGTCACCACCAACATGTCGCCGCGCCGCTCGACCTTTTCGACGGCATTACGCCCGCACCGCGGAGCATCCCTCATCGTGTCGGCTTCATCTTCGTCACCTCGCGGGTTTGTTTTCCAGGCTTGTCGCAAATCAAGCAGCCATCATTTGATGGCGCCGATGCTAGAATGCTGCCCATGCCGAGCAGTCTGCCGCGACGATAAAAAGCGGCAGCGGTCAAATCGCGCGTTTGATTTGATCACCCGCCACGACAAAGTCGACATTGCGGGTGGCCCTAGGCTCCGGCGACCAATGATTGACGGCAATCCAGCCGATGGCGCACGATTGTCATGCCGCACGCTTAGGCGCATCAGGTCATCGGCCCCGGCGACCGATACACTCCCGACCCCCTTGTTATTCGAAAATGAAATCAACCCACCACACGAGTCCAGCTGACAGTCCCACTGTCAGTCCGGCTGTCAGTCGAGAACCGATCGATACAGTGCCGATTCGCCGCGTGCTCATCAGCGTGTTTGATAAGACTGGCTTAGAGCGGTTGGCACCGGCTCTCAAGGCGGCTGGCGTGCGAGTGGCCAGCACCGGCGGCACAAGCACGGCGCTTGCTCGCTACGGACTCGCCGTAGAGGATGTTTCAGCCATCACCGGCTTCCCCGAGATTCTGGATGGCCGGGTGAAAACATTGCACCCGACTATTTTTGCCGGCATCTTGGCCCGCAGCGATCGGCCCGACGATCTGGAAATCTTGGCCGAGCACGGCATTGAGCAGTTTGATGCCGTGATCGTCAATCTCTATCCCTTTGAAAGCGCCTGTGCGCGGCCCGACTGCTCGCCGGCTGAGGCGATTGAACTGATTGACATCGGAGGCCCGAGCCTTGTCCGCGCAGCCGCCAAGAACCACGCCTTCACGGCTGTCGTCACCGGCCCCGAGCAATACGACGATTTGATTGCGGCGATCACTCGAGGCGGCACAGGACTGGCTGAACGACGGCTGTTGGCCGCTCGAGCATTTGACCGTACGGCCAGCTACGATGCTGCAATCGCCGGCTGGATGGCAGGCCATGCAGGAGTCGTCAGCAAACCAACTGCCGCGCTGCCGGTGCAAGTAACGCTCGAGCTGGAGCAGCGACTGCCGCTTCGCTACGGCGAGAATCCACATCAACTGGCAGCCCTCTTTGCTCCGCGGGGAACGCATCTGGGCTTGGCTGGCATCAGGCAACTCTGCGGCAAAGAGCTTTCCTACAATAACCTTTTGGATTTGGATGCGGCCACGCGACTGGTGGGGCTGATTGATGAGCCAGCAGCGGTTGTCGTCAAACACACCAATCCTTGCGGTGCCGCCAGTGCCCCTGCCGTCGCGGCCGCTTTGGCCACGGCGATGGCGGCCGATCCAGCCAGTGCGTTCGGCTCGATTGTCGCGGTCAATCGTCCGTTCGACACAAGTTGCGCAGAGAACCTGCTCGCACCAGGCATGTTTGTCGAGGTGATTGCGGCCCCGTCATTTGCAAAGGGTGCGGTTGAATTGCTGACCACAAGGCCGACCTGGAAAGGCAGCGTGCGATTGGTGGAGGTGCCGGCGGGCGATCCGTGGGAGGCCAGCAAAGGCATGGAGTTTCGCAGTGTGGCCGGTGCTCTTTTAGCCCAGCAACCCGACGATCGCCGCGATGATCCGAGTGGATGGAAAGTTGTCACGCAGAAGTCGCTGCCCGAGGAGAGCATGCAGGCACTCCAGTTTGCCTTTACGCTGGTGCGGCGGCTGACGAGCAACGCCATCGCTGTGTGTCGCCAGACGAATCTTGTTGGTGCGGGCGTCGGTCAAACCAGCCGCGTCGATGCCGTGCGCATCGCACTTCTGAAAGCTGGCCCCCGGGCCGTCGGCGCTGTTTTAGCATCGGACGCATTTTTCCCGTTTGCTGATTCGATTGAACTGATTCGCTCTGCCGGGATTGCGGCGATCGTGCAGCCGGGAGGATCGAAGCGGGATGCTGAAGTGATCGCTGCTGCCGATGCGGCCGGAATCCCGATGGTCTTTACATCCCGCCGCCATTTTCGCCACTAGACTTCGAGTTTAAGAGTGTGAAAGAAAGAGACGCAGGAAAACGCCATGCCGACTCTGCTCGACACGATCGTGGCCAGAAAAAAAAGCGAAGTGGCTGCCCTGCGGCAGCAGGTGCCGATCGCAATTTTGGAGGCTCGGCTGGCGACGGCCTCGCCGGTGCGAGATTTTTTTGCGGCCGTGGCCGCTCCCGGGCCGATCAAGCTGATCGCTGAGTTTAAGCGGAAGAGCCCGTCGGCTGGCACAATCCGGGCCGATGCGGCCGTCGACGAGATCGTGCGGGGCTATGCGGCATCAGGCGCAGCAGCGATCTCGGTGCTCACTGACCACGAGGATTTTGCTGGCAGCCTAGCCGATCTTCTGGCGGCTCGGGAGGCGGTGGCATTGCCGGTCTTGCGAAAAGAGTTCGTCATCGACCGCTATCAAGTGGTTGAAGCCCGCGTTGCCGGGGCCGATGCCGTCCTTCTGATTGCCGACTGCTTGGACGACTGCCTGCTCCGCAGCCTTTATCGGGAGATCATTGATCTGGGAATGACGCCGCTGGTGGAGCTGCACTCGGCGGAGCACTTGCCCCGCGTGCTTGATTTAGGCGCGACGCTGGTGGGGATTAACAACCGCGATTTGGCTACGATGACGACCGATCTGGAGCATGTGCTGCGACTTCGTTCAGAGGTGCCGCCGGAGTGCGTGCTCGTCGCCGAGAGCGGCATCCGCTCGCGCCGGGATGTGGTTCGCCTCGAAGCGGCCGGCATCGGCGCGATGCTGGTTGGTGAATCGCTGCTCACGAGCCCCGATCCAGCCGCCGCTGCCGCCGCTCTTTTGGGTCGCTTGTAGCCATCACAGAGTCGTTGCCGCTGGTCGTGGCCGGATTTATTCCGGCTTGGCCAAAACGTCTCCCACGAAACGGTAGCCCATGCCTCGGACGGAGAGAAAATGGACGGGGCGGGATGGGTCGGCTTCAAAATACTTGCGCAGATTGAGCATAAAAGTGTCGATCGTGCGCGTTGCAGGAGGCCTCGCCATCCCCCAGACGCGTTCTAAGAGTTCGTTGCGAGAGACAACTCTTCCCTCATGATCGACAAGATACCGCAGCAATTTCATTTCCAGATTGGTCAGTCGCACAGGCCCATTTTGTGAACGCGCCTCCCATGTTTCAAAGTTGACTTCCGCCGATCCAAAACAATAGATGACGCCTTCGGCAACCGCCGTAGCAGCCGTCTGCGGTCGCGTGCCTCTGCTGCGGCGGGCGAGTAAATTGCGCACGATCGAGATCAGTTCATCGAGCTCAAATGGCTTTTGCAGGTAGACATCGGTGCCCGCATCGAAGCCGCGAATCCTGTCTTCAACAAGCGTGCGAGCCGTCAGCATCACAATCGGCACATCGCTTCCCTGCGATCGGATCGCTTCGCAGACGGCATAGCCGCTCATGCCGGGGAGCATCAGATCCAGCACAATCAGATCGACGGGTGGATCAGCCTCGGCGAGATGATTGAGCGCGGCCTGACCATCGGCCACCGTGGTCACCTCAAAATCCTCGGCCTCAAGATTAAACTTGATGCCAAACGCCAAATGTTCTTCGTCGTCAACGACGAGAATTCGCGGCATGAGGACGGCCCACTTGCAGAGGTTAAACGGATTTGCGTACGAGCGGAGATGTTACCGCGCCAGCACAGGACGGCCACGCATTGAGCGGGCGTAGCCATAGTCGAGAAACCAGTTCCAAGCGTCTTGGACCGTTGTTTCAAAGGGCCGGAAGGTGTAGCCCAGTTCGGCTTTGGCCCGTGCGCACGAGAAATGATGGGGCAACATCGACATTTCGGCCGCTGCTGAATTAATGAGTAATTCGCGGTTGAAAAACAGCCCCGCCAGATCCCCAAACCAGCCTGCTGTTTGCACCACTGCTGGCAGAGCGTTGCCGAGCGGTTGCATCCGGCCAGCAACTCGGGCAAAGGTTCGCCACGCTTCAAGGTAGGAGAGCGAATGGCCGCCGAGAATATACCGACGACCGGTTTGCCCGCACTGCATGGCGGCCAAAATTCCAGTAGCGACATCGCGGACATCGACAAAATCATTCGAGCCTGGGGGCGCAAATCTACCCCAGCCGCTCCCGACCTCAAGCAGCATGCGTCCGCTTGACGGTTTCCAGTCCCACGGGCCGATCATGTAGACCGGATTTACGATCACCGCATCGAGGCCCCGCGCAACTTCCTCAAGCACGGCAATCTCAGCTTCGCGCTTGGTCAGGACATAGGGGCACTCCAGCAAGCCGCCCGTCATTGTTTCCTCATCGGCGGGCGTTCCGTCAGGCCGCAGTCCCAGCGCATCAACACTTGAGACATGAATCAGTCGGGCGCCGGCGCGGCGGGCGGCTTGGGCAATCAGTCGCGTGCCGTCGACATTGATGCGTCGCATCTCCGCCATGTGTCGTCGACCCAGATGCACCATCGCTGCGGCGTGAATCACATAGGTGGCACCATTCACGGCGTGCTGGAGTGCTGGCTCGCTCTCGAATGTGCCAGTCACCGTTTCGAGAGTAAGGCCGTCGAGTGCGCGATTGGTTCCCTGGCCATGCTGTCGGACCAACGCCCGAACGCTCAAGCCCCGGTTGAGAAGTAACCGAGCGACATTGTTGCCGACCAGTCCCGTGCCACCAGTCACCAGGCAATCGACTGTATGCGGTGAAGTCTCCCCCCCGAATGAATGCGTGGTATTGAAGACGGATGTGACCATTGCCCGGATCGCTCCCAAAAACTATTGATTGAGAGGGTTTATTCGATCCATCCAGTAAACCCACGCTTTATTGTAGATCGGAAAAAAAGGGCATGCGACTTTGCAGCGTTTGTATTTTTACTTCCGTTGACGCCGAAGGCTGGCGGTGTCCAGAATGCGGGGCTTTAAGAGATATGGATGAAAGAGATGCGGCCCGGTGGAATGGAAATGCACCGGCGCAGCTTGATTGAAGGATCGTTTGCAACAGACCAACTCCCCGACGTCGGCTTTGGCCGGACAGTTCGCCCGGGATCTGTTGCGTTGGTTGTGCCTATTGTGCCTCAAGCCCCGATTGTGCCGCCCGAGGAGTCGTCTGTGAGTGAACTCGTTCTTCAGCCCGTGGAAACTCAATCGCAGCAGCGACGGTTTATTCAGTTGCCCTGGCGGCTCTACCGCAACGATCCCTGTTGGATGCCCCCGCTGATCATGTCGCAGCAGGAGATGCTCAACTTTCGACCCCATCCCTTTTATGAGAAGTCGCGTTGCCGATCATTTCTGGTAACGCGTTACGGCGATGATGTGGGACGGATCACGGCGATCGTGAATGCGGGCCATATCGAAAGGTATGGCGAACAGCGGGGCTTCTTCGGTTTCTTCGAGTGTGAAGATCGTTCTGAAACAGCCAAAGTGCTCTTCGACGCAGCCAAGGAATGGCTCCATGCGCAAGGCATGCAGACGATTCGCGGCCCTGCCAATCCGTCACTCAACTACGAATGCGGACTGCTTATCGAAGGCTTTGATTCGCCCCCCTTCTTCATGATGACCCACAATCCTCCCTATTACGCCCGGCTGGTGGAGGAAAACGGTTTCGTAAAAATCGAAGACCTTTACGCGTTCTGGGGGCAGATGTCGATGCTTGACTCGCTCGACAAAAAACTAGGCGTGATGGTGGAGGGAGTCAAAGACAGATTTGGCGTCACCGTGCGGCCCCTTGACCGCAGTCGCTTTGAAGAGGAGGTGCGGATGTTTCTCGACATCTACAACTCCAGCTTGGCCGGCACATGGGGCTTTGTGCCGCTTGAGTCGGGAGAAGTGCAGCACATGGCGAAGAGCCTCAAGCACCTGATCGTGCCGGAACTGGCGTTGATTGCCGAGGTGAATGGCAAGCCGATCGGCTCTGTGTTTTGCCTGCTTGATTACAACCCCCGCATCAAGCAGATCAGTGGTCGATTGTTTCCATTTGGATTTTTGCGGCTGCTCTGGAACAAGCGGAGCATCAAACGGATGCGGGCAATCAGCACCAATGTGATCCCGGAATATCAGGCCTGGGGAGTCGGCCTCGTGCTGATGGCGGCCCTTGTGCCGCGGCTGGCCGATTGGGGTATGGAGGAAGTGGAGTTTTCGTGGGTGCTCGAATCCAACCACCTCTCCAAACGCACGCTGGAAAGAGGCGGCGCACTGGTCACCAAGAAATACCGAATCTATCAAGACGATCCGCCACCAGTGGCTCAGTAAGGGATGTCCGCTCGAGAGACAGTCTTGGGGCGGTTCAAAAAACAATGGTCAGCGGATTAGCGACCGGTGTTGTCGCTGTGGCCGGCGCGTTTTGGCCGGTAACCGACAGTCTTGCGGTCGCGGCGTTTGTTTTCCGCCGCTGTGCCGGGCGATTTTCCCAGTCCACTGGCCTTACCGGGGCCACTGCGGAGGTGGTCTCCAGACGAGGATTCTGTGAAAGCCCGCGTCGCTTCGCTGCGTTTTTTGTCGAGGGCCTCTTTGGGAGGATGCTGTGGAATCAGGCAGTCGCAGCCGGAGCCGATCAGGTCGTGTCGCCCCGATTGCTCAAGCGCCCGCCGTACCTCGAAATAGTTTTCCGGCTTGAAAAATTGGAGCAAGGCCCGCTGCGTGCGGCGGTCGCGCAAGCCTTTGGAAATCTTCACCGGTTTCTTCGTCATCGGATCGATGCCGGTGTAATACATGCAGGCGGCAATGTCGAACGGACTGGGAATAAAGTCCTGGACCTGATCGGGCTTGTAGCTATTGCGTTTGAGAAAGAGCGCCAGATCGATCATCTCTTCGACACCGCTGCCGGGGTGGCTAGCGATGAAGTAGGGCACGGTGTATTGCTTCTTGCCAACCCGCTGGCTGGCCGCCTTGAACGCCTTGTCAAACTCGACATAGTCGTCGACCGACGGTTTTTTCATCAGTGCCAGCACGCTCGGAGCGGTGTGCTCAGGCGCCACCTTTAAATATCCACCCACATGATGCTCGGCGAGTTCACGGAGATATTCGGGATCGCGGCGCGCCAAATCCATTCGCACTCCACTGGCCACCAGCACGCGTTTGACCCCCGCCACGCTCCTCGCCTCTTTCATCACCTCACGCAGGGGCCCGTGGTCGGTGCCCAGAAGCTTACAGACAGTGGGGTGGACGCAAGAAAGTCGGCGACACTTCGCCTCCACTTCGGGGCGACTGCAGCGCATCTGATACATATTGGCCGTGGGGCCGCCGATGTCGGAAACGGTGCCTTTAAACCCAGGCTCTGCCGCCATCAATTTGATTTCTGTGATGATCGATTCCTGCGAGCGGCTCTGGATGATCCGTCCTTCGTGGGCGGTGATCGAGCAGAATGTGCAGCCGCCAAAGCAGCCTCGCATGATTTGCACGCTATTTTGCACGACCTCATAGGCCGGAATGCGGGCTGCTCCATAGGACGGATGCGGCCGTCTGGTGTAGGGCAGGGCGTAGACTTGGTCCATCTCGTCCTGCTCGAGCGGCAGCGCAGGCGGATTGACGACCACGGTTTCACGACCGTATCGCTGCACCAAACGGCGGGCGTTGTGAGGATTGGTTTCGAGGTGGCTGATGCGAGTCATCTCACAGAAGGCGAGTTTGTCCGCCACGACTGCCTCGTAGTCGGGCAGTTCCAGCGTGTTCTCGCCGGTGGGTGGCGGCTCGCTGGCCCCGAGCCGATAGGCAACGCCGCGCAGATCGCGCAGCTCTTTCACCGATTTTCCTTGGTGCAAGCCGATCGCCACATCCAGAACCGTACGCTCGCCCATGCCAAAGACCACGAGATCGGCTTTGGAGTCCATGAGAATTGAGCGGCGAACGGTGTCGCTCCAGTAGTCGTAGTGAGCGATCCGTCGCAGGCTCGCCTCGACTCCGCCGGCCACCACAAGCACTCCGCGAAAGGCCTCTCGCGAGCGTTGGCAATAGGCGAGCGTGGCGCGGTCTGGCCGTCGGCCGATCTGGCCGTCAGGGGAATAGGCGTCGTCGTTGCGCACTTTCCGATTGGCCGTGTAGTGATTGATCATCGAATCCATGTTGCCGGCCGAGATGCCGAAGAAGAGCCTCGGTCGACCAAACTCCAGCCACGGCTGGCAACTATTCCAATCGGGCTGCGAGAGCACACCGACGCGAAAGCCCGCCGCCTCCAAGAGCCGAGCGATGAGGCCGTTGGCAAAGCTCGGGTGATCGACGTAAGCATCCCCCGTGACCAGCACGATGTCGACTGCGTCCCAGCCTCGGGCGAGCATTTCAGCGCGCGTCATCGGCAGCGGCGGGCGGGCCTCGCGATTGCTCAAGCGGTTTGTGACAAGTGGGAGTGGCATACAAGCAGTCTCTGGCTTAAAAGAGACTCCAGAGACGCGGAGGGGAATTGGACGGGCTGTTCTAGGGCACTGGAAGTGTACACGCCAAAAAACAGTGGAGTGGTATATTCAAAAGGGAGTTTGTGGCTTCTTGAGTGAACCATGCTTGTGACCCCTTTTTTATCGCTGCGATCGCTGCTCTTTCAGGCCGCCGTGCTGGCGGCTGGGCCATTGGTCGCTGTGACCCTTGCCGGAGCCGCCAGAGCCGAGGAACCGCCCGCTTTTGTCCCGCTTGCCCAGCCAGTCGCCGAGGGGCAGATTGCTCTGTGGATCGACCAACTCGGCTCGGCGCAGTTTGCTCAGCGCGAGGCCGCCACCCGCAGTTTGACCGAGACGGGTGGGGCGGCGATTGAACCCTTGGCCGTGGCAATCACAAGCGGCGATCTGGAAATCGCCAGTCGGGCCATCGAGATCGTGCGTCAACTGCTCGCCAGCGACGATCCAGAGGTAGCCTCACAAGCGGAGAAGTTTCTGGAAACCGTAGCCGAAGGACCCAACCAGCCAGTTTCACAGTTGGCGGAGTCGACGCTCGACTTTCATCTCAGGGGCATGATGCAGGCGGCCAGGGAAAAACTGCAGTCGCTCGGTGCGAGTTTTTTAGTCGGTTTTCTGCCGAGCGGCCAACAGGGAGTCGTCGTCGTTCTTGGCACGGACTGGCGGGGAAAATCCGAAGATTTGCGATTGCTGGCGAGCGTGCCTGGGATTGTGCAATTAAACTTGCACGGAGTGCGACTCGACGATACCGAGGTGGCTATCTTGGGCCGAATGCGGGGCATGGAGCGACTCGAGCTCTACGGCACGGGCGTTACCGATGCAGCAGTGGCCAAGCTCATTCAAAAATTACCCGGAACCAGAATCGATCTGCGGAAGGGGGGCAAGCTCGGCGTCGCTGGCCAGCCGATGATTGGACCTTGCCTGATTACCCACGTTCAGCCAGGCTCTGCCGCTGCCAAAGCAGGCCTTCAAGAGGGTGATGTCGTGGTTGCGATCAACGGCGAAGCCGTCGATAATTTTGAGTCGCTTACCACCAAGGTTGGCAAGCACGGCCCGGACGAAATAGTGCAGGTTGAGTTCGAGCGCCTTCAGCCGGCAGGAAAAGCCGAGCGCAAGACTGAGCAGATCAAGTTGGACGGTTGGTGAGTCACTCCTAAACCTGTTTGAACGAGGAATGTTCTGCGATGCAGATCCACGAAACTCAGGGCAGCCCTGCAGGCAAGAGCCCGACTCAGGATAAAAATGCCGGGGTCGACAATCTGGTTGATGTGCGTTGGCACGCCCATGCGGTAAGCCGGCAGGACCGCGAAAAAACAGCCGGCCACCGCGGTTGCGTGCTCTGGTTTACCGGACTCTCCGGTTCGGGAAAAAGCACGCTGGCCAATCTGGTCGACCACAAACTCCACGCCCGGGGCTGCCGTAGCTTTGTGCTCGACGGCGACAATGTGAGGCTGGGCCTAAGCGCCGGCCCAGGTCTGCTTAAGGAGCGGCATGGCGAGGTCTTTGCCCAGCGGTTTGGGCTGGGTTTTTCGGGGCCAGATCGCGAGGAAAATATCCGCCGGATCGGCGCCGTAACAGAGCTCTTTGCGCAGGCCGGCATCCTCGCACTGACGGCTTTTATCAGCCCCTACCGCCGCGATCGCGATGCCGTTCGAGCCGCTTTGGCGGCGGGAGACTTTGTGGAAATATTTGTCAAAGCCCCGCTCGATCTCTGCGAACAGCGGGATCCCAAGGGACTCTACAAGAAGGCGAGAGCCGGCGAGATTAAGGGCTTCACAGGTATTGACGATCCCTATGAGGAGCCGCTGAATCCAGAGTTGATCGTCGATTCCGCCGCCCGGCCGGCCGAGCAGTTGGCCGACGAAGTCATTGCCTGGTTGGAGCAGGCCGGCAAGATACCGCCAGAGCTAGAGCAGAGGCCGTGACTATTTTTTCGGGCTCTTCGGGCCGAGCAGTTCAACGATGTTGCCATCGGGATCGCGCACGCAAAGCAGCCACAGGCCGGGGGCGAGCGACTCAGGCAACTGAACGGGCGACTGAGCCAACGGCTTGACCCCAATCGCTTTAAGCCGCGAGACGGCGGCATCCATGTCGGCCACCATGATCGTCAGATAGCGAAAACCAGTGTGGGAATGAATGAAATCGTTGTCGCCACCCCGAGGTGATGTGCCAGCCACCTGCATCAGTTTGAGTTTGGTGGCATCAGGGCCATCGCCCAAGACCAAGACCCGGATCGAAACAGGCTTGCTGTCGGTGAGCCCCGCTGCCTGAGCGATATCGGCACCCACTTCAAAGCCCTTGACCGCGTGAAAGCCGATCCCATCGGTGTAGAAGGCAACGGAGGCATCGATGTCAGAGACAACCGTGCCAAGGTCAATCGTCAGGCGTGGAAAATCGACCGCTTCTGCGGCGATCACCCCGTCTGCGGGCCCAATCGCGACAGCTACAAAAGCCAACCAAGCCACAACTTTGGCAGAGAAGCGAGACATTCCCACGGAGAGTTCCCTTGCGAGAGTGATAAGCGAGAGTGATAAGCGAGAGTGATAAGCGAGAGTGATAAGCGAGAGTGATAAGCGAGAGTGATAAGCGAGAGTGATAAGCGAGAGTGATAAAAATAAAACAGCAGGCAGGTCTAGTCGAGGAAGCCGGAGAGTTCCTCGCTACGGGCCGGGGCCTGAAGTTTACGCACGGCCTTGGCTTCGATCTGCCGGATGCGCTCTCGCGTTACCTTAAAGATGTGGCCCACTTCTTCCAGCGTGTAGCTGTAGCCGTCGCCGAGTCCGTAGCGGAGTTTGATAATTTCCCGCTCGCGGTAGCTGAGGCTTTTGAGCACCTTGGCAATCCGGTTGCGGAGCATTTCCTGGGCGGCCCCGACGGCCGGGTTTTCTGCACCAGTGTCGGGCAGCAGATCGCCAAAATGACTGTCCTCGCTATTGCCCACGGGACGATCGAGACTGATTGGATAGCGACTCATCGCCGTTACTCGCCGCGTTTCATCGACCGGAGTTCCGGCCCGGGCAGCGATTTCCTCAATCGTCGGTTCGCGGCCATATTCCTGAAGCAGTTGCCGGGCCACATTACGCACCCGCGACATCGTCTCCACCATATGCACCGGTATGCGGATCGTGCGGCTTTGATCTGCCACCGCGCGTGTGATCGCCTGCCGAATCCACCAGGTGGCATAGGTGCAAAACTTAAAGCCGCGGCGGTATTCAAATTTATCGACGGCCCGCATCAGGCCGGCGTTGCCTTCCTGAATCAGATCCAAAAAAGAAAGGCCACGGTTGCGATACTTCTTGGCGATCGAGACGACCAGTCGCAGATTGCCTTCGGAGAGGCCCCGTTTGGCCTTCTGGTAGCGAGCGTAAATCTCCTTGATCTCGTGCATGCGACGCTTCAGGCTGCGCGGCGTCTCTTGGCACGAGTTGAGAATGGTTCGGTATTCATCGACCAGTTTTTGTCGGGCGGAAGGGGGCTGCTTGGTCTTTTTGTGAGAATCAATTTTGCTCTTCAGTTCCTTGACGCGACGCACTAATTCTTCGAGAGTGGGGATCATCGTCTCAAGGCGCTGGGTGCGAAGTCCCAATTCTTCAACGAGTCGCACGCAGCGGTGGCGACGGCAACCAAGGCGAGCCCAGGCTTCACGACGCTCTGGCATCCGGCGCTTTTTTGAGAGGGCAATCCGATAGTCGGCTCTGTTTTGTCGCAGCAGCACTTCAAGCGTGCGCAGATTGTGCGGGAGACGACCGAGAATCTGTTCCTTCTCCAGACGATCCGTCACCGACACCTGCACCGTACGATCAAACGGCAGTTCGCCACGATGCACTCGCGAGAGCACCTTGAAGGCCTGCTGGCAAACATATTCACACGCCAGCAACTTGGCGCGAAAGGTGGCGCGAGTCGACTCTATCTGGCGGGCCAGATAGATCTCCTGCGCCCGCGTCAGCAATGGAATCTCACCCATCTGCGTCAGGTACATGCGCACTGGATCGTCCGACCAATTTTCAACCTGCTCGACGAGTCCTTCCTCAGAATCGTTGCCGGCTTCAAATTCTGCGTCAGCTTCTGCTTTGAGTTCACCATCGGGGAGCGTTGAGATTTCTGCGTCATCAACCAAGAGGTCGCCATCACCATCGTCGACATCGGCAACTTTTGTCGCCAAATCTTCGACTTCATGGGCACCGGAAACAACGTCATCTTCAATCTCATCGAGCAGCGAGTCGTACAAGGCAAAGCTCCTTCAAGAACAGTTCAACAAAAAGTGATATGTGAAAAAGTGATCTAACAGAATAATAATGGGGACGGAAAATAAGGGCAGCGGAAGCGGTGGATGGATCAAAGGTTTGAGGGTCGCCGCCGGAGCACTTCCAAGTGCCAGCCATCATTCGACGTGTCGTCAGTGTGATTCAAGTGCCGTTCAAGTCCAGTGTTCAAAAAAACACCTCTTTTTTTAAGACTGAGACGGGTGGGTACGATGGAGGCTTCGTCCTCGGCACTCAGCCCGGACTGACCAGAGGGGGTGATTTTGACGCCAGAAGTGAGTGAGCCGAGCGAAAACTGTGGGCATCTGGCGAGGGTCTTCGCAAGACGTAAGATTATGGCGTTGTCGCTCATGAAAAGCCAACTTTTTTTGGACGACAAATGCCACAATCGCCAAAAAATCGTCTGGAAATGGTAAGAAAATCGGGCCGCAGAGTTTCTGCGGGCAACGCGCCGGCATTTTGTCGGTGGCCTAGGCCTGCCGGTAATCCACCAAGAGCAAGGCATTTTGCGAGGCGCGGATGAAAACCTACCTTTTGCCCTGCGTCTGTTTGACAGAGCTCTGCGTCAATGCCGGGCAAGCTGGCGGCGTTCTCAAATGTCCCGCTTGTGGCAGCAGCGTCACTGTGCCGAAGTTCCGGGATATGCAGGGTTTGCCAGAAAGTTTTTCGCCCCTCAGCCGACCGCAGCGAAGCTGGACGGTTTGTCACGCACTGGTGCTGGCGGGCACTCTGCTTGCTCTTTTGTCGGGTACGGCTGTTTTCTTGATCGGCTCGCCCCCGGAGGCCGTTGTCGATGCGGCCACAATTCGGATGGCCGTGGCCGCCGCTAGCGACCAAAAAATTTTTAAAGCCTGGCAGAACATGTCGCGTTCGGGAGTGGCCAGGCCACCCACTCCCGAAGAGCAGACACTCCTGCAGTTGTCGCAGTTTTCTTCTGGGATCTCCGGGGCTTTCACAATTCTAGGAGTGCTGGGAGCGGTGCTGGCGGTGGGCGGCTTTTTGCCAATTGCCTTGGGCCGTTGTCAATCTTCGCGGCGAGCAGAGGCAGTTTCGCGGGCCTTGATGGGGCTTGCTTCGTGGGCCGCTTTATCCACCTTGGCTGGGGTGGCAACGGCTGAACCGCTTTCGCCGGGGGGCGTGCGCACCGGCATCTTTGGGCTTGAAGCCAGCGGCAATAAGTTTGTCTATGTCTTTGATCGCTCGGCCAGCATGGCTGAGCCAGAAGGCAGGCCACTGGCTGCGGCCAAGCGGGAACTCCTCCGCAGTCTCGATGAACTAGGCGAAGTGCAGCAGTTCTATCTAATTTTTTACAATCAAACGCTGCAGGTTTTTAATCCCTCCGGCACGCGGGGCCGCCTCATCTTTGGCACGGAAAAAAATCGCCAGTCAGCGAGGCGATTTGTTGAAGCGGTGCGGGCCGACGGAGCGACGATTCACGCCGATGCCATCGCTGCAGCGCTGCGACTAGCCCCCGATGCGATCTTTCTGCTGACCGACGCTGATGCAGGAGACGACTTGAGCGAGGCCGAACTTGAGCGGCTGACGCGCTCCCTTGGTGCGACCAAATGCATGGTCGTTCAGTTTGGCGGCGAGCAGCAAGAGCAGTCCCCCCGACTGGCTTTACTGGCAAAAAACTCCGGCGGCCGTTACCGGGTTCTGGACGGGAGTGCTGCCCAAGACAGCGGGGCTCAAGCTGCCGCTGTCGATGCGCGGTGACCTAGACCTAGACCTAGACCTAGACCTAGACCTAGACCTAGACCTAGACCTAGACCTAGACCTAGACCTAGACCTAGACCTAGACCAAGACCAAGACCAAGACCAAGACCAAGTGACTGATGCCGGGAAGGCGTCAATCATGTTCCCTCAATATCGCGTAAATCAGCAGGCAGGTGCGAGATGTCCCCAAGTTGCACGAGCATGGGTCTGCCAGCCTTGATATTAAAGCGAGTGACGGCCGCAACGGGTTGACCAATGCGGTCCCGAAAACCACGCACATCGATGCCCAGCAAGGCACAGACGAGGATTCGAATAGTGGCTTTGTGCGAAACCAGAAGGACTCGCCCTTGGGCATGGCCGCCCCGAACTTGCTCCAGCACTCTGGCCGCACGGGCCGCCACCTCAAAAGCGGTCTCTCCGTTAGGGGTGCTGCGACTGGCTGTGTCCACTGCCCACCACGCATATTGTTCAGGCCAGCGAGATTGTGCGTCCTGATGCCGTAACGATTCCCAGTCACCGTAGGAAATCTCGCGTAGGCCATCCGCCACAATGGGCGCAACCCCTGTTCGGATCGCAAGGGCATTGGCAGTCTGGAGCGTACGGGTGCGAGGCGAGCTATAGATCGCGTCCCAACTGCGGTTCGCGTAGGCAATCCCGAATGCTTCGGCCATCTGCAGTCCGACCGCGTTTAACGGCGGATCGATCGAGCCGCAAAAACGATTTTCGCGAGAGAGGTCGGTCTGACCATGACGGATAAGATAGAGTTCAAGCATGACGGATAAGATAGAGCTCAAGCATGGACAGAGCCTAGCATGCAAGAGTGCGGGGCATGTGGTGCGCCTGAACTCTTGACGATGCGAGTTAGGGGCGAATCGCTGAACCACTTGACGCTGGCTTGCGGGCAGACTTTTGCCCGGGCTGGCCTTCGTCTGCAATGGAGTCGCTGGCTGGCAATCCGGCTGGAGAGGTGCCATTCTCTCGCTCACTCCGCTCGCGGCGAATCGTCGCCAACTCGCGTTCAATCGCTTGGGCGTTGGCTGAAAAATTGGGGAACATCGACCGAAACATCGTCGGTTTTGCATCTGCTGCCAGAGGCTTTGTCGGCCGAACGCTCGCCTGCTTCGGAGTGGTTTGCTGGCTTTGCTGCATCGGCTGTTTGAGAGGCCGCTTGATCGCCGTCCGCTGGAGAGCGGGGGCCGACTTCTGCACGGCGGGAGTGGCTGGCTGTGCGACCTGCGAGACAGGTTGCCTGGCCTGTGCCGGTGTTGCCGGTGCTTGGGCCTGTGCAGCCTGTGTTGCCGCTGCTGGCTGAGGGGCCGGCCACACAAACGAGACATCGGCTGCCGAGGCGATGCTTTCGGGTACCACAAGATACCGCGTCACACGCGAGCGAGATTTTTCGGCCAGTGTTTTCGCAGTCGGAGTCGGAGCAAGTGTCGGCGTGGGTGCCGTGGAAATCAGTGGTTCGAGGTCAGTCGAGGGCGTTGAAAAAATGCTGGTTGATGCTGGTGGTGACGACTCTGGTGGTGACGACAGCAGTGGGGCGGAAATCGCCGCTGCGATTGGTTCCAGAATCGTTTCGAGGTCCAGAACACTCTCTGCAAGCGTAGGCACTGCGATCGCGTCGAGTGCGGGGAGGGCGTCCAAGGGCGGTTGGATCGCAACTTGAACTGGGGCGACGGGTGCAGGAGCAGGCGCTGGCGGCTTGGCCAGGGTTTGTTGCGATGGCTCAGCCACGCTTGGAAGGGACTGAACCGGAAGCACGACCGTCTTTGGCGGAGTGGCATCTGGCCAAAGATCTTCGGATGCTCGCGGAGATTTGGCAACGATCCGAGCCGCCGGCACAGTCGGCCCTGAAACAATGCTCGCCGAATCAATCGCTGTGTCTTGAGCAAACTGCCGTGTGTCGAGGGTTTGTGCCTGGACTAATTGAACCGACAAGAGGGGCTGTCCTTCTCGAATCGGATGCCGAAGGACAACGCCTTCAAAGCTGTCGGTGGCCCGCATCGCTGTCGTGGGGAGCATGGCCTTGGGCCATTCCCGCAGGGCGACATCCCAGACGGTCACGGGCGATCCCTGCGGCAGCGAGTGCAGAGTAACAAAAATAGACTCGCTTTCCACATGGGGTTTCGACTGCGCAAGGCGCACATCGAGGGCTCGATTGAGACCCACCGCAGCGGCGGCTCCAGCCACAAAAGCCGCCACAAAGACGGTCAGTGCCTTGGGCTTGTGCGGGCGGTGTATCTGCAGGCGGCTTTGCACGGGAATGCTCATGAGTCGACCCTTGGCAGGCTGTCTCCAGGCGACCGAGTGTGCCGGTGGAGAGTGCCTTCGCAAAAGAAATCGACACAACGCGGTGCTGAGAACCACGCCGCTTTCCACGGCAGGTGCCACTTACCAAAAGAGCGCAGCCCTCGCGTTCGCTTGTGTTGAAGAAGACAGAAAAGCTTCCGCAGATTGCCGGGTCAGTCATCGCCGGCAGGGAGACTCCTCTTGGACTGGATCGTCAGCCGATGGTTCGGGCGCAAACATCGGATCAACAGCTCGTGCGAGCGGACGAATGGCAAGCATGCGCAGATCGTCTGGGCCACCCGTGTGGTCGCGGAAGAAGGCATCGCCAACGGTTGAGGCAGACTCGCCAGTGCAACTCACAACGACCATTGAGTGGGTCGAGATCGTAGCCTCAAATCGCAGTCGTTGAAAAATGTTTTTCCGCTGACCTGTCTCCAGCCGGAAGATTCCATCTTCACCAATCCAGGTGCGTTCACTTGGCCCATGCTTGATGGTTGGCGTGACTTCCAATCGCACGCGGCCATCCGCCGCCGGCCAGGCGACAAGCGAAAAGACGGCACTGGCTTCTTGATAGGTGCCGCCACGAATCTCGGTAGCGTCGTGTTGCAACAGGACGAGTTCTGCGATTCCGGACGCTGAGACGACTTCGCTGTCGCGGCCGGGCAACAACTGCACAAGCCGTCGCACGGCTGCGGGTCGCTCGAAAAGACCATTGGCTTCGGCAGGATCGACGCCCGGGGGCTGCTTGGCCCCTGTGGCATCGGGGAGAAATCGCTCTGCCAAATGGGGCGGAAGCTGGGCTGTGATAACGCCGGCCCGCAGGCCATTGGCGTGCAGTTGCCGCCGCAAGCCATCGTCAAAAATTTGTTCGTCGATCAGTTCCCAGAGTTCTTCGCTGAGGTGGCGGTCGGCTGAGCCAAAGCGAGCAAAGATCAATTCAAGCGGCACCGTTTTGAGCGAGGGGCGTGTGTCGCAGGAGGGGCTGTTGGTCAGGTCGCTGATCTCTGTTACCAGCGGTGCATTGGAAAGCAACGTAAACCGGCAGCCTGCGATGGCTCCACAGCACAGCAGGATAGCGCCGAGCAAGAGAGTCGAGTCACTGCGTGCGGCAGTCGTGCGCATGGTGAGAAATGATCCGCAGCCCGCTGCAAGGGCCAAGGTGTAGAGCAGCAGAAGGCGGCGGGAAAATACGGCCCAAGCGGGTTCTCTGTCAACACCGAAATCAGCCGGTCCCGCTGGGTCTTATCTGGGCGATTTTCACTAGGAGACTGCCTTGACAGCATTGGCGAAGATTGCCAATCCGGCCCCGGGGGCGTCGGCGTCGAGGTGACCATTCCAAGCGGGGTGCTGCGTGGCTGTGATAAAGCGTTCGGGATGAGGCATCAGTCCAAAGACTCGACCGCTTGTGTCGCAGAGCCCGGCTACATCTCCCGAGGCACCGTTGGGATTGGTGGAATTTCCCTGCTGGTCGCACGCATAGCGAAGCACCAATTGTCCAGCAGAATGAAGGCGATCGAAATCGGCGATCGAGCGTGTGACAAATCGTCCTTCGGCGTGAGCGACGGGCAGTTCAAACTCGCGGAGTCCTTGCAGAAAGCAGCACGTGCCAGCGTCTGCTCGTAACCGCACCCAACGGTCGACAAACTCTCCGGAATGGTTGTGGGCCAGCGACGCTTGAGCTGGTGGGATTGTGGCTGGCCCTTGGAGCAGCAGGCCTGTTTGCAGGAGCACCTGAAAGCCGTTACAGATGCCAAGAATCAAGCCCCCCTTATCGCGAAAAGCGTGCAGCACATCGGCCAAACGGGATGAGAGTTCTAGGGCAAAGATACGACCACTGGCGATGTCGTCACCGTACGAAAAACCGCCTGGGATGCAGAGAATCTGAAAGTTTTGCATCAGCGATGGCTTTTGCGTTAAAGCCCGCACATGGACCCGACGGCTGATAGCGCCGGCTCGATCGAAGGCAAAGGCCGTTTCATGATCGCAGTTGGTGCCGGGGGCCCGCAGGATCATGGCACGGGGGGAAAGCATCGTCGGCCTCGCAAGCATTCGGTGGGAGTTCAATTGCAGGGAAATTGTGTTCTGCCAAGCAATCCAACTCAGAGCGTACGTTTTTGGCATGTCCAAACCAAGAGCCTTGAAATTCGCTGGCAGGCTTTGGCCCACTCCTGGCAGTGGTCGCTGGCACGGGCTTGGGTGGTCTACCGTATCGATCATCACAGCAGCCAGAGATTTTTGAATGCATCAGAGTGCCTGTCGTTTGTGATTCCAGCGATCGCAGGAGTCAGAGTCAACTGCGCCAGGCTTTGGCTAACTGCTCGATGCTCACGCCAGCGGAGATTTCACCAGAGGTCGACAGAATCTCGACATGCCCGCCGTCGGGGCCTGCAGCCACGACCTCGCCGATAAAACTCCAGGTCACGTCGGCCATGAGGGCGGCAAATTCCGCTTCTCTATCGGCCGGCACTTCGCAGAGAAAGCGGCCGGGAGTTTCGCTAAAGGCAATTGTCAGGTCGCGCACCTCTGCTGTGAGCGACGCGGTTTCAGTCAGTTCTACAGGCACGCTCTGCAAAGCGATGCGGGCACCTAGGCCGCCGCCGATCGCCATCTCGGCAACACCCGTCGCCAAGCCCCCGTCGGAGCAGTCGTGGCAGGCTACGATCAGGCCGGCCCGCTGGGCCGTGGCGATGGCCGCAAAGACGCTGCGGCAAGCGGCCGGATCAACGCGTGGAACACTGCCGCCCCGCACACGACCGATCAACTCCAACTGGCTGCCAGTCAATTGATCGCGCGATAGCCCCACGATGGCAAGTCGATTGCCAGCCCGCTTGAGGTCGGGCGTGACGGCGCGGCGAACATCTTCAATCTGGCCTAGCGCCGTGGCTAAGAGCGTCGGCGGAATCGAGAGTTCGTGCTGCTTGCCTGCAGCATCGGTCCAGGCAAAGACATTGTTGAGACTGTCTTTGCCACTGACAAACGGAGCCGTGAAGGCGATCGCCATGTCGTAACAGGCACGGCAGGCTTCGACCAGCGTGCCGAGGGACTCTGCGCGGCGGCATTCGCCCCAGCAAAAATTGTCGAGCAGAGCAATCTTCGCAGGATCGGCGCCGGCGGCAATCGCATTGGAGATCGCTTCCACGATGCCGCCCGCCGCCATCTGGTAGGGATCGCTTGTACCGAGTCGATTCCGCAAGCCCACGCCAATCACGATGCCCCGATTGCGACCCAGCACGCCGCGCACCACCGTGCCGTCGGCGGGGCCGGCACCCGGCCCCAGCAACGGCTTGACAACGCTACCGCCCTGCACCTCGTGGTCGTATTGCCGAATGATCCATTCCTTACTGGCAATATCGGGAGTCGCCAGTAGAGCGAGCAGACACTCTTTCAGAGAAAGAGGGGCGGTCGAATCGAGCCAGACAGTCGGCTCAAGGCGCGGACAAGCAGCGATTGACTTCAGTCGCTGTCGGGGGCGGCCCTCGTGTAAGAAATGGCAATCCAGCGTGCCGACCTGATTGCCTTGCCAGCAGAGCATGAGTTGGCCATCGCCGGTGAAAGTGCCGATGGCAGTTGCCTCGACGCCCTCGGCGGCAGCCACTCGCGAGAGTTTTTCCCAGTGGGCAGGATCGACGGCGAGCACCATCCGTTCCTGCGCTTCTGAAATCCAGATTTCCGTAGCGCTCAGGCCTTCGTATTTAAGCGGCACGCACTCGAGGTTTACCCGCGCGCCCAACTGGGCTCCCATTTCACCGACGGCGCTTGAAAGACCGCCGGCGCCACAGTCGGTGATCGCATGAAACAGCCGTTGACGCGAGGCCTCGAGGACAAAGTCGGTCAGCGTTTTCTCGTGTATCGCATGGCCGATTTGCACCGATCCGCCCGACTGGCTCTCGCTCGTGCTGGAAAGCTCGACGCTGGAAAAGGTGGCTCCGTGAATGCCATCCCGGCCCGTGCGTCCGCCGGCCACAACGACTAAATCACCGGCCCGCACCGCTGTGTCGGCGGAGTTCCGCGGCATGATCCCGACCGTGCCGCAAAAGACGAGCGGATTGCAGAGGTAGCCCGGATCAAAGACGACGGCGCCAGCAATCGTGGGAATGCCCATCCGATTGCCGTAATCCCGCACGCCCGCCACGACGCCCGCTAGCAGACGCCGCGGATGGATCACGCCCGCTGGCAGATCGGCTACCGTAGTGCTCGCCGGGCCGACGCAAAACACATCCAGATTGGCAATCGGCTTGGCACCCAGGCCCGTGCCGAGCACATCCCGAATCACGCCGCCCAAACCGGTGGCCGCACCGCCGTAGGGTTCAATCGCAGAGGGGTGGTTGTGCGTCTCGACTTTGATGCAGATGTCGTGATCGCCATCAAACCGCACCACGCCGGAGTTGTCGCGAAAAACACTCACGCACCAGTCGTTTGGCCCCAACTCCGCCCGCACTTCACGCGTCGCTGCAAAGACTGTTTCCTTGAGGAGATTGTCGTAGCTCACCGTGCCCGAAGGGCCGGTGTGATCAATCGGGCTGCCCAGAGTTTTGTGGCAACAGTGTTCACTCCATGTTTGCGCAATCGTTTCCAATTCGATTTCAAACGGTGGGCGGCCAAGGAGATTGAAGTGCTGCCGCACAGCGCGAAGCTCGTGGGCACAGAGGGCCAGGCAGCGATCGCGGCTGAGCTTTTCCAAGGCGTTGTCGTCGAGGCCCTCAAGCGAGACGGTCGCCTGCGAAAAGCTCCACGGCCGACCGCCGGAAAGCGTGCGGAGTTCTACGGCCCCGACCACCACATCATGGATCGCCTCGCTGGCAAGCAGCTTCCCCGCCAGTCGCTCGACAAGTGTTTTCTCAAGCTCCGGCAGCCAGTATTTTCGCAGGCTCCGCACGGCCACAGGCTTGAGCCCCAAGAGTTCAAAGGCCTCGGCAGCGGTCTGTGCCGCTGGATCGGTGACGCCCGCGCGAGGCAATACATGCACCACAATCGGCAGGTCGGCAGCACCTTCTAGGAGCAGCGGCTCAAGCAGCAATGGATCGCCCGTCGCAGCCAGTGTGAATGTTTCCGTGACTGGATCGGTGAGCAGGACGGTGGCTAATCGCTCGATGTCTGCCGAGGAGAAATCGCCTTCGATCAGCCAGCCCACGGCGGTCTGCGCGCGAGTGCAGGCGGAAATACCCAGTTCGACAGCGCCTGCCACGACCGCTCGGGCGGTGTGGTCGGTAGAGGGATCGCGCAGGTGGACATCAACTTCCCAGAGCATCGCGATCTTCCTTGGCCCGCTGGAGGAGTGCTACGAGTTTGTGACGATCACTGGCTTCAATGGCAGAGAGCATTTTTTCTGTGTTGCTGGCGATCCGCACAAGAGCCTTGGCGACAAACGCCGCGTTGTCGAGAAGAATATCGGCCCAGAGTTCTGGATCGCCGGCGGCAATGCGAGTGGTGTCGCGCCAGCCGCCAGCCGTAAATTGCCGCGACTCAGGTGGTGTCGCAGCCGCGATCGCAGCGGCCAATAGATGGGGTGCGTGACTGGTTTGCGCGAGAATGCGATCGTGATCGCGGGGCGGCATGAGATAGACTGTGGAGCCAAGTGACGCCCAGAATTCGGCCACTTCTTCGGTGTCGCTCGCAGGAGTTTTGCTCGCCGGCGTGACGACCGTGGCCCGGCCGGTAAAGAGATCCTCGGCAGCGGCAGCAGGGCCGCGACGGTGGCTGCCGGCCAGCGGATGGCCACCCACAAAACGGCCGCGTCTGAATCGACGGCGTTTTTCCCACGCCGCCACGATCGTGGCTTTCGTGCTGCCAGCATCGGTGATCAGCGTGCCCGGCTGGACTGCCAAGTCGATGGCTTCAAGGATCGCTGGAATAGCGGCCACGCCCGTTGCCACGACAACCACATCGGCCGCTCTGACCGCCTCAGAGATATCGAGCGATGTTTCGCCAACTGTTTTGAGTCGCTTGGCCTCTGCCAGCGACTCGGCAAAACGGCCTACGCCGATCACGCGGCCAGCCAGCCGCCGTGACTGTAGCGCCAAGCCGATCGAGCCTCCGATCAAGCCGACTCCCACAATCGTAACAGTCGGCCAGTGAGGTTTCATGACGCGGCAGGAAGGATCAGGGTTTTGTCGGGGCCACGTTGGGGGCCTGGCAGAGGGCTTTGACTAGAATCTGCTGCGGCACAATTTATCAGAAGCGTGTGTCGTCTGTTAGGGTCGACGGTTCTTGCGGCCCAGTTTTCTAGACTTCAAGAGGTAAAGTCATGCGCTGGCGTAAACAGATGCCGCACAAGCTCTTGGCCGCCGTGCTCGGACGGCTGGCGATCGCGCTGACAGCAGGCATCGATCTGCGACGAGCGTGGGCCAGCGAGACAGCTCGCGTGCCACGAGCGTGGCGACCGGCAATGGAGACTGTGCTGCGGAGCCTTTCGCAAGGCAATCAACTGGCTCTGGCCATGAAGCAGGTAGGCCAGACATTTCCACCCTTGGTGCTGGCGATGGTGGCCGTCGGCGACCGAACGGGCCACGAAGCCCAGACGCTGCAAGAACTGTCGCAGGTGCTTGAGCGGTCGGTGCGCAACACACGAGCTTTGATCAGCAGCCTCGTCTGGCCGATGTTTCAACTGATAGTGGCGATTGGCGTGGTGGGCGCGATGATTCTGCTTTCTGGTTTTGTTCGCGATCTCAATAATAAGCCGGTCGATGTTTTGGGGATTGGGCTCTCGGGAGTGAGCGGGCTTGTCACCTATCTGATGCTCTTGGTCGGCTGCTTGGTGGGCGGTGTGTTGTCATTCAAATACGCTCTTGCCAGTTGGCGCGGCCACGGTGTCGTGCGAATGTTCGTCGATAGGATTCCGGTCATCGGGCCGGCATCGCGAGCTTTTGAGGCGGCTGTCTGGTGCCGCGCGGCGTCGTTGGCCAGTGGTGCAGGCCTTGACGCGGGGCAGTTAATCAGCCTCTCGTCGGCTGCGGCCCCGGGGCTGTGGCTCGATGCCGATCGAGTCGAGGAGCGACTGCGAGACGGGGCAACGCTGGAAGAGTCCCTGCAATCGTCGCAGCGGTTTCCCCGTCGAGTGCTGGAGGTGGTGGCCGTCGGAGAGATGACGGGCAACACATCGGAAGTGCTCGACCGTTTGGCCGGGCAACTCGACGAAGAGGCCCGCCTGGGCTTTGAGGCGGCGGCCCGGGGGGCAGGGTTTTTGGTCTGGGCGGTGGTGGCAGGCTTGATCATCGTCGTTATTTTCCGGATTTTCTCGTTTTATGTGGGGATGATTCAAGACGCCGCGAGTGGTAAATAAGGATATGGAAAGAATCGAGCACACCAGAACCGCAGGATCGACCATGCCCGCCATTTTTCAACTGCGAAGTCGATGCAACATTGCAGCCGGTTGGGCGGGCGTGGACGTTTTCGGCAGTTGGGCATGCCGGGCCGTTCTTTTCTCTGCCAGTGCAGCAGTTGCGGCTGTCCTGGTTCTTTTAGCCAGTCCTCGGGTGGCCGCTGCGGAGGATCCTGCCGAGACTGTCGGTCTGGACGCTGCTGCTGGAGCGCGCAAGACTCAGCAGGAAGTGATGGTAGAGCGGGGGTTTGTTCGCAGTCGAGGGGCGTGGCGAACCGTTCAAGAGATCGAGTTGATCGAGCGGGCCGAGCGGGCTAATCTGGCGCAGAAGGAATGGAATCTGAAGTTAGAGCGGCTGCGCAAACAGCTTGAACAACCGCTCCAGGCCGACCGGGCTGCCGAGGAGATTCGCGAGATTTCCGATCGCTTTGCCGTGCCAGCCTTGGCCACCGCGCTGGCCAAGGAGCCTTCGTTTCGCGTGCGGAGTCTGTATGTAGAATCGCTTTCTCGGATTCGATCGTGGGATGCCACGGCTGTCTTGATTGCCACGGCTGTCGATCATTCTGATTCAGAAACCCGCATTGCCGCCACCGAGCGACTGATTGTGATTGGGCCGCATCAGGCGCTACCTGCGATCCTCTCGGCACTTGCTGGAGCCGACAACGCGCGGATCAATCGAGCTGCCGAGGCAATCGGTCGGCTAGGGGTGCCATCGGCAGTCAGTCCGTTGATCAACGCGCTGGAAACACAGCACATGGTCGTAGCGGGCGACGGCGCAGCAGAGGGGGCGACCAGTGCCACATTCACACCCTCGGGAGGCGGCCTTTCGATGGGGAGTGGCAAAAAAAATATCAAGGTGAGCGTGCAAAACGAGCGCGTGTTGCAGGCCTTGATCTCATTGACGGGCGTCAATTTTGAATGGAATCGATCGGCCTGGCGGGCCTGGCTGGCCAATCGCCAATCGCCCCCCGACTTCGATCCTAGACGCGGTTAAGGCAAGGATTCGGTCGGTGGGAGCGTCGCGGTGCGGCGGCGTCTTGGAAACCATGCGGCGTCGAGGACGAGCAGGGCCACCCGGTTTTCCAGATTCGGTCGAAAGATCACCAGCAGCAGAAGCGGTAAAAACCAGGCCATAAAGAGGCCCCCGTTGTGCGCCTTCCAAAACTGGCTCCCCAGTAAGACTGCTGCGGAACAGCTCAGCAGCGTGCCCAGATTTTTTGGCACCGGCCAGATGGCCAGCGTGGCGATCATCGCGATAAAGGCGGCCAGCACAGGCAGTCGAAAGACCGCGTCATTATTTGGCAGGGACCAGAAGCCTTCCAGCGATACCTCGTTAGGAAAGACCCAGCCAAACATCTGTCGCAACTGACCAACAAACACATTTGCGTCGGGCGAAGTAAACCAAAGTCCAAAAACCAGCACGAGCAGCGACAGCCCGATTCCCGTTGTGAACCGGCGGATGCCTCGTTCCCAGTAGAAGCTGCACCACAGCGGCAAGAGGAAAACCGGATAGTAGATCGTACCGATTGCCAGGCCAATCAGTGATCCACAGATCAGTGGACGCCGGTAGGTGGCGATCGCCCAGATGATCAGAGCGCCGGGCAAAGCGTGGTCGACGCGGCCAGTCATGATCGCGGTGTAGGGGAGCAGTAGGTAGAGTACGGCGGCGGCAATTCCCAGCCGAGTGTTTTCAAAGTGCCACCATCCAATCAATACCATGCCCGTCACAATGGCCAGTTGTGAAACGATTGCCATGATCCTCGCGGTGGTTTCGTGCACAACCCGGCGATTTGTCTCGCGGGCATCTGTCGCGCCGGCATCCGCAGAAAAGATCCGCTGTGTTGAGATTTGCGGCAGCAAAAAAAGGAGTGGATAGCCTGGGCCGAGCCGAGTGAGTTGATCAGCATCGACGCTGGCGTCACCCGTTTCCAGTCTGGTAGCAGCTGCCGCACCGGCGAGGTCGTCGCGTTGGGGCCGGGTGGTGATCACATTGGCAAGCAAAAACACCAAGAGAGAGATGCCCAAAAAGACAAGACCTCCAGCCGACAAGTTTGGCTCCAGCATGGGGCGTCGCACCATCAACGAGTCAAAAAGCATGCGAACAAGGAATGCAGCCGACACGACAAAGATCCAGACAAAGCCAAGTTGCTGCGTCGCGGTACTCGCCTTATAGCCACCATATTCCACGGCCAGCAATCCCGGCGCCAGGAGGACAAGTCCCAAGAGATCGAGATTCCGGACGCTCCAGATGCGATTGAACTTAAAGAACAGCGCAATCGACAAGAGCGACGAAAAATAGAACCAGGTCGTGGGATTGACGCGATAGTAGTGAAAGAGGATGTCGTTCATGGGCGGCTTTGTGGGGCCAGCGTGCGGATGCTTTTACCCAGACGCGGCTTTTTTAGTTCTGCCACGTCGTTGCTTTGTTGTGGAGAGTCGTCATGCCTGGATCGCTTTGGCTGACCAACCTTACGGTCTGGGGCAGTGTTTGCAAAGTTTTCACGCTCTGGCCCTCGCGCCACTACGGCCGCGAGGCCGCCACAAGGCATTTAGAACGTCGCGATGCAGTGCTCAAAAACGCCCATCTGCCGGCCACTACGGTGCTCCGTTGCGTCGAGCTTCACCAGCGCAGGCTGTGCATCGAGCCGGAATGACTTGTAAAAAGGCAGTTGAAATCTTATCTTTTTGGCCACTATGAAAAAATACATTGCTGAATTCATTGGTACATTCTTCCTCGTTCTGACGATCGGCTTGACGGTGTTGCCTGCCGCAGTCGGAGTCATTCCGCCACTGGCCATCGGTGCGGCCCTGATGGCGATGGTTTATGCCACCGGACACATTTCCGGAGCTCATTTCAATCCGGCTGTAACGCTGGCCATTTTCATCCGGAGAAAATGCGACCTGAAAGATGTCGTGCCCTACTGGATTGTGCAGGTGCTGGCCGGACTTACTGCTGCCCAGGTGGCCGTTTTCCTCGTCGGCAAAAGCGGCTTGCCGATGGAGATCAAAGATGTCCCACAAGCTCTTGTGGCGGAGTTTCTCTTTACATTTGCCCTCGCCTATGTCGTTTTAAATGTTGCGACGGCCAAAGGCACAGCCGGCAATTCATTCTACGGATTGGCCATCGGTATGACCGTAATGGCAGGTGCTTTTTCGGTCGGAGGAATCTCCGGCGGGGCTTTTAATCCGGCTGTGGCAGTCAGTATGGCGGGGATGAAGCTGCTGAGTTTCTCCGACATTTGGATTCACATCGTGGCCGACATGGCTGGTGGCATTGTCGCAGCCCTGGTGTTCAACTTTTTTGAATCTGACAACGCGTAAAAGCTCACGCGTGCGGGATTGTCAGCGGAATGTCTATCGCAGGAAGCAGTCAAAAGTTTTTGCATCCACGAGGCCGACCCCTCTTAGCCAATGCGTTCGAGCTTTGTGATCCGTCCTGTCGCGACCCACTCGGCCACGAAAATATCGCCCGTGGGTGTGAAGCAAGCATCGTGCGGGTGGACAAACTGGCCGTCGAGCCACTTGTCGGGTTGACCGCGAAGATTCTTGACCTGATCCAGGCGTTCGACCGCGCGGCCCAAGCGGGCCACCACGGCATTGTGCTCGTCAAGGAGCGTCACGCAGGCCTTGAGTTCCGGCACCACCAGCAGATTTTTCCACGTGTCGATGTTGGCCGGCAAGCCAAAGCCAGTAAGCGTCTCCTTGTACAGCCCGTCCATTGAGAATATCTGCACCGTATCATGTGCCCTGTCGGTGACAACGATAGAGGGTTCGCGGCCCTCGCGGCGGTCGATCCAGAGGCCGTGGGGCGTGTCGAACGTCCCCTTGCCACCCCCCTCACCGCCAAACGCGCTTTGCCACTTGGCGTCCTTGTCGTAGCGGTGAATCCGAAACGCACCGTAGCCATCGGCCAGCAAAAATCCGCCATCATCCAGAAAAGCAAAATTGGTCGGCAGAAAGCCCTGCCGATTCCAGTTTGCTGTTGTCGAGGTATCCTCGCCAGCAGCATAAAAGCCAGACTCCATCGGTGCCTTGCGAAACCAGACTGTTTCGCCGTCGAGCGTGAGCTTTGCAAAGGCTTTCACTTGCTGGTAGCCGCAGACATAGAGAAACTCCGCGTTACCCTCCTTGCGAACTTCGATGCCGTGACCGCCGCCTTGAAACTGGCTGCCGAAGGCCCGGATAAACGTACCATTCGGAGCAAAGACAAAAATCGAGGGATGCTCTTTCTTGTCTTTGTGCCCCTCGTGGATGACATACAGATTTTCCGCTGAGTCGACGGCCACATTGTGAGTCGTCTGCCATGTGAAACGGTCGGGCAGTTGCGGAAAATTGTGGCGCACGCGGAATGTGTGCGCACCATCGCCAAGGATCGTTTCGTTGCCGACGCGACGAATCTTCGCCACGGCAGGAGTTGCTGTGGCTGCGGCCGCCAAGGCCGCCATGCCGGCAAAGGCGCGGCGAGAGAGAGATTTTGAGGATCGTGTGCCGGACATAAAAATCCTTCGGCGGAAGGGTTGGGCATCGAGACAATTGTGAAGCAGTCTACTCATTCGGAGTGAGAACCACCGGGCATTTCGCCACCGAGCCGGCTAAAATCGCCAGGCAATTGGTAGGATGTTAGGTGTTATCGATAAACCCCTGCCACTTTTGCACATAATCATTGAGCACAGACGCGGCAGTCGGGGCAGCGATCGCGGTTGTGTCGTAGCGGAATGAGAATGTCATGCGTCCTGCATACTCAAAAACACCGATGCCCCAACGCGTGCCTGGGCGGAGCGGCGGAGTCTGCAGTTGGATGTCGATGCACTGTGCCTTATCGAGCCACATAAAGCCCTCCGAATCGACCCGCAGGCGTTTGCGGAGTCGTCGCGTCGGATCGCTGAGATTTGTCAGCAATGCAGTTGAAAAGCAAAGTTGCCTCTGCAGCACCCACCGCATGATGCGCGGCCACGAGGCCGCAACGCCTAGATTGCCCAGAAGTTCCACGCCCCGCTGCGAGTTTCGCAGGTGGAGTATTTCACGCTGAAGATCGGGGAGCAATTCGTGCCACGTCCTGCACTCCTTCAGGGAACGGTTCAGAAAGAGATAGCTGTACCGATTTGCCGCCGGCATCCGTTCATCCTCGCGAGTGCGGAGATCAATCGGCACCGTGACTCGCAGTCGTGAATCGCTCCGCATGCCGTGAGCGCGTTGCCAATCGCCAAGGACATCAAACAGCATAGCGACGGCGATATCATTCAAGGACGCATCGTAGCGCTTGCGAGCATCTTGCATCCTCGCGACTTGGTCGGCTGAAAACGTATGCGCACAAAAGCCGATAACAGTGCTGGATTGATCGCTGGCCAGAGGAATCTTTTCCAGCAACGCGTCACGGGCAACAGGTTTTGGATGCAACAGGATGAAGCGCAGCGAGCGATATGTTCGCAACCAGACCGAATCGTTGGCGACCTCGGTCAACGCATGCTTGTCCCGTCGAAGCAGATGGGCGATGTCAGTCGTAAAAAATGGGTCATCATGCAAGCACGATCGACGAAACACAGAATAGGCAAGCGCTAAATCCTGTAGGAAAACCCTAGCTCCGTGGCCGTCACAGCAGCCGTGGTGAAAGAGCATGTCGAGATTCCAGCCAATCGATGTCTGGCAGAGCCAGCCGTGCAGGCCGCTGGTCTTTTCCAGATCAATCCGATCGGCTTGCCGAGGATTTTCTTGATCCATGCCAACCACGGTCAATTCCTGCCAGCCGGTCGGTGAAGCATGCCACTGGGCACCTTGTGAGTTTGCTCGAATCGTCGAACGCAGCAGGGGGTGGCGTCCCAGTGCAAATCGCCAAGCATCTCGCATGGCTTCGGGATCGATCGGACCAGCGAATCGCAGAGTGATCTCAAACAAGAGCGGGTACTGCGGCCGATCGTCGAGCCACAGAAACATTTCAAGCGGCGTCAATGCCCACTGGAGATCAGTGTTGGCCCATGGGGCGTGCTGGGCAAGGAGTGTCTCGACGTGTGACATAGTCTCGCTTCGATGAGCCCGTGGCGACTGTGGCGGAATTGCAGTCGAGCGAATCGTGGCCTATTTTAAATGGAATGGCCAGATCAGGGGCGCGAGTGCGACCGTCAACGCCATCACCAGCAGATTCAACGGCCCGCCAAAGCGAACGTAGTCTGTGAATTTGTAACCGCCAGGTCCGTAGATCATCAGGTTTGTTTGGTAGCCCATTGGCGTTGCAAAGCCACAGCTTGCCGCCACCGTGACGGCCATCACAAAGGGCATCGGATTGACGCCTAGGTCTGAGGCTGTCTGCCAGGCAATTGGAAAGACAAGCACTGCTGCGGCGTTGTTGCTCATCAATTCTGTAGACAGCATCGCCACAAAGTAGATCGCTGCCAGCACAAGATGCGGATGATCGCCTGCCGCCGCGATTGTGGACTGCGCGATCCCCTCGGCAAGCCCTGTTTTGTCCAGTGCCCGAGCCAATCCAAAGCTGGCTGCGATCAGCAGCAGCGACTCCCACTCAATCGATCGCCGGGCCTCATTCGACGAGATGCATCGCATTGAGATGACAACGACTACGGCGAAGAGTGAGGCAGCCACCATGGGCACGAGCTCCAGTGTGGCTGCCAGCACCATTGCTGCCAGGGCAGTGCAGGCGATCCAGGCCTGATCGTGCCTGGGCGGCGTTGATCCTCTGACTTCGCTGACAAGATAAAAGTGGCGACTGGAACGCTGTCGCTCCAGAAAAGCTGGGCTGGCCTCGACCAACAGCGTGTCGCCAGGCTCCAGTGCTATGTCACCGATCTTGATCTGCAGACGCTCGCCGTTGCGGGCAACAGCGATGACAACGGCATCGTAGGTGGAGCGAAATCGCCCCTCGCGGATGGTGCGGCCAACGAGCGGGCATGTGTTTGAGACAACCGCTTCAACCAGCACGCGTTCAGACCGCTTGTTATCGAGTTTGAAAACCTGATCAGTCGCCGGCCGCAGACCGCGAATTTTTTGCAGTTCCACCACCGAATCGACGATGCCGACAAATACCAATCGATCCCCGGCCTCTAGCCGTTCGGTTGGGGCCACTGCCGCGATCACATGTCCGTTGCGGTCGATCTCCATCAAGAATAATCCATCGAGACCGCGGAGACCCGCTTTCTCGATTGTTCGGCCGACAAGTGGGCTGCCGGGTTCGACAAGCATTTCCAGCGAATACCGCCGGGGGTCATCGGTCTGACTCATGGCAGGCCGTCGATCTTTGAGCAGATACTTGCTGGCAAAGATCAGGTAGACGAAGCCAGCTAGCAGCAGCGGAACGCCCAGCCATGTGATGTCAAACATGCCCAAGCCGTGGCCTCGCTTGGCCGACACTAATCCGCTGACGACAATATTGGTGCTCGTGCCAATCAGCGTACACAAGCCCCCGAGCACGACGGCCGCATTCATTGGCATCAGGAGTTTGGAAACGCTGAGTCGGTGTTTTTTTGCCCAATCGCGAATTGCCGGCACCATCAGGGCGACGACGGGCGTATTGTTCATAAATGCCGAGAGGGCGGCCGGCACCACCATCGTGCGCAGTTGTGCCGAGGCCAGCGACTCGGGCCGGCCCAGAGCCCTGTCCACCATTGCAGCCAAGGCGCCGGTGCGTTCGATGGCTGCTGCCACAACAAAGAGCGCAGCCACCGTCAGCATGCCTTCGTTGCTCATGCCCTTGAGGGCCTCTTCCGGCGTGAGCACGCCCGCAGCCAGAAGCACAACCACGCCGCCGATCATCACCATGTCGGGGGCACGCTTGCCCACAAGCAGCATCAACAGCGTGACGCATACGACCATTGCCGTTAGCACCGCTTGCCAGTGAGAAAGAAGAGGCTCCAGATTCATGAGGATTCTTTGAGGTGGGAGCAAGATGTTAGAATGGTCAGCCCGTCAATTTGTCTTTGAGAACCCCAGAGACGCAAGGCCAAAATCGGCCTCCCGGCCCGCAGCAGAAGCTTGTGGGCCAAGAGATATCCTTGGTAAGCTACCGACAATTCTCTCAACCACAGTTCAAAACAGCCATTTAAGCCCGAAGGAGAACGATTGACCATGATTCACAATCTGCTCCAAGGTAACCAGGATTTTGTCAAAGGCGAATTTGCATTAAACGACAAGTATTACCAATCGCTTGCCATCAAACAGACACCGAAGGTGCTTTGGATTGGCTGTTCCGACTCGCGTGTCAGCGAGGATGTAATCACTGGCTCGCGACTTGGAACGATGTTTGTGCATCGCAATGTCGCCAACATCGTCGCATTCAACGATGTCAATATTTCGTCGATTCTGGAGTACGGTGTCGTGCATTTAAAAATTGAAGACATCGTTATTTGTGGCCACACTCGCTGCGGTGGGATCGCGGCGATTGAAGACGGCGTGCATGAAAATTACATCTCCGACTGGCTCTGTATTGCCTCCGGTGCCAAGGACATCACCGATCGGATTGCCAAGGAAAAAAAGCTCTCGCGTGACGAAAAATTGGAATTGCTTTCAGCCGAGAATGTCAAACTTCAGATCAAGCATTTAAAAAATCTGGCACTGATTAAAAATATGCACCAGAAGGGAGAACTGCCGAGGATTCACGGTTGGCTCTACCGTGTGGAGACTGGCAAAATCGACGTGCTGATTGACGGCCGCACCGGTCAAACGGCATCTGCACTTAAAAAATTGGGAAAAACCTCAGTGACTCGGGCAGCCCATAAAACGATCGGAAAACGCGGCTTGGCCAAATCGACAGCCAGGAAGTAGCCCTCCAGCTCGCCGATTGGCAGGGCATGGATTCCTGCCTTCGCGGGAATGACGGTTGGAGCGGTGGCATTCAGGATGCGTCTCTTCTTGCGATCGTCTTGCACTCGCGCGGTCGCTGCCCTGCCGGCGGCTACTGCCCGGTGGGCAGGGGCTTGCCTGTGTTGTCGCCGGCTGCGATTCGCAATCGCGAAAGCTCGCCTCGCAGCGAGTTAAACACGCTCTGCGATGCGAGCTCCGCGTGGATGCTCTGCATCTCATTGGGATCCTTGACGAGATCAAATAATTCCCAGGCATTCATTGCGTCGTAATAGATGAGCTTGTGGGTTAATGTGCGGACGCCGTGATGACGATTGTGTTTTTTTGCCAATCCAGTCGTGTCGAGATGCTCGAGCACGCGGCCAATGTTGCGATCGACGCCGGCAATGCAGGGGAGATAGTTGACGATGTAACGCTGGTAATTCCAACGAGTGCGGGCATCGCCCTTGGGGTTGTCACGGAGCAGGGCGGCGTTTTCAGCAGCAAAGGCCGCTTCGTAACGAGCTCGCTGGTGAGCGCTGAGATTCTTCGGGGGCACGATCGCTCAATCGAGATTATTCATGTGGTGGGCGATTGTCATTTCCTGTTTGGCGGCTCCGCCAGCGCGGCCGGAGTAGTCGTCAAAAAGCGTCGCTGGTTCTGGGAAGATGGCATCGCGAAACAGATTGAGTTCCTCTGGGCCGGGGGCCCATTCGCGGTGCGGGGCCTTGTGCTGCAGCATCATCAGAAACGGCTTAGAAGCATCGCGGTCGCGGTCGAGCCATTCAATCGCCAGGTCAGTGACGATGTCGGTGACATAACCCTCGATGGTCCGTTTGGTCGCCGCTTGGCCGTCGGCTTTGGGTGGCCCAAGAAAGACCGGGTTGTAGTAATCGCCCTGTCCAGGCAGCACCTCCCAATGGTCAAAACCGGTCGGATGGCTGACCAAATGCCACTTGCCAAACAGCGATGTTTGGTAGCCAGCCTGCTGCAGTAATTTTGGAAATGTAGTCTGAGAACCGTTGAACGTGCTGCTGTTGTCGATAAAGCCATTGAGGTGGCTGTGTTTGCCAGTGAGGATCACAGCGCGGGAGGGGCCGCAAATTGAGTTGGTGCAAAAGCAGTTACGGAATCGCGCCCCTTCGCGGGCAATTCGGTCGATGTGCGGCGTGTCGATCAGCTTTGATCCGTAGCACGAGATGGCATTGGTGGCATGGTCGTCGGAGAAGATAAAAAGAATATTCGGTCGCGGCGGAAGTGGAACTGCAGTCGGTTCTGAAAGTGCGGCGCTGAGCGTAGGGGTGAAAAATCCCACCAGGAATACAACGAGGACAGGAACGAGGCTAAGAATGCGCATGGCGATTTTTTCGGAAGGGCTTGTGGGCAGTGCTCGAGCAGTTCAAAAACGCTACGCGAACAGGTTGACGTCGGCAATGATTTCTCGCTGGTTTCCGCCGCCGCAGGTACAAGTGGGTGCAGATGGACGCGCGGTCCGAATCGGTCAGTGGAATCCCCGGGACGGAGTTTACTACCGGCGGAGCGATGGCCTTCTTTTCAACGATTCGTCGCGTCGGCTGAGGGCCGCAGTTTCGCATGTGCAAAAAACCTGCTCGAGCGACGCAAACCGAGCGGTCCAAAGAGCAGGGCTGTCACAAGCAGCACAAGGCTCGTTGGCTCAGGCACGGCGATGACGCTGCTGACCCATGCACTGCGGTCTGGAATTGAGGTGGAATAACTGTAGGCCGGTTGTTTGGCCAAGGTGGCAGGCTCAAGCAGCCACGAGCCTGCGGATGCGTTGTAAGAATAGAGCCCGCTAGAATCGTAGAGAGCAGCGGTGATATCGGGGCCACCAGCCGTTTCGCGGACAGTAATGGGGCCAACCGCATAATTGATGCCGGCCAACCTCCACTGCGAGGATTGCTGGATGAACACCGGCCCAGCAGAATCTCCGATCGAAAGGATGCCCTGATCGAAGCCGCCGTTCGAGTCAAAGTCGTAGGCCAGTTGAAGGCCCGCTGACCCGCCGTTGGCTATTCCATCCAATGTATTTGTGCCCCAACTGCGGGTCTGGGAAGGGCTGCCCCAAGTCCAGCCCTTCGATTCGGTGCCATTGGGCGCGCGCGCTCCTGTGACAGCCGTGCCGGTGCGTGGCACGCCACGGCCAAAGACAGTCAGGGGTGCGTTCGCCGAGAACGACGTTCCGGAGTACATTGGCACGACTTTGCTTGCGGGAAACGCACTCGAAATCTGCCAGATTGAAAGATCGCTTGAAGGATCGTCAACACGAGCAACTGTCTGATAGGACGAACTGTCGTCGGGAAACGTGATCGAGTCACCAATCGTGCCACCGATATGCTTAGCGGTCATGAAAAAGTTGGTGGCAATCGGCGTGCCGAGGTAGCTGCCCCAATTGCCCACCTGATTCCAGCGGGTGGCTAAGTCGGAGTTGCTGGGTGCGCTTGTATTGCCGGTGGTCGAACCGATAATAATGACGGCTGAGGCATCGCGACATAGGGCCCACAAAAAGGCCATAGTGACCATGGCAGACACGAGCGCCATGCGCGGCGACAGGTGGAAGAAAAACGGTTGTTTTCGCTGTTTCATAGTGGGTTTCAAAGTGCGAGTGAAGTGCGAGTGAAGTGCGAGTGAAGTGCGAGTGAAGTGCGAGTGAAGTGCGAGTGAAGTGCGAGTGAAACTACTGCCCCAAGTGCCCCAAGGATAGTCACATATTCACTCCATTATAGACCGGTTTGCAGTATAGGCAGGTTTGCAGTGCATATCCAGTCGAGTTAGCAAGAATCCCAAGAATCGAAAAGCACAGCTTGCAGCCCCCCAAGGGCTTGTTGTCAAACCCTGCCATCGGGCGTACAGTTGAGGTATGCTCGTGGGGCGGTGCCATTCACTCGCTTTGCCGAGAAGATTTTTTAAAAGGAAACAACATCATGGCAAGGACTTTTATTTCATCGATCTCTGTCATCTTCACGCTCATTCTTGTCGCGGCAAGTGTGGCTTTTGCCAGCGAGTCCCTCGCCCAACCACAGTCAACTGCGCAGTCCACTCCCACTCCGAGGGTGCGTGTGGCCCAACCTACGAGAACCTATCGCAGTTACTCGGTGTCACCCTCAAACCAAACTCGGGGTGATGTGCGTCGCAACGGACGACACGCTAGTGATGCCACTTGGCGACACGCTGGTGCCAAGCCGGTTGGCCACTACAACGGCGGCCGCTAATATTTGTGCTGGCTGGTTGCAGCGGGCAAAGCTGGCGGGTTTTGGCAGTTCTGCCAAGCCTGCGGGAATTCTGCCGAGCCTGAGGGGACATAACGATTCCCAGAAGAGTTCCAGAAAACCAAATCATAAGTTGTAGAGCGAGTAGTTCAAAGCGCAGGGAGGGCTTTCTCAAGAGCAAGAGGAGAACGGCCGCTCTTCAAAACCCAAAACAGATTAAAAATTATTGCGGTCAGCGAATTGAAACATGTGGATGGGGGCCACCTCCTTCCAAGCGGAGTAAATGGATGCAATCGAATCAAGTTCGTAATGCCGTTCAAGAGAAGCAGTCAGGCCAATTGCCTCCGCATCGTCGATAAAACGGATAAATGTGGCGGTGTCTTTGCGTGCAATCAGCCAGCGAACGAGTGCCGCGCTTTGTCCATAAAACACGCGTTGTCTCAGCGATCCCTCGGGATAGTCTTTGAGTGTCAGTAAATCTGAAGCCGACCAGGCCAAGCCGCGGGATAAAGCTCTGCGGAAATCATCGGCGTGGCCACGCTGCTTGTCGGTCCGATCGAATAAGAGCGCGAGTCCTTCATCTGCCCAGCGAGGGGGCGAAAATTGTTTGAAATGATCAGCCAGCACGACATGAACCAGTTCGTGGGCCAGTGCGTCAGGGATCACGTCACTGCCGTCCCCCAGAAGATCGATTCGCCGACTGACGACCCGTTCGCCGACAAATTCCAGGGATGTGGCCCCGCGGGCATCGGCAGGGAATAAACCAACCGCCTCCGCAAAGGCAGTAGCGGTTGGATGCACGTGAATCTCGCACTTCACAATCCACGGTGGAGGATTGTTTTCCCCCAGTAACTCCGCAAAAGCGTCGCACCGCAGTCGTTCCGCTCGTCCGCGAATGGCCGAAGCACGGGCCAAACTGGTGCCCCGCACCACAATGCTCTGGGCCAAAATGCCGGTTGATATGGCCGGGTTTGTGGCGGCCACGCCCGCAGAGATGCTCTCGGCAGCGATGGCAGACAGGGGAGCGTTTGCCATAAAAAGGGCAACGGTGATTCCCAGCCCCAGAAGTCGTCGATGGATTGCAGTAGGCAACAGGGATACGGGTTGGACTACCAAGAAGTGCATCGCGGTAGATCTTTTCGATTGGTGTGATGGCTGAGAGCAGTGAGGCTGGGTCGAGGAGCCACGTGGCTTTTTGGCAGGTCTCGAGTGGCCGTGCTTTTGTGTTTGAGATGAGTAGGGCAGATCGCGTGCCGCAGGCGATTCAATCTTAGAAATGGCTCAGACAAAAGTCTGTTTTGGGGCAATTTCTCGGCCGAGAGCCCAGAAAAATACGCGGCTTGGGAAAGCATGCAGATGGCGTAGGGGGGCTCGAGCGGGCAGCACTGCGCAAAAGAAGAGCAGCGACTGCATTGCTTGCGAGCAGGCGGCTCTTGCAGCATGCCCCTGGCGAATCAGAAATCGCACCGGCGGCAGCCTGGTCCGACTGCGATTTACGCCTGTCGAACAGCTTCCAGCACGCTGCGGCCCAGGGCTGTTGGCGTGTGCTGCGCAATGACAAATCCCAGTGGTCGCAGCCAACCGGAAATTTCAATCGTGGAATAGAGGCGACCCTGCGTCACGCTGGCCAGCAGCACAGAATATTCGGCGGCCCAAAGCGGCCCTGTTTTGTCGTCGTTGAGAAACATGTCGTGGATCACAATGCGGCCATCGCCAGAGAGGCTGTGCGCGCTTTGGCCCAGCAGTCGGCGACAGTCTGGTTCGTCCCAGTCGTGCAGAACGTTTGAAAAAAGATGCACATCACAATCGCCTGGCCACGCATCGGCAAACATATCGGCGGTGAGCACTGAAATCCGGTTGGCCAGCCGAGCCTTTGCGCTACCGCTCTGCTGAATTGCCTGTTGATCGGCCTGCTGGATGGTGCGGCGAGCAATTGCATCGACCGGCGATGATTCCAGCACGATCCCTTGGAGGTTTGGATTGGCCTCTAGGCAGGCGATTGCATAGACGCCGGAACCGCCGCCGATGTCGAGCATTTTTTTGGATGCCGCAAGCGGCACAGCCCCCGCAAGCGCCGGTGCCAGAACGCGACCGCGGCAATCCATGGCGGCGGTAAAGGCTTCCGCAAAAGCTGGTGTGCGCATGGCGGCGTGCCAATCGGCCTCTCCCTTTTCTCCCGGCCAGTTGGCTGGTTTACTCGTGCGGAGCACCTTGAGAAAGTCGTTCACTCCCGGCTTGTCGGCGATGCTGGCGTAGTAGGGCCGCGTGTCGCAAGGCGATCCGGCGACAAGAAATTCCTCAGCCAAGCTGCTGAGGTGGAGCGTGCCGTCGGCTGTGCGGCGAAGAAAGCCGTTGGCCAAAAAGAGCGTGAGCATGGCATCCGTTGGCCGCGGGTGAAGGTGCAGCCTTTCACAGATGCCGCGCAGCGTGGTCGGGTTCTGGCTGAGCCACGTGAAGAAATCGAGGTGCACAATTGCGGCGCAGAGGCAATCGACTGCCGCCAAGCAGTCGCGGTAGCGATAGATCGCGGCAGAATCATGGTCTGGAGTTCGCATCAACGGTGACAGCCACAACATTGGGGTACGATGGGAAAATCGAAGGCCTCTACACTACCAAAGCCAAAGTCTGATAGCCAAAGTCTGATAACCGTTGTTTTTGAGGGATGCGATTTATGCGAGTTGGTGAGAAGCACAGTGCGCTTGAGTTTCAGTTGGCCGAGGAACGCTACGCATCGTTGGGCGTAGATGTTTTCAAAGCGATGCAGATTTTAGCGACGATTCCGGTGTCGTTGCACTGCTGGCAAGGAGACGATGTCGCCGGCTTTGAGGGGGGGAAGAAAGAAATCGGGGGCGGACTCGCTGTGACCGGTTGCTATCCAGGTAGGGCGCGAACGCCGCAGGAGCTGCGGGAAGACATCGATCAGGCGATGTCGCTCATCCCCGGCCGTCACAGACTCAATCTGCATGCCTTTTACGGGGAGTTTTCCGGACGAGCGATCGACCGCGACGAGATCGACGTCGAGCATTTTCAGAACTGGATTGCGTGGGCCAAGGAACGCAGCATCGGCCTGGACTTCAATCCGACCTGCTTTGCACACCCCAAGGCCGCTAGCGGTTTCACGCTCGCCCACGCCGACAAAGGCATCCGAACATTTTGGATCGAGCACTGCCGACGATCACGAGAAATCGGAGCCGCCTTTGGCAGGGCCTTGGGCACGCCGTGCGTGACAAACGTCTGGGTGCCAGATGGATTTAAGGACACACCCGCCGATCGCATGGCTCCTCGTGAGCGGCTGGCTGCATCCCTCGACGAGGTGTTTGAAAAGCCCCTTTCGCTCCAACACAATCTTGATGCTGTTGAGCCCAAGCTCTTTGGCATCGGCGCCGAAAGTTGCACTGTGGGATCGGCAGAGTTCTACCTCGGCTATTGTATCACCAGAAAGAAACTGCTCTGTCTCGATGCAGGTCATTTTCATCCCACGGAATCGATCAGCGACAAGATTTCCAGCGTGCTTCTTTATGTGCCGGAGATCCTTCTGCATGTCAGTCGTGGCGTCCGCTGGGACAGCGATCATGTGGTCACGCTCGATGACGACCTGCGCAACATCGCTCGGGAGATTATTGCCTGTGGTGCTGCGTCTCGGGTGCACATTGGACTGGACTACTTCGATGCCAGCATCAACCGAGTCGCGGCTTGGGTGATCGGAACCCGCAACATGCTGCGGTCGCTTTTGATTGCCTTGTTAGAACCGCCAGCGATTCGGGCTGCGGAGATCGCCGGCGACACCACGGCGAGGCTCTGCTTGCAAGAGGAGGCGAAAGGGCATCCCTTCGGTGCGGTCTGGAACGCCTACTGCGAATCCAACTCGACGCCCGTAGGCGAAGCATGGCTTGAGAGTGTGCGTCGCTACGAGAAACAAATAGTCCGTTAGCCCCCCACCGCTTTTTAGGATCCAAGCAGCCTACGGTGCGGCTACTTTCCAGAGTAGGGAGTCACTGCGGAGATACAGGCTGCCGCCGGCCACGGCAGGAGTGGCTGTGAAAGTGCCAGGCAGTTGGTTCTCGGCAACGATCGTGGGCTCGTCGTCAACCGAGACTAGAAATGTTTTGCCCTCTTTGTTCACTGCCACGATCACATTGCCCACAAGGATTGGACTGGCCCAAAACGAACCGGCCAGACGGATCTGCCCCCGCAGTCGTCCATCTGTTGCGTTGGCAATGCCCAGCACGCCTGCCCGATTGATGCAGGCAATCGAGTTGCCCCAGGCCAGAGGACTGGCGATCCCACAGGAAAGTTTTGTTGACCGCCAGATCGGCTTGGCTTCCTGTGCCATCGGCGCGATTGCGGCGATTCCATCGCTGGGCACGTAAAGAATGCCGCCCGATTCGGCTGTCAGGGGAATGCCGGCACATTCTCCTTTCCACGACCACACAAGCGACCCGCTCTTGGCCTGACGCAGTTCCAGTCCAAGGGGATTTTGCAAAAGCACGCACGCTCCATGGCTGGGCGTTGTGACGGCCAGAGGCGATGCCCAACTAGCGATCTTTGCCCGTGAGACGCTCCAGCGGTCTGCGCCAGTGGCGCTATCCATGCCCGAGGCGAAGGCATCTCCCTGACAGTCGATCTGCACGACGACCGTGTCGTCGATGATGCGCGGGCTCGATCCCATTCCCACATCGTTTCCGCTGCGAGGATGTTCGATGGCGAGGTTTCGCTGCCAGAGCAGCCGGCCTTCAAGATCGACCGCAACAAGATCGCACGACGAATAGAGCGCGACGATCCGCCGACCATCGCTGGCAGGAGTGCCGGCAGCGACGGCGCTGGTTGGATGGCAGAGTGTGCGACCAGTCGCCCAGAATGTGCGCTGCCAGCGCGTGCGGCCAGTTTCTTTGTCGAGCGCGAGAATGTGCAGTTGGTCTTCTCGGGCACCGCTGGAGGCCGTCAGGATCACAAGGTTGCCAACCACAATCGGGCTCGAGGCCCCCTTGCCGGGCAGGTCGACCTTCCACGCAATGCCTTCTGTTCCGCTCCAATGCGAACGAATGGTTTCGTCGTCTGCCGCACCCCGACCGAAGCCGCCACGAAACTCCGGCCATTCACTCGGGTCAGCAGCCCCCGCCCAACCCGTGCCCGACACTGTGGAGAGACAGCTTGCCCCGGCGCAAAAAAATGCAAAGCCTGCCATACCAAAAGCGGCCATGATCTGCCTGGGAGCCTTGCTGCGATTATTCATCACCCGCTCTTTTCAATTGTGTCGCCAGCGGCGATCCGAGGGGATCACAAATCCGCAGTTGAAACTTCCAGTCGATGGCCCACGGCTCAGTCTGTTCATTTTGACAGCATTTCACCATGATGTTGTTGGTGCCTACGCAAAAGTCGGCGGTGGCGATGTATTGATCGACGGCCTCCGACGCGTGGTAGATTTCGTGGGCCATAACTGGGAGGCCATTCACCCACACGGCCACGGCGCAGGGACTGCCGATTCGCACTTGCGCCGTTCCGGCACGGGGCATCTCAACGGTTGCGACAGCGTAGGCCAGCACGCCCTTCTTTGTTTCGAGGGCAGCATTCAAATCGATTGTGCCATGCTTGTCGGTCGAAGCGACGACCTTCCATCCGCTGGTGTCGGGCCGGGCTAATTCGCCGGTCTGCGGAGGATACGTTTTCTCAAAGCCAATCCCCTTGGCATTGTCAAAGGCCTCGCTGACGCGCCACTGTCGCACGAAGCCCAGCACCTCTGCGACGTCGACTTGCTCGCCATGCTCCGCCAGCCAGGCGATGATCTGCTCGATCTGATCGATGTCTCTGGCGGCGGCCAGTCCTCTGCGATAGGTTTGTTTCTTTGCTGCTTGTTCTTTGCCGCCCGCTGAGGCCAAGAGTTTTTCGACCGCTTGGCGGCGCAGGTCAAGCGATGGGTCGTCAAGCAGGGTATCGAGCAAGCCATCGGCCCGCGCGCGATCCTGGCTCTTGAGCCACACAAACGCCAAGCTTCTGCCTCGTGGCGACTGCGTGGCATTGCCCACCAGCGTCGCAAGCTCTTCAAGCGGCAGTCTGTCGCTGAATTGATCGGCAGCGCGTTCGAGTCCGCTTCTGAGCCAGTTGGCACCGGCCGGCGTGGCATCACGAAAAGCCACCAGGCAAGGCGTCAGCCATTCGGCCGGCAATCGGGCGATCTGATCTGCCTTGGCGGCCATTTCAGCCTGTCCATTCGTGCCGCTGGCGCGGGAAAGTTCGCGGCAGATTGAGACAGCCTCGGCCATGCTTTGCGGGGGCACCTCGGTTGAGTAGGCCAAGGGAATGCCAGCCACGAGGCAGGCCAATGCCAGAAAAAATCCGCGTGGCGGCGCAGCGAGTTTGATCCAGAACCACTCCAAGGCGTTGGCTCCTTTTGCAGTGAGTATCGCCAGCGAGAGATTCAAACGAGCGATCTTCACTGGCGAGCAAAAGTCTACCACGCCGTCGCGGTCGCCAATTGGCAATGCACTCGACCTCCGCCTTCGTGGGAATGACGGTTGACTTAACTCAACGCAGAAAGTTTGCCTCGCGGTCAGGCTCCGCTTGGCTCAGCCGAGCGTCAGCGCCGAGGTCGGTCAGCAGGATTTGCAGGTCGTCGGGCGGCTCAATGGTCTTTGGAGTGTCAGGCATGTCTGGTGACAACTAAGACATCGACAAGCCGATCTGCGTCGCGAATCATATAGAGGCAACGAATGTTTCCGTAGAGCATCACCATGATGCCTTCGTGAAGAGGCTGGCCGATCCCCGCCGGATCGCGGGACAAGAGCGCATCAACATTCGCCACCATCGCGGTTATCTGATCTCGATCGCTGGCCACCAACCAGATTGCAGCGAGCTGATCGACGGCCTGTTGTGACCAGACAATGGTAAACCGGCTCACGACCCGGCCTTGCCAAGGAGCCGCTCAAGCACTTCCTGGGTGGTAAAGCGTCGCTCAGGCGACTTCGCCACCCCCGCAGCCTGCGCAATGTCGGCGGCCGTCACGCCTGTCACCAGCACGCCGAGCGTGTGTCCGTTGCGATCGCAGACCTCGACCGGCATTGCTGCATCGTGAATATCCTGCGACTGTTGGTCACTCATGGTCACTCGGATCATTTGAAACTCCCATTCACCATCAGTGCTGCTCAAAAGCCACGCGGCATGTACGCATGTGCATTCTACGGCAACGCGGGTGACCCTGCAAGAGGAAATCGGCGTGGCGGCGCAGCGAGTTTGATCCAGAACCACTTCAAGGCGTTGGCTCCTTTTGCAGTGAGTATCGCCAGCGAGAGATTCAAACGAGCGATCTTCACTGGCGGGCAAAAGTCTACCACGCCGTCGCGGCCGCCGATTGGCAATGCACTCGACCCCCGCCTTCGCGGGAATGACGGTTGACTTAACTCAACGCAGAAAGTTTGCCTCGCGGTCAGGCCCCGCTTGGCTCAGCCGAGCGGGGCGAGTGTCAGCGCTGAGGTCGGTCAGCAGGATTTGCAGGTCGTCGGGCTTCACCGCAAACTGTCCGAGGTAGGGCCGTGTGTAGGCAAACAGGATGACAAAACAGCAGGCGATGCCGATGGAGACCATGCTCAGGGCAACG
>Ga0209702_10001235_pt1 | contig 50057 bp, 40 predicted proteins | sample FRY01_FD_187210 | JGI IMG/M metagenome (GOLD analysis project Ga0209702, IMG submission 187210) | Freshwater microbial communities from Lake Fryxell liftoff mats and glacier meltwater in Antarctica - FRY-01 (SPAdes) (version 2) | ecosystem: Environmental > Aquatic > Freshwater > Ice > Glacier... | reverse complement strand
CTTGAATCGTATACCTATTTGCATAATAAATTGATTGCAAAAGAGGCAAGCCAATGTTCGCCCGCGTAATCACCACTACTTATATGATCAAGCGAAGCTATAGCATGCTTGGTAGCGCTTTCTAAAAGAATGATTCGTCTGGGGTCGTTCTCTGAAAGCGAGAGCCCAATATTTTTCATGCACCAAGCTCTACTCAGGTTCAAGCCATCGAGATGAACAATCTGCGGGTCGGAACGATCAGAAACAATGGCAGGGTTTAAAAGGCTGGCAGGTTCACTTTTCAACAAATTAGGATAGAATTTATCTAGCCAGTTTGAGAATTCTTTTTGAACAAGAATCCTGCGCATTAAGTCGGCCTCCATTAAGCTGGGGGAAAAAAAATCCGCACCATCAGGTTCCCACTTTGCAGGAATCATTTCATCTTGCAGATAATACTCCTTAGCTCGCTTGGTTATCAATTGCTCGAGTTCAATGTTTTTCATCTGCCTCGAATAATCAAGAGCGTAGGTTAACCCAAAAGCTGTATTGGAATGCACCCCGCTACGAATAGGGTAAGTCTGCTTAGGGAAATAATCGAGGTAACGCTTTACAATAAGTTTTTCCAAGGGCTTTAAATGCTGCACCAGTTCTTTTCCCAACGGGTCATCCCAAGAGTAAAGTTCCGCTGTAAGTTTTAAAAACCACGACCAGCCATAGGGTCGTTCAAAAGATTTGCTTTCTGGCTTCATAAAGAATGCAGTTTCTGTCAACAAGTTTTCCTTGGTGATATTCTTTGCTAAGGCTTTTCGAATTTCACCTGCTTCTTTTAAATAAGGAAACTCCTTCAATATCCGCACCAGCATCCAATGCGCGTGCACTGAACTGTGCCAATCGTAGCAACCGTGAAAGGCGGGGTAGAGTTGTTTTGGGCTAAGGATATCCATAGGGGATTCAAGGACATTGCCTGGTTTATTGGGGTATTCGCGGTGAATATTTTTGAGTGCGAGGCCTGAGAATTTAATAGCTTGCTCTTCACTAAGTTTGAGCATAAAACCATCCCGTGATTTAATTTGTTGTGCATTAAGAGCATTGCAACAAAGGGAGCAGAACAAAAAGAGAAAGTAAAACCTTGGCATTAAGAATCCTTTTTCTTATTGGCTTTTTTTTCGGCACCTGTGGGGTAGTTTTTCCACCAGTCGGGGCCTTCCGCTTCAATTTCAGAATTCAGTTTTTTGATACTTAAAGTCAATTCGTTGAGCATTGATTTATTTTTTTCGTTAAGGACTTCTTTTTCCTGAGGGTCGTCCTTAAGGTTAAAGAGTTCAAACTTAGTCATAGCTTCGTTGGCAATAATTTTCCAATCTCCTTGCCTCATAGCGACTTTCATAACGCCTGGTGCGATATCGCAGCGCCAATAAAGAGGCTTAGCTCGTTTGACTTCGGCGTGAGAAAGAGCTTCCAGGATATTTCCGCCATCGATTACCCGATCTGCAGGAATTTTCGCACCACTGATTTTACAGGCGGTGGAGAAAAAATCGGAACCCACGATTGGGGTTTCGCAAGTGACATCCGCCTTAACCTGCCCCGGCCAGCGTAAGATACCCGGCACCCGAATGCCCCCTTCATACACCGCACGCTTCCTACCACGCAGCCCACCCGTGGTACCCCTGCCAGGGGATTTAATCCCATCGCCTTCAGGCCCGTTATCTGAAGTGAAAAATACCAGCGTGTTTTCGCTTAACTTCATCTCGTCTAAGGCCTTCATCAATTTTCCAAATGCATCATCCATCTGGGTTACATCTGCAAGGTATTCAAGCTGCACCTTGTCTTCAATTCCTTCGTACATTTTTTTATACCTCTCTGCAGCAGCAATAGGGTAATGCGGTTCATGGCTCCAAACCGCTAGGAAGAATGGTTTATTTGTTGTACGGTTTTTACCAAGCCAATCGATTGCTTCCTTGACAATAAAAGGCGCAGAATAATCGTCCGCCATCGGAACCGGTTGACCATTGCGAACAAAGTTTACAGGGTAGGCGTGGCTTGGCCCAGCATTGTTCTGGGTGGCTAGCCAATGGTCGTAACCGTGGTCGTTGGGTTGCGGCTGAGTTGGTTTATTGAAATGACTATTTAAATGCCATTTACCCACATGACAAGTGTTGTAACCAACTTGCTTAAGAAGTAGGGGAAGGGCAATTTCACTTTTACGAAGATGGATTTCGCGATTTTCAGGAATCCAAGTGAAGACACCATTTCGGTAAGGAGTCCGTCCGGTAAGAATAGCAGAGCGGGAAGGTGAACAAACAGCGCTGGCACTATAGCACTGGGTAAATTTTGCTCCTTGCTTTGCAAAGGCATCGAGATTAGGGGTTTTGCAAAGTTTATTGCCAAAGCAGCCTAGGTCGCCCCATCCCAGATCATCTGCAAGAAAAATAACAATGTTAGGGGTTTTGATATCCTGAGCATAAAGGGTTTGAAAAGCATTCAAAAAAAGAATAGAAGCTAAAAGAAACTTGTAAAAATTCATATCGAATCTCGAATTAAAATTAGGGTTAACCTCGAAGACGAAGTTTGAATTATTATAACTTAAAAGGAAGAGTTAGATAATGAAAAAGCAGTGTTAAAGGAATGAACTTTTATCAAGGAATTCAATCAAAATTGGTAAAAGGAAACAGGTTAAAGCAGTAAAAAAGGAATAGATTCATAAGAAATTTGACTTAAAGTAGGCTAAAAACGATTAAAAAGCAGACTAATGTGAAAACCATCTTACCCAAAAAGTCTTAAATTGCTATAAAAACCTTATATAAATATAAGCACACTAGTGTCTGTATGCATTGGTTGAAAATTAAAGGAGAAAGAATGCCACAATCCCGTCCCAGAACAACAGAGTGGAAAAAGCGCACCAAAATTCGCAAAGCAAAATTGCTTAAAGCTTATGATATGAAATTGGGCATTCCTCCCGTACTAATGAAAGCAAAAAAGAAGGGCCCTAAAGTTTCCAAAAAGAAACCCGTTGCTCCAACTACTAAAAAGTAATCTCTCAAGCATTTGTTGAACAAAAAGGCCATCACCTAATAAACAGGTGTGGCCTTTTGTGTTTAATCTTTCTTCCTTTGATCCAAAATTGAAGTTGCAAATCCTTCAATAGTATTGGAATTAAGAATCATATTTCCAGTCTTCGGGCCAAAGCGAAAACCAACTCTTTTAGCAGGTTCGCGTTTCTCCAAAACCCGATTTTGATTAAATACCAACCCTTGGGTTTCTCCCTCGACATCAATAGCAACCGCGTCGGAGCCTCCCGAATTTTCAATCGTGTTTTTTTCAATGGTATTATTATGCCCTGCAAAAGCTTTGCCTCGTTCTGCACGGAAGAGCAGGCCAGACCTTCCGCTTTGTTTAATTTGATTTGAGGTGATTAAGTTATCGGTGTCGCGGTGTCCGATGGAAATCCCGATACGGTTTTGCTCGCAGACATTATTTTCAGCGAGTCCGTATTTAACGCCCCAACAGAAAAAAATCCCGATATCATTATTCTTAACCAGATTCGATTTAATTATAGGTCGTTGCGACCCAGAACCGGGGTGCAAGCCCAAGCCAGCGTGATGATGGCTAAAACAATCTTCCACTCGAACATCGTGACAAATCTGCCAGCTAATACCATCGCCATTATTATTGCGTGCAACAACTTTAAAAATATTAACTTTACTGCAATCTTGGAGGAAGATGCAACCCGCGTAATTTCCATCTAAGTTTTCATTATTTTCGCGGTTGCCATCGATGCATAAATTTTCAATTGCAATATTTTGAATGAACTCACCGGTGATCAAAGGGAAAAGATTCGCAGCATAAGAGTCAGACAAAAGCCACAAATTATCACGCAGCCCTTTATCTAACTTGAATCGGTTTCCAGATTTTGCGATTACAGTACGCTTAATGACCGTTGGGCTTCCATTATGAGGGTTCTTACACCTTAGGCAGATACCATCCCCGACTTTAAAACCAGAGCCATCCTGCAAAGTAATTTCCTGATCGTACCAATCAGAATCAAGTAGTAACTTAGATTTAACCATCGGTGATTTTAAAAGAATAGTATCAGCGCCAGAGCCTAGAAGTTTAATATTACTATTAAGATGAATTGCATTGCGGAGGTTAAAAGTGCCTGCTGAAAGGCGAACGGTGCCTCCCCCTAATCTGGAAACATAATCAATAGCGGCTTGAATCGCTTTATCATCGTTACCAAGAATATCGCCTTTAGAAATACCAACATCGAGTGTAAGTTTTTCTTTCCAATCTGGCTCGACAGCGAGGTCACCTGCAGTAGCTCTAGGAACGGTAACCTCAGGTGCATTGACTAATGCTTTGTTTTCGAAAGCGATAGAAGTGGCAGTGGCGGCAAGTAGTGTTGTAGTTGAGCCAAAAAAGATTCTTCGATCTATATTTATTTTGCTTAAACTAGACATGGTATGATTTCTCCTAGGTGGAATTGGAAGAAAAGGTAGTATGGCATCAAATCAAGGAAGAAGCAAAAGTCTTTAGCTTAGCTTTAAGAAGAAGAGCGGATTTTTAAATATCATTATGAATAAAACAAAAAAAATCTTCCTGTACCTTTGGGCTATTTTTCTTATCTGCAGTGTCATTTACTATCTACTTCACCCAGATAATTTTAACGCAAAGCATATAGGCGAATTTATAGCTCGCTTCGAAGGGCACCTTTTACTTGCCTACCTAGTTATTAGTTTACTTAGGGGTTTTACGCTTCTTCCAAGTACGCCATTTGTCCTTGCGGGGGTATTACTATTTCCCTCGAATCAAATCATAGTTTTGATGATAAGTATGGTGGGGATATTATTTTCTGCGACAGCGCTTTATTATCTTTCCGAATGGCTTGAATTTGATAAATACTTTGAAAAAGTCGCACCAGAAAAAATCAGACGACTGCAAAATAGAATCAATAGCCCACTAGGTTTTATCTTCGTTGTTGTCTGGTCGTTTTTCCCTTTGGTTCCAACCGACTTAATTTGCTACCTAGCGGGAACCGTGCGAATGATTTTTTTTAAATTCATACTTGCAGTAGGACTGGGAGAATTAATTATTTGCCTGTTTTATATTTTCATCTTAAGAAACATAGGTCTTTTTCAAGCGGGATAACTAACTTCTTACTTACCTAATAAAATTCGCAACATTCTACGAAGGGGTTCAGCAGCCCCCCAAAGTAATTGATCGCCACAGGTAAACGCCCCTAAGTATTCTCCGCCCATTGCTAATTTATGCAATCGCCCCACGGGAATATTTAAAGTTCCTGAAACAGCGGTAGGAGTCAGTTGTTGTTCAGAAGCTTCGCGTTCATTAGGAATAACTTTAACCCAAGAATTTGCAGAAGCGATTAGTGATGTAATTTCTTGAAGTGGAAGATCTTTTTTTAGCTTGATGGTTAAACCCTGAGAATGACAACGCATAGAACTGATGCGCACACAAATACCATCAATAGGAATCGAACCGGTGGTTCGAAACGGTGGCAGTCCTAAGATTTTATTAGATTCCGCGCCGCCTTTCCATTCTTCCTTCGATTGCCCATTTTCATAAGCCACATCAATCCAAGGAATAAGGCTTCCAGCAAGGGGCACGCCCCGAAAGTTACCCGTAGGCAAAAAACTAGACCTAAGGGTAGTTGCAACTTGACGATCAATTTCAAGGATAGGAGAAGCAGGGTTTGTAAGTTCGGTTTTTACACAGTCGTGAAGTGTGCCCATTTGCAGAAGCAACTCGCGCATATTTTGTGCCCCCGCACCCGAGGCAGCTTGATAAGTCATTGCGCTAATCCACTCAACAAGGTTGGCTTTGAAAAGCCCTGCCATCCCCATCAACATTAGGGAAACGGTGCAGTTGCCTCCAATCCAGTTTTTATTTCCTCTGGTAAGCGCAGCTTCAATTATGGGCTTGTTTACTGGATCCAGAATAATCACCGCATCGTCGTTCATACGCAAAGTAGAAGCTGCATCAATCCAATGTCCATTCCAGCCTGCAGCTCGAAGCTTGGGGAAAACATCTTTAGTATAATCTCCCCCCTGACAGGAAATAATAATATCAAGTTTTTTAAGGGAATCGATATCAGAAGCGTTGTTAAGAACGGCAGGGTTTTTACCAAGAATTGAAGGTGCAGCGGTTCCAGCAGCCGAGGTAGAGAAAAAAACAGGATCAATAAGATCGAAATCTTTTTCCTCAAGCATTCGCTCCATCAGAACAGAGCCGACCATACCACGCCATCCAACAAGCCCCACCTGATTCATTTCATACTCTCTTGTAGAAGTTCAAATCTTACAAATAAAAGGTTTCGATAGTAAAAAGCCACATCGCAAAACAGAGACAGTTATTTATCTAACCTTTTCTTTAATATAAGAGAAAGGTCTTTAATCGTATTTTGATGTTGAGGATCAGCAGCAAGATTTTTAAGTTCCTTTGGGTCGTTCGTATGATCATAAAGCTGAACCCCTTCCTTGCCATTATTCCATTCAGTGTAGCGAAATCGCTCGGTTCGAAGCGAGTACCCTTGTATTTTATTAAACATAGTTTGGGTGATAGCAGGTCGATCCCAAGATGAAGAAGTATTATCAAGCAAAGGTTTAAGGCTTTTGCCATCGAGGTAATCAGGAAACTTTAAAGAACAGAGATCAGCCAAGGTAGGGTAGATATCAAGCATTTCAACGGTGCGGGGGGAAGAGGCATTTGTTATTTTAGATTTAGGATTAACGATGATAAGAGGAACTCTGGCAGATTCTTCAAAAATGCTCCGCTTTTGCCAAAGGCCGTGCTCGCCCATATGGTACCCGTGGTCCGAGGTAAAAACGATAACGGTGTCATCAGCAAGTTTGAGCCGATCAAGTTCGTTGATCATTCTTCCAACTTGTGCATCCATAAAACTAATGCTAGCTAAGTAAGCTTGAGTGGCTTTTTTTCGTAAGTCATCGGTAAGTGTTTCTTCTTCTTTTTTGAAGCTAAGAAATGCAGCATTGGGAACACCTATTTTATGATCAGGCGATACCGTAGGAAGTACAATTTTATCGAGGGGATAAAGTTCAAAATATTTTTTCGGAGCGACATAAGGGGTATGTGGGCGATACAAGCCCAACGCTAAAAAGAAAGGCTTATCTTTCATCTGGTTCAATAACTTAATAGCTTCAGTTGCACCAATACCATCGGTTTGTTCTTCATCTTTTCCCTCTGCAGCGAGCCAACTTAATGTACCGCCAAACTGGCCTTTGGAAAGGGTAAAAATTTGGGGCTCATCGTCTTTATCGCGCCCCTTTGGGTTGATCACTTTTTCCCAAGATTGAGGGTCATCAAGTCCGCTGGTGCCTATGCCATTGGGAACATTGTAATGATAGAGTTTGCCTACCCGGGCAACCGAGTAGCCATTCTTTATGAAGAGTTCGGGAAGTGTAACGGTGTTAGGTAATTTTTCACGGAAGTGAGGTGTTCCGCCAAACTTACCTTCATTAGCTTGCCCCGGATTTGTTTTTACGCCGGTGATGTCTGGCCTTCTTCCCGTCAGAAAAGAAGTACGGCTTGGGCTACAAAGGGGGAATTGGCAATAAGCTTTTTCAAACTTTACTCCCCGAGCAGCAAGAGCATCAAGGTTGGGGGTTTTTGCCAACGGATGGCCATAACACCCCAGCGAGTTATTAAGGTCATCACTAATAATAAAGAGGACATTTTTTTTAGTTTCTGCAGCAAGAGAAAAGGCAGAAGAACAAGCAAAAAGAAATAGAGTTAAAAAAATAGGTCGCATTATAATAATTCCTTTAAGGTTTAATCGCTCATCTATTAAACTAATTGGAAAAGCAGGACTGCGCCAATTAAATATGGTGTTGAAAATTATAAATAGTGTTAAAAGTAGAATGAAGGAGAAAGCGTATGCGATTTTTAAGCTCTTGGATTTTTGTCGTTTTATTTACTTTAGGCTGCTTAATCCCTGCTTTTGCAGGTGATACTTTAAACACAAAAAAACTGGATGGTATTAGCACCGTCGTTGAAGAAGCGATATCTGGCAAGAAAATTCCAGGCGCTGTTGTGCTGATATATCATCAAGGGAAAGTTGTCTATAAAAAAGCCTTTGGGAAAAAATCAACCGAACCAATCCCAGAGGAAATGAGCACCGACACTATTTTTGATCTTGCCTCTTTAACAAAGCCCATCGCAACCGCAACTTCCATTTTTAAACTGGTGGAGACTGGAAAATTACGCCTTAGCGACAAGGTTGCCCATATCCTTCCCGAACTCGCTGCAAAACCTTGGGAAAACATCACTCTCGAACACCTACTCACACACACCTCTGGTTTGCCCGCAGGCAATGCTACCTCAGATTACAAAGATGGTATCGAACCAGCAGTAAAGAAAATCGCAGAGTTAAAGTTGCTTGCTGCTCCGGGCGAACGGTTTACCTACAGCGATACGGGGTTCATCCTCTTGGGTGAAATTGTTCGCAGAACCTCGGGTAAAAGGATTGACCAATATGCTAAAGATGAAATCTTTAACCCTTTAGGCATGAAGGATACAAGTTATAATCCAGCACCGGCTCTAAAATCTAGAATTGCTCCAACACAAAAAGAAAACGATATTGTGCTTCGGGGCGTGGTACACGATCCTCGTGCCAGAATCCTCAATGGCGTTGCGGGCCACGCTGGCCTTTTCTCTAACGCTGATGACCTTGCAATTTATGCTGCAATGATTTTATCTCCTTCTAATTCCAACGGGTTATCAACCCTTAGCGTTCGCACGATGACCCAACCTAGGGCGGTTCCAAATGGTTGGCGAACTTTAGGATGGGATTGCGACTCTGCTTTTAGCTCGAACCGGGGAGAACTTTTCCCCAAAGCTACTTCCCTTGGCGCTTCCTCTTTTGGACACACAGGTTTTACTGGTACCTCCATCTGGTTTGATCCTCAATCCCAAACCGCTGTTATTTTCCTCAGCAACCGTGTTCACCCCGATGGCAAGGGAAACGCTACTCAAGTTCGAAATCAAGTTGCTACCATCGTCGCTGCTTCATTAAATTCTAACTCCCGTCTTATTCCTAATCAGGTTCTTACTGGAATAGATATTCTTAAAAAAGAAAACTTCTCTAGGCTTAAAGGCGCAAAGGTTGGCTTAATCACTAATCATTCAGGCCGTGATCGTGAAGGGAATAGCACCATAGATTTACTTCACAAAGCACCTGATGTAAAACTTATGGCATTATTCAGCCCCGAACATGGCATCCGAGGCGCTGTCGATGCCAAGGTTGCCGACTCCAAAGATGAAAAAACGGGGCTCCCTGTTTTTAGCCTGTATGGCGAAAGACGCAAGCCAACACCTTCTCAACTTGAAGGTATTGATACCCTAGTTTACGACATACAAGATGTTGGTTGTAGATTTTATACCTATATTAGTACCCTTGGCCTAGTTATGGAAGCAGCTTCTGAAAAAGGCTTGAAAGTTATTGTCCTTGATCGACCCAACCCCATTGGCGGGAAAGCTTTCTATGGCCCGGTTCTTGATGAGGGCAAAGAATCTTTTATCGCTTTTCATAAACTACCAGTTCGGCACGGTCTCACCATTGGCGAGCTTGCTAAACTTTTCCTTTTAGAGCGCAAAGCAACCGATGGCAAGCCGCTTGCCTGCAAGCTTGATGTTATCACGATGGAAAACTGGAACCGTAACGACTTCTTTAATTCCACGGGCCTTGAATGGGTTTATCCTTCTCCTAACCTGCGTACCCTTGCTGCTGCGTTTCTTTACCCAGGAATTGGACTACTAGAAATTACCAACCTTAGCGTTGGAAGGGGCACCGATCGACCTTTTGAATGGTTTGGCGCACCTTGGATTAACCACATCCCCTTAGCCCTCTTGCTCAATGAACAAAATTTACCAGGCGTGCGCTTTGTTCCTTGTAAGCAAACGCCTTCTTCTAGTGTTTTTTCAGGTAAGTTATGCAATGGTATTCAGATCTTTATCGATGATTGGAATAGTTTTGAGCCTTTGAAAACAGGGATGGCTGTTGCTTGGGCTTTGCGAAAGCTTCACCCTGTTGATTGGAAAATGGAAAAGTACAACACTTTGCTTTTGAGTAAAGCGACTTTAGAAGCGATTGAATCTGGTAAGCATTATTCTGAAGTAGAAAAACTTTGGCGTGCCGACCTCAGCGCTTATGCTTTACGCAGAAACAAAGTACTTCTCTACCCCGATAATTAATCCTACAGGGTTTAAACTGTTTTCTATTTAACATTTCTACTTGACACTTCCGTAGAAGTAGGCAGGCGTTCGCTAAGGATTACCACCCGCTTTTGCTCATTCAAATCGCTGCATAACGAGAAAGTATTAAGCTGATTCCACTTAAAAGAAATCTTCTTTTTGTCAATCTCGTATGGGTATTCAACAAGCAATGCAAGTGATTGAAAACGAGGGGTAATGTTTTTCTGTAAATCGCAACAGCGCAGCATTAACAAAAGTTATGCAGAATCTATGCTTTTCAAGCCTAGTAAAAGATTAGGAAATATTTGGAGTAGAGAAAGAAGGAATTAGGTAAAGGAAGTTGAAAGTATTAAAAGAAAAAACCGAGGGCCTTGTTTAAAGGTACCCTCGGTTTTTTCGTTTGTGGCCAGAGTCGGGATTGAACCGACGACCCCAGCCTTTTCAGGGCTGTGCTCTACCGGCTGAGCTATCTGGCCATCCAGGAGCGGGTTCAGGTTGCCCCTAAGCCCGCTTCCATTTCCTTAAATATTCTATTTAAAAACTATCGTATCAAAGGCAAAGCGTCAACTAGTTAGCCAATGATTATTTAACCTTATTCGTTGCTCGAACCATAACCAAACCACCATTAGCGCCTGGAATACCGCCCTCAACGAGCAATAAATGGTTTTCAACATCTATCTTTACTATCGTAAGATTTCTTACAGTAACGCGTTCTGCGCCATATCGACCTGGCATTGGATGACCCTTTTTAGGACGGCCACTACCTCGGTTACTCGCCAACGAGCCCGTTCCACCGATAGAACGATGCACTTTCTTGGCACCGTGACTAGCAGGCATACCGGCATAGTTGTCTTTTTTCATAGTACCAGCAAAACCACGGCCTTTGGTTGTGCCAATCACATCAACGGATTTAATATCTTTGAAGATATCTTCAACGGTAAGAAGTTTGCCTACGGGGTAAGCTTCGTTAGGCTTATCGAGCCTGAATTCGCGGATATATTTTTGTGGTTCGCAGTTAGCCTTAGGAAGAAACTGAGTGCCTGCGGGTGCTTTTTTGCGACGATTCGATTCCATCTCGCTAGAAATATGGCCACGCTCGGCTTTGGTAGCCTTTCTGCGGGGTTGATCTTCAAAGCCAATTTGCACTGCATCATAGCCATCTCGGGTGATTTCCCTGACCTGTAAAACAGGGCAAGGTCCTAGTTTAATTACTGTTACGGGGTAAACCTTACCTGCATCGTTATAGACCTGAGTCATACCGATTTTGGTTCCTAGTAGTCCAATAGCCATAGCTTTAACTCCATCTTTATAAGCAACTGTCTGTCCCTAGCGTGCGCAAGGTGAGCATCATTGCCGAGCCTTTATAAGGGCTCTAGTTCGTGAAAGGTTAAATTAGGGAAGAAAAGGGTGTTTGTCCACCCAGATTTTTATGAAACCGCAAGCGAAACTATATTATATTTGATAATATTGAAGGTGAAACGAGAAACTTATAATTAGTAAGCCACCTATGAAACCCTATTTACTTCGCTATTTAGTGCTTATTTCAGGCGCAATTGGTTTTATTGGGCTCGTTGGTGCAGCGGGGGAAGATGATTGGAAGTTAGAGGTATTGTACCGTAAAAATGGCGTTCCTTTTAAAGGTTTACTGGTTCAAGAATCCGTAAACGAAGTGGTTTTTAAGTGCATCTATCGAAAACCAGGCGCCCCTACCCTTGTTTTTACCGAAAATATCGAAAAATCTAATGTCCTCAAAATCGAAAAACTCTCCGACGAAGAACGAACTCTCCTTGCCACCAGGCTAGATGCATTAGCCAAGGAAAGAGAAAGGTTTGCAAATACTCTGCGGTCGTTAGATATAAAAACCGCGGGGAATAAAACTGCGATCGAATATGTGAAACTGGAAAGCGAGCCTTGGCCTGGGCCAAGTGCAGGTAATGCGAATACCTACACCTCGCAATATTTTGTATTAAAAACCAATGCGAAACCCGAATTGGCAAGGCTTGCTGTAATTCAGTTAGAGCAAGTATTCTCGGCTTATTCAAGAACCCTGCCTCCACGCAAAAAAGTAATCAAACCAACAACTATTTTACTGACAAATTCTTTAGACGAATACCAAGGGATTTTAAAAAGCAGAAAGATCGATCTTAAGAACCCTGCTTACTTTGACCTCGAGAAAAACGAAGTGATTTGCGGCAGCGACTTAGAAAGGTTAAGCCTAGAGCAAGAGAAAATCACCTCTCATCATCTCTTACAATTGCAAGACCTGCAAAAGCGTGAAGCCGACTTAAAACAAATCTATAAAAATAAAATCCCCAACGACCTTGCTTCTGCTCTTCTCGATAACCGCAAAAAAATCAAGCTTGCTGAAGATTCAAACCTTAACAAAATCAAACAAGAACGCATTAAGCTTTTTGAAAGGCTTTATCACGAAGCTTTCCACGCCTTCCTTTTTAACTGCGTTTTTGATCCAAGAGAAACTGCCTTTCCCCTTTGGTTGAACGAAGGGTTGGCGCAAATATTCGAATCCGCAGTCTTCGAGATAGGCGAGCTTCGCATCGGGCACGCTGATAAATCTAGACTCGATGCCACTAAACTTGCTCTTAAGCAAAACACTATGCCATCCATTAAAGATCTTCTTCTTGCACAACCTAGGCTTTTCCTTGTTTCACATCTGGGGGAAAATGAATCTTCGCAAAAAATGTATCTTGCAAGCTATGCCCTTGCTTTTCATCTCACCTTCAAACAAAAAATCTTGGGGAAAACCATTCTTGATGATTACGCCCTAGCTTTAAAAAATGGTGCTGAACCCATCGCTTGCTTCGAAAAACTTACAGGCCATACTTTAGCCGAGTTTGAAAAACAACATCTTACCTTCTTAAATGGTTTACGACTTAATGGCACTTCCATTAATCCTAACTAAACTTGGACTTTTGCAAACTGGGTATAAATCAGATGATAGAATGCCATTTGAAGTAGTGCAACAAGCGCATCTTCGCCGCGACCTGATCGAGCAACTTCGGCGGCTGAACCGACTTCTGTGGCGAATCTATTTGATTTTTCTTTGCAATTGCGCTGCGCCCCGGTTAAAATACTAAAGCGTGAAGAGAGGTTAAATCTCTTCCATTCCGGCGACATGCTATTTCTGATTAGATAGAATCGAATCCGGATTAATAAGAATGAAAAGCCGAGTTAGATGGAATTAATTCCATCCAATCATTGTTGGGGCGGCATAAGGAAGATGGATTCCGTGGCTGTTTCGATTTTTTAGATGTATCTCTGGACGCATAGATATGAGGGTAGCATTCCCTACTTTAAGCAGTCCGCAACGGAGCGAGGAATCCCTTGTCTCAGTGCCAGAGGGGAGCAATATCGCGAGCGTGACAAAAGTTTCTGCTTGTATGGGCTGCAAGAGTTGAGTTTTGGATGCGAAAAGTCGCCTAACAAGATGCTGCAGCAGATGGCGAGTTCCCCCATGGCGGTCAATTTGATACCCTGTGGTATTGACTGCGTAGGCGTTGGGCGTGGTGGTAGGAATGGAATTCGAGTGGGACTAGGCCAAGGCCGAAGCCAACCTCCGCAAATATGGGGTGTCGTTCCCCGAGTCTGCGACCGCCTTTGTAGACCCGCTGGCCGCGATCTTCTCGGACCTCGACCATTCCGACGAGGAGGTCCGTGAGATCCTTGTCGGGCATTCGGAGCGGAATCGGTTGCTGGTGGTGAGTTTCACCGAGCGGGAAGAGAACATCCGGATAATCAGCGCCCGTGTGGCGAGTGCGGATGAGCGTCGGAACCATGATGTAAACCCGATGGGAGGGCTGGGTCGTGAGTGATGAGTTACGGGCGAAGTACCAGTTCGACTACAGTCAGGCCAAGCCGAATCGGTTCGCTGCGACCCTGAAGAAGGGTGAACGGCTGGAGGTGGCTTTGGCGTGGTACGACCAGTGGCCGTGGAAGCTGGTGTGGCCGGCTATCGTATCGGTCATCACCACGCTCATCGTGTATGCGATCAAAAGCTCCGGGTCCAAGTAAGCAGGCCGAACCAAACGCTGCAGCAGACGGCGGCCCATTACGGCTTTCCGCGCAACTTCAAGGTTTCTCAGGGCGGCTGGCAACCGGAAAAATCTCCAGATGTGCCAACTCGGGCAGGGTCGTGTGCATGATTGGGCACCAAAAGCTGACTACCATTGGCGAAGCTTTGTCGGGCGATCCCTCGGGAAACACTCAAGGGTACATTAGCTTGGGCCAGGCGACAGGGTTTTCTATGTCTAGCGATAAGATATACAAAAACTGGGGTTGGCTTGAATTTGCAAAAGTCTAGTTAAAAGATGCAACAAGAGAATGTAAGAAAACTACTTTTCTTGCGTTACAGGCTTTTCCGTTTGGGGAATATGCGTTGCTACCTGATGGCCAATAATAGGCACCTCTTCGGGGTCACCTTCTGCAACAGGCTTTCTAAAAAACCGATAGAGCAAATAAATCGCTGCTGCTGTTAAGGTCACCATAATAAGGAAAGGGCCAACTTTCCAAATAGCCCCTTCTGCATTTTCTAGCGCTTCTTGAAATTGTTCACCAAACCAAAATGCCAAAAGAAAGAACAAGCTGTTTCCTAGCCCTGCACCTAAACCATCTGCAATAATAAACCTTGTAATACTAAGCCTTAATAAGCCAGCGGTAAGGAAGAGAGGCATCCGCACCCCCGGAACAAGCCTGCCAAACAGCAGAATATTTACGCCATACTTTTCGAAGTTATCTAAGATGCGATCTTGGGTCGTTTTGGGCACCCAGCGCAACATAAAAGGCCGGCTAAATAATCTTTTCCCATACAAACGCCCGACGGTGTAAAGAATACTATCACTTAGCACCACCGCACAAATGCAGGTGGGCAGCATTAGCCAACGGGTAATTCCATATTCCGGATGATGAGCCGTCCATAAGCCAGCGCAAACAATAGCAATTTCCTCTGGAATAGGGGCGCCCATTCCAGAAGCAATAAACATTCCAAAGAAAAAAGCAAAGGCCTGCAATTCCTGTGTATCTAGCCCGAACAAATAATGTCTCCCCAAAGCAAACTAATTATAATTAATCCTTTATAACCCAATTAGCATTACTTTTGCAAAGCCTGTTTTACCTATATCAACTAGTCTTAACTTATTCTTCGTGATAAAATGGATGCCTTAATCAATTTAATTAAGGATAAGGTTGCAAAAAATGAAATTAGGATTAATCAACTCAGCGTGGGCTCAAGCAGGCAAAGCCACTTCTTATGGTATTCAAAAAACCAAAGAAATCGGATTCGATTGCATCGATATTTTCGCAGACCCCCTTGATATCGATGCCAAAGAACGCAAGTTAATTCGCACCGAATGTGAAAAAGCTGGCTTGCCCATCATCAGCGTGGCGTGCGTTGCAACTGGCCTAATCGATTTTAACCCAAGTGTGCAACGGTTTCATAAGGAACGCTGCAAAAAATACTTAGATATGTGCTACGAGTTTGAAGCAAAAAACCTGCTTCTTGTCTTGGGTGAATACATTTGGGAAAAACAAGTTATCCCCCCACAGGAACAATGGAACACCGCGGTTTCTAATACCCGAGAATTAGGGAAATACGCCCAAGACTTGGGCTTACAAATCGCTATCGAGCTTGAACCTTTTAAACTTTCATTGGTTAACGATATTCAAAGCATGGTGCGATTTTTAGATGAAGTCAACCTGCCAGCGGTGCAGGCAAATATCGATATTTCTCACCTGCTTCTTGCCAACACACCTGCAAGCGAATTACCTTTGCTCAAGAATAAAGCCATTCATATTCATATCAGCGATTGCGATGGAAAAGTGCACGGCGACCTGCCCCCCGGCCGAGGTGTCGTGAACTTTCCGCCCTACCTTGAGGAAATCAAAAAGCTGAATATTAAGGGTGCAATTAGCATCGAATTAGAATATTCACCCGAACCGGAAAAGATATTTCAATGGGTGCAAGAAGCCTATATAAGCACAAGTAAACTATTAAAAACTGCTGGGCTACGGGAATAAAATGCAAGCAAACCTTGCCCCAGCGTTTATAAGTTGAGTATGGAAATAATACAAGGTATGAAATACAATGACTAATAAAAGTAAACCCAATAGCAGCAACAACTTAAAACAATTGTTCGCTTCACATTTGAAACAGCAAATTCTACTATTCGAACAAGGAATTTCAGCTCCTTCCTTTGCAGATACCGCTATCCCCCTTAGCACCATTGCTGATGTGACCATTGACGCGGTACAAGCGTGGAAAGAAGCGATTTTCACGACTGAAAATCTTGGGAAAAACGCCAAGGTTTCTTTACCTTCGCCCCCCGGGTGGCAATCTTTAATCGGAAGCCTCTCACCTTTTTATTCAATGCCTTTTGCTTCGGGCCATTTTCCTCAAGCCGTTCGGAACCCGTTCGAGATTCCTAAATTATTGCAAGAAGAAAAAGATTGGGCCAAACTTCTTCCCCTTCCTGAACTTGATTCTTGGTCCAAGGAAAGCCTCCAACGAAAACTTATCAGTCTAGGTATTTGCAGACTTGCTGCTCAATTTGATCAAGCTACAACTTTACTTAACTCCATCAAAAATGAACTTCCCGAACCTTTGTTTTTTAACGAACAAGGTGCAAACTTATGGGCTTTAGGCAATCGAAATCAGGCTATGCACTTTTGGAACCAACTTAACGATGAACCGTTTGCTTGCTTCAATCGTGGGCTAGGGTTGTTAACCCAAGGTGAAACTAAACTTGCGGTGCAGCAATTACAAAAAGCAAGTGGCCAAATTCCTGAATCATCGGGCTGGCATCATCTTGCAATGTTGTACCAGAATTCTTTCTAATCGAGCGGGCAATTCTTCCCCTGCACACGGATGTCTACATGCGTTTGCTACACCGCCTACAGATGTCTAATCCCGGGGGAAATGCGAAATACCCTCTGGCCGGGGCGATTTAGTTCCAACTGCGTAACTCCTACTATCCCTGAGGGGAAAACGCTCCGAGAAAGTTCGATTATTTGATTGTGAACCGCAGCTTTTGCATTTTCTGCAATGGTTCAAATGATTCGAGATTAATTTCAAAGGGTCTAGAAATTGTATTCCCCGCTAGATCTGCAACTTCTCCCCCCAGATGAATTACATAATCTCCTTGCTGCCAATCTTCTTGAGGAATAAAGGCCCAAGATTTTTCATCGTTTAGCATGATAGATTTGCCCAAGATTTTTCTGCCTGTTGGACCAAAGATTGCAACTTCTCTTGAAAATAGAATCGGGTCAATCGGGAAATTAAAATGAATGTTTAAAGATTCTTTAGAATTCATTGAAGGCGAAACTATCTTCCATTTTGTTGGGTCGATTCTTTCCCTTACTTCTGGCCCAGCAATAATTTTTTTCTGAAAATCTGCTGCAAGCTCTTTTCCTGATGCATCTAAAACCTTCTTCGCTATTTTTAAAGTGTATGCTTTTCCTGGCTCTAGAGGTGGGCCCAACTGTTCCCGCAAATTCACCCCCATCTTTACCCGACCGGGGTGAAACCATAGTGTTAGCCTAGTATCGTTATCGTTCCATAATTCGGTCCTTCGCCAAGGATCATCGACAGGCTTCCCATCGGGTCCGAGTAACTCAATTGCATCAAAGATTGCTTTACTTTGCCTCATTGGCCCAGAAAAAAGAATCGTGAATTTAAGCAGATTAGCAGGCACCTGATTTCCACTGGGGTAAACCCGAATCACGGTTACTTGATCTTGGATCGTTGCAGGGGGAACTTTATATTCGGAAAAAATATTCAAGGCATTTGTTAAGTATGCACGGTAAGTATTACCCGCAGAGAAAGGTTGGCTTGGCGTGAAGACTAATTCGCCAATGCGAACTTTATAAGAACCAAACATAGGGGCGCCGATTTTCTTGGTTTCTGAATTAAACAACCCTACAAAAAATATTTCTGCTGCTTGGTCAAAACCAACTGGGCCCACTTTGTTTTTAAAAATTGAATTACTACTAAGAGCCAATTTAACTTCAGATCCTAAAGAATCAAAAGAAGGCGGCATCGCCACAAGCAATGCCGCCAATAGGGAAATTATCATACACAAACACCTTGTTTAAGGAAGGTTTAAAGCCTTGAGGGTAAGCAATCCTTTTTCATCTTCAGCAATTACTAAGGCGTGAGCAGCATCAAGTTTATCCATATGAGCTACGCCGTGAAACTCAGGAATGAGTTTAATTTTATCAGTCCCGGGTTCGCCTTTAGAATCAAGTCGTTTGAGAGCTTTTTCGTTAATGTTGCTATTGTCGGCTAAGACCCCAGTTTCGATTCTAGCGGTCCAATAAGGGCTAGGGCCAAAAGGTTTTTTAGCGTGATGAAAACGGAAGGTGTTGATAAGCACATAGCTTTTGTTATCCTTCTGATAAGTGAACATATGCAGAGGTTTGTTTCCAGATCCAAGTTCAACAATGCTTTGGCCTTTAACTTTGGCATCATTGGTAAAAGCTTCGAGTGGGTATTTGACAAGTGGGGTGCAAGAGAAGGCGCCTACGAGGTATTTTTTGCCATTCTCTTCGAAGGGCATAAGCACAGTCATAGGGGCTTTGGTTTCCCATTTCCCGTGCGCCACATGAAAAGTTTCAGCACTGGTAAGAACAACTTCAGATTGTTTTTCGAGAGGTGATTGCACGGAATAAAGTTTGCAAGCAAACTCATCAGATGCAACGCCACTGATTAAAAGGCGGTCGCTCATCCAAGCAAGATCAGTAATTTTAGAAATCGCACCACCAGAACCTTTAGGAAGTGCAACCGATTTGAATGCAACATTATCAAGTGAAAATTCAGAAATCTTACCTTGCCCATCGATCGTAATGATGTGTTGGGTTTTGGTATCTTGTTTGCGAACTGCAAGGTAGGCTTTGCCTGAAATTGGATTAGCTGCAAAGTGAATGAGTTCGAGGTCTTTTGCGGTTATGCCTAATCGTTCTGCAATTTTAGCTTTAAGGTTGTCTACGGAAGCGGTCCATTTTTGTGGGGTAGAATCTTTCGTGTCGATGAGGACAACTTGGCCAGACTTTCCATCGCCGATCATGAGGATGCCATCGGGTTGAAAAGCGATAACATCGATAGACTGTAATTTAGGTTTACCTTGTTCAAAGCTAGCAGCGTTGGAAGCAAGGGAAGCGCAGAGGAAAACGCCTAGAGCCAAGATTTTCATCAGGTAGGAATTCATAAAGGATCTCCGTAAAGTGTAAGAGGTTTAACTACTTAGTTGTAAGGGTAAAGGGAGAGCGTGTCTAGTAAAAACTGGGGAGTTAAAATTCTTTAGGCAAACGCTGAAAAGTAAACGAATAGCAAACAAGAGAGTAGAAATACAAAGCCAACCGTTCGCAAATTGATAACAGTAGCACCCAGTTGACTTTATAGTCTCGTTTATCCTTCATAATTAATTCCGCAAATAAACGCACAAGAATCTCCAGCGTTACTATTATCAAATCGCATCTACTTGGGTTTCTTCTAATTCTTCTATTCCCATCACTTAGATCTCTTATCAAAATATTTTCTAAGTCGGGCTACACCTTTTCATTTTCTAAGTTACAGTGGAATTTAAGCGAACACCTTTTCCCTCAGCCTAGGAGGCCCCATCGTGAAGCACAGCACCATTAATAATGTCAAATTCCTGCGTCTAAAACGCAAGTTAATGCTCGGCCAATGGCAAACCATTGGCATCCTCGAATCCCTTTGGATGTTCGCTATTCATAGCGCACCTGATGGCGCAATTGGCCGCTTCCTTAACGAAGATATCGCTGCTGCGATGGATTATAATGGCGATGCAGATCTTCTAATTTCTGTTCTTATTGAATGTGGCTGGATCGATGTTGATCCCTTACACCGTTTACTTATTCACGATTGGATTGAACACGCCCCCAATTATCTCAAAGCGAACTTTACAAAAGCAGGGAAAGAATTTGCAACCAGCGTCAAAGAAATGAAACCAAGAAAACCACTTCCCCCAAGAAAAATTGTTACACCGCCCATAGCCACGCACGACGCACCTCAGGTGGCACCACAGGAGCAGTCAAACCCAGACGCACGAGGCACCTCAGGTGGCACCACAGGTGGCCTGGAACCCCAACGCGCGAGGCACCAGAGGAGTGTGCTCAGGAGCCACCCTAGCACCCTGCCAATTAGTCTAACCTATTCTAGTCTAACTGATTCTAACCTAACTGATTCTAGTCTAGGGGATAGCGGTAGCTCCTCAGGAGCCACCGACCCCCATTCAAAAAAAGATCTTGACCCATCAGCTTCAGAACTCGCAAGGGAATGGGTTTTTTATGCGAAAGGGTCTAGGCCGGGGAATGAATTATTGCCTAAGATTTTAGAATCGTTTGCAGAAGTTTTAAGGTGTAAACAGCAGGCATTTCCGCAGGTTTTAGCAGCGATAAAGGATTCTGGGCGAGATAGAACCGAGCCCCTGTTTTTGTTTCTGGATCGTGAAATTCGTGGGCGAAAAACTAGGCTAAACACTGCAGGAAAATCTACCGAAGAAATTTATGATGCGATGATGGCTGACCCTAAACAACGCGAACTTTTGGAGGTGGCTTATGGAATTAATCAATAAAAACCCTCTGCCAAAACTTAGCAAAGATCTTATCGAAAAGTTTAATTCGAACTTTAAATCTTATTTTTTTAGATGGTTTTCTGAAAAAATGATGGCACAAAATTTCATTATCAAAGGTTTATTCCTAAGGAGCTTTGTTACTATAAATCACTAAATAAATGTTCATTTGGATTTGAATGGATAAGAAAGTTTTGGAGTTTTTTAAATGACAAAAGATGGAAGGGCAGATTGGATATTCGAGGTTTTTAAGAAGTTAGGGCATAGGCAGTATGGCGAATCTGTTACCAAGTTACAGCACGCGCTTCAGACAGCTACTTTTGCTCAACAATTTAAAGAAACCGATGCGGTAGTGGTAGCCTCTTTGTTGCACGATTTTGGCCATCTTCAACACGATGGTGGCGAAGATATAGCGGATAAGGGCATTGATATGTTGCACGAAAATCTGGGTGCAAAACAACTAGGCCCGTTTTTTAGACCCGAAGTAGTGGAGCCTATCCGCTTGCATCTTACTGCAAAGCGATATTTATGCTGGCAAAGTAAAGAATATTTGAAAGGGCTTTCCACCGCTTCGCAACTAAGTTTAAATTTGCAGGGTGGGCTAATGACCGAACTCGAAGCAAGGGAGTTTGAAAAGAACCCTTATTTCGAAGCAGCGGTGCGATTACGCCGTTATGATGATATGGGCAAAGTTCCGAATATGAAAACCGAGGAAATAGGATCTTTTCGTGCTTTATTAGTATCGATGTTGGTTTGTTAGATTAGATTTTACCTTGGTTTGTAATTTCAGGTTAAATCGTACAAGTAAAAAGTTTGGAAATTCAAATGAGTATTTTTAAATCAATCAGTGGCTTAATTATGGTGATTGGGGTCATAGTTTCGGTTGGTAAAGGGGAAGAAGTCAAGAAAGCGGTTTCTAAAAACCTTCCGTTTGAAGTGAAAATTTCCCGTGTTTCTTCCTGGTTGGATTTGGAGTTTCCTAGTTCTCAAACTAGGTTAGATCTTTTACTAAGTTGGAATGATAAAGTTGAACCAATTTTAATTGATACCTTAGCCCACAACCTCGAGGTAATTTATGAGGGAAAAAGTTTGAAGCTTGAGGGTACGAAGGGTAAGTCGTTAGCTCCAGTAGATTCTATAAACAAGCTGGGATTTCTAATTGATTTGCCTTACCTCAAGAGAAATAAAGAAGCAGGGTTTTTAATCAAGGGGAATGTTCGGGCGATAGTTCCAATTGGATTTGAGTTGGTAGAATTTGGAAAATTATCGAAGCTAGTGTTGCAAGCGGAAAAAGACTTGCCAACTTTTGTAAAAGATAAGTTTTCTTGTAGGGTTAAAAAAGTTTTAGTAACCTCTGCAAGAATTACTTTTACGGTTCAGGTAGAAATGCCAGAAGGGAAGCCTGAATTTGATACGAGTCAGAATTGGGCGGTTCTAAATCAACTTAAACTGCTGCAAAATAAGACAGGTAAAGATTGGCCAGCAGATGGTTATGTTTTAGATGTGATGGAAAATACAACTGCGCTGATTAGTTATCATTTCTTATTAAAAGATAAAGCAATGGGTGATTTTTCTGATTGGAGTTTAAATTACAAAAGTGCTACTGGAATGAAGTTTCAGGAAATCCCTTTCCAATTTGATTCTATCCCTCTTCCTTAAACGGTTTTATTAAAGATGCAAGCGGTGCATTCATTTAAAGTTTAGCTAAGTGGATTTTGAATCTGTTTTTTAAGTAGGCTTCGTAGGTAAAGGCCAATTCCACCTATCAGGGCAAAGGGCATACCTGCCATCAAGTAAATGCTACGATTAAAAGCCCGAGCTTCGTTGTATTGATCAGCTTGACTAGCCTCGGGGGAACCCTTGGTTGCATCTCTACAGTTAGGGCAAGCATTAGCCTGATTGATTGCTGTAAAAACAATTAAGAAAGTGAAGGTGTAAATGTATTTCATAAAATAATCCTTATGATCTATTCGTACATTCTATACAGCATCCAATAAACTACAACGCCAGTAATTGAAACATAAAGCCAGATTGGGAAAGTGATCCTAGCAAGGCGCATATGTTTTGTAAAGTTATTTTTCAATGCGTGATAAACGGTAACAAGAATCATTGGAGTAACTAAGACTGCAAGGATTGTGTGAGAGATAAGAATAGAGTAGTAGATGTATTTGACGAGGTCAGAAGCAGCAGGGTTTTTATCTTGGAACCTAGTTGCAACGCTGCCTTTAATAACGAGGTGGTAGTAAAGATAAGAAGCGAGAAAAATAGCGGAAACAGTTACAGCAGTAAGCATAATTGCAGAATGGAGTTTTTTATTTCTACCTATTTTGATGACTAAAAATCCAGCGACTATTAGAATGCCTGCCAAGCCATTAAGGCTAGCGTTCCAACCGGGAGTAATGAAATGGTTAAGGAAATCCACGGTTTTAATTCTCCGAAGCAAGGTTGCGGATATTAGATTCGAGTCGTTTAATATTTTCATCAAAGTTGTCGACAGGCTTGCCTTCAAAGGAAGTGGGTGTAGCTTCGAAGTAGCCACGAATATGGCCTTTTTTGTCAACAAGAGTGATTCGAGGGCTATGAATAAATTCGCTACCGGGTTTAGATTCTTCGGGAATGTTACGGCCTACTGCGAGGTGAAATTTTTCCTTGATGAGTTGATGAAGTTGTTCTTCTTTGCCTGTGAGGAAGAACCATCGCTTGGGGTCGGCTTGGAAATTATCAGCGTACCTAGAAAGTTCTTTGGGGTCATCGCGTTCTGGATCAACGGTAAAGGTAAGAACTCGTAGGTCTGGAAGATCTTTGAGGTTAAGTTGTAGCCTAGCAAGTGTGGCGCAAACTTGAGGGCAGGGGCCTGTGCAGCGAGTAAAGACGAAAGAAGCGAGCCAAACTTTCCCTATAAGATCTTCTTGGGAAATGTTAATTCCAGATCGTTCAGAAAATGAGAAATCGCCAACGGTGCCAAAATCTTCAAGTTTGTTTTTGGGATTCGATAAGCTGCCACACCCTGCAAGGAAGCAGGTGAAGATGGATAAAAGCAAGTGTCGGTAAATAGACATAGTTATTTAGTCCGATCAAAGATGGTGTCTGGCAAAAGTGCAAGGATGAGAAAGCCGCCAAGGATAAGAGTAGGGCAGATGATAAACCAGAGTTTTTTTGCATCGTGTTTAAGGTGCATAAAATTAAGGCTTGTGATTATAACTTGGAAGAAAATGATAGCTAGGATTGCGAATAGTCGGGCCTTGCCTTCTAGTGAAGCACCAATAAAGGGAAGAAGTAAAGCGTTCGCAATAAGCAGGAAGGCGCTACCAAAGATGGCTAAATTACTGTCGATAGGTTGGCTAAGTTTCATAATAAAAACGCCTAAAGAAGATAGATTACAGGGTAAATAACTAGCCAAACTAGGTCGACAAAATGCCAATATAATCCTGTGACTTCGAGTGTGCTTTCCAAGGCGGGCAGGTTGCCTAGAAGCCCTTTTAGAAAAATGAAGAAAATAGCTATAAGCCCGAAAACAATATGAAGGGCGTGAACACCTGTGAGTGCAAAGTAGCAAGAAGCCCAGAGGTTACCATTAGGTATGGCTGGGGGAAGATGAAGTTGAGGAAATTCAGCAAGGAGGAGGTTTACTTTTTCGCCAACTTGGCCCGGAGAAAGAGGCCTAATGTAAGCTTTATTTTCGTCTTTATCATCAAGGGTAAGGGAATAGAGTAAGAAAGATTTTTGGATTAAAGGGGGCTGGTCTTTAAGGTTATCTTGAGTAACGCCGTTGGTGATGATGCGAAGTTTTTGCTGAACGGTTCGGATATAAGCCAGGCCATTTTGTTGCAGAAGTTTATCGCGAGAAGTGGACATATTAGGAAGAGACTCGCCGATTTTTCCCGGCAAAAGCCCGTGTTCAAATTTGCCTTTATATTCAAACCCTTTGATAACAAGGAAGGTGGTACCCAGAAGGAGAGTAAAACCAAGTAGCATATTTGCAAAGGCAGCTTTGCCCGATTTTAAAGTTTTGATCGCAAAAAGAACAGCTAGGCTGCTGCTGATAAGAATTACGGTATTGAAAGCACCCAGCCAGGGATCGATGTGAACGGTTTTATGATCGGGCCAGTAAGGAATATTAGGGCCTGGGTTAGGCGCACTTTCGCGAAGCAGCATACAAGAGGCAAGAAGCCCGGTGAAGAACATAACTTCGGTGGCAAGAAAAAGCCACATAGCAAGTTTGCCGTTACTGATGGGGAGATTGGTGCTATAGGTCTCGGTAACAGTCATAATGAATCCTTACCGGCGGAACAAAAGATTAAGGGTGTGGTCAATAAGGAGTAAAGCCCAGATGCCGGGGAGGTAGATTAAAGAAGCCCGCATAACGCTTCTGGCGTTTTGCATACTTCGTTCTTTATGGAATCGTAAAGTGGGAAGAAGGAAAAAGATACCCAAAAGCACAGCGCCCATTAAGTAAAGTGGGCCAGCAGCTTGAATTAATATTGGGAAAAGGCTGACGGGGATAAGTGCCAGGCAATAGGCGCGCATTTGTAGAGATGTGACATCGCCTGAAGGGTCAAAGGAGGGAAGCATTTTGTGTCCGCCTTGCGCATATTGATCTCTGTAAAGCCAAGCGATAGCAAGGAAGTGGGGAATCTGCCAAACAAAAAGAATCATAAAAAGGGCAAGGCCTTCTCGGTCGAGAGTACCCTTAACGCCAACCCATCCGATCAGTGGAGGCATAGCGCCGGGAATAGCACCGATAAGGGTATTCCAAGTTGTGATTTGTTTAAGCGGGGTGTAAATAAGCACATAAGAGACCAAGGTAAAGAAAGCAAGAAGTGCGGTAAGGGCGTTGGGTACGGTAACTAAAAGATAAGCAGTTCCGCCGGTGCCAAGAAGCATTCCGAAGAGAAAAGTTTCAAGCGGTTGTAATCTACCAGCAGGAAGGGGCCGATTTGCAGTGCGCAGCATAAGCGAGTCGGTGCGTCGTTCCCAAAGGTGATTTAAAGCGCCTGCGCCTGCAGAAACAAGGGTGGTTCCGATGACGGTATTTAAAACGACTAAAAGCTGAACGCCTCGGGCACCAGCATAAAGGCCGCCTGCTGCGACGGAGAACAAAACCATAGCGGAGATACGAGGTTTGGTGAGGTCGAGAAAATCCCTAGCACGCGAATAAGTTCGTATGCTTGGGTTTAAAGTAGGGGTCGAACTAGCTGTCATTCTGCAAGCCTCGGTTACTAGCAGTTTGGCTTAATCGTAAAGCGACTGCAAAAGAAATAGCTAAAAGTATAGCGCCTATTAAAGCGTGCAAGGTACGAATGGAAGCTTGCTCAAAAGAGGTAGCTTCTTGAATAAGAAGTTTCTGCGTTGCAAATTTTCCGACATAGGCTTCAACGCCAAGTATGACTTGGGCAACAACGACAATGCCTAAAAGAATAGTGTAAGGTTTGAAAAACTGCCTACCATTAATCAAATTAGACATTTTTAAAGATAGCCAAGCAATGATAGCGAAGACATTAAATGCGGTCAAAATGTGAAGCCTTTGTGCCCAAGGTTGCCCACTATGCCTAACGACGACGGCCCAACCAAGTTGCAAAATAAGCACCGAGAAAAGCACCCAGCCGATGATGGGGAGAAGGCGTTTTTCTTTCTTTTCGAATTTAGGGAAAGCACCCGGGAAGGTTGCAAAAACTGCGGTGCCTGCAACGAGGGCAAAAACAATCTGACCAGTTGCCCCGTGAATGGTTGCTAATTCTGGACCAACTAATGCGTGTAGGTAAACGCGTAAGCCACCCAATAACCCTTGGCTTATTACCCCAAGGTAGGCAAGTAATGCAAGTAATCGTAATCCAGATTTTTCTTCCTTGATGAAAAGAGATCGAAATGCTAGTGCCAAAAGAATCAATGCAGAAACAATGGTAATCCCTAATCCAGTTTGCATTTTCATCTGGTTTACAGCACCAACAGGGTCGGCAAGGGCCTTGGTTCGATCAATGCTGGTCATTGCGATTGCAACGCCAAAAGAAACGCCTAAAAGGCAGATGGCAGGAACTATTCTTCCTGATTTTGCTTGCGTTCCTAACCAAGCAATAAACACCATTCCTAAAATTGCAAAGCCACAAATATATCCAACGACGCGGTGAATGTGTTCGATGAAGTAACCCGCCGACGGCTCTGCCCAATCTTGGCTTAAAAGGTACCAAGGTTCGGTAGGCCAAATGGGGTCAACCATACCAACTCGGTAGGTGGTGATGAGTGTTCCCAAGGTTAATAAGGAAAGGACAAGGAGCGTAGAAGCCCAACTCCAAGCCGAGAGAAAGGGCGTTTTTATTTCAGTTCCTGTTGTTATAGTTGCCATAATTATTTAATGTCCTCGAGCGGAGGCGAAGATTGAGTTAAATGATCAAGGTTGCCTTCGATGGCATATTCATAGGGTCCACGCGAAACAATTGGTGTAGAAAGAAAGTTTCCGTGGGGTGGTGGCGAGGGAGTATCCCACTCAAGGGTGTTGCTATTCCAAGGGTTTTTCCCTGCTTTTGGGCCAAACCAAACAGAATAAAAAATGTTGAAAACAAATAACAATTGAGTCAGCCCAAGAAGAAAAGCAGTGATGGTCATAAATTGATTAAGGGGCTGAAGGTTTTCAAGGTATTGGTAAATAGTCGGGTCGTAATAGCGCCTTGGGTGTCCGCCGATGCCAAGAATATGCATTGGGAAAAAGGTAAGATTGCCGAATATAAAGGTAAGGGCGAAGTGAGTTTTGCCTATGGTTTCGTTCATAAGTCTGCCAAACATTTTGGGGAACCAGTAGGTAATGCCTGCAAAAATTCCAAAGATGCTGCTCATAAAAAGAACATAATGAATATGAGCAACGATGAAATAAGTATCGTGGAAATAAACATCAACGGGAGTAGCTGCCATAAAAATGCCACTAAGCCCACCGATGACAAACATCGAAACAAAACCAAGAGCGTTAAGCATAGCGGTAGTGTAATGAATACTAGAGCCCCAAAGAGTAGCAAGCCAGTTGAAAGTTTTAATGGCACTTGGTACAGCGATAAGAATAGTAGCGAGCATAAAGCCAGTGCCTAGCCTAGGATCCATCCCGCTTTGAAACATATGATGCCCCCAAACAATGAAGCCAAGGGCAGCGATAGCACTCATCGAGAAGACCATAGGTTTGTAGCCAAACATAGGTTTACGAGAGAAGGTGGAAATAATATCAGAGACAACGCCCATAGCAGGAAGAATCATAATGTAGACAGCGGGGTGAGAATAAAACCAGAAAAGGTGTTGCCAAAGAAGAGGTTGTCCACCACCTGGCGAGGTATGCCAATTGCCAAAGCTAAGCCCACCCGGGGGCAGAAAAAAAGTGGTTGCAATAAGCTTATCGAGAAGTTGTAGCATTAATGCAACGGTAAGAACAGGAAGAGCAAGTGCCTGAAGAATAGCGGTAATAAAAAGCGACCAAACAGTAAGGGGCATACGCAAAAGAGTCATTCCGGGAGCGCGCATATTTAAGATGGTGGTGATGTAGTTGACGGAACCCATCATAGAACCGATGCCCACTAAAAATAGAGATACAAGCCAAAAGATTTGGCCCATACCAGCACCTGGGGAAGAGGGTGAGTTAAAGGAGTCTTCTTTAAAGATCGAGTATGTAGAATTAGGCTCATTAGACTTTATATCATTAGACTTAAGTTCAGTTTTTTGGATACCTGCATCAGCACCGACATTCGAAAGAGTTGGGTAGGCAGTCCAGCCTGAACTTGCGGCACCTCCATCGACAAAAAAGCTAGCCATAATAGTGATGAATGCGGGCCACATTACCCAATAAGAAAGCATATTAAGCTTTGGAAAAGCCATATCTCCTGCGCCAATCATAAGCGGTATAACAAAGTTTCCAAAGGCGCCTGTAAGCCAAGGGATGATTACGAAAAAGATCATAATGCTAGCGTGCATAGTGAAAAGCATTGTGTAAAACTCGGGAGACATTTTGCCCCCCCAGCTAACGGGGAACCATTTCCCAAGGTATGGAATATTGCCATCCGGCCAAGCAAGTTGAAGTCGCACCATAAGTGCAAGAAGCCCGCCAATGCCAAAAAAGATAAGCCCAGAAAATAGAAACTGTATGCCGATCATCTTGTGATCTTGCGAGAAAACATACTTGGTAAAGAAATTAAGTTTCACCTCGTGCCCAGGTTCGGAGTTGTGGTTCATTGTCTAACTCCAATGCCAGCAGCAAGTGTTTCTTGGGTCGGGGGTGAATTGTGAAGTCTTTGTTTAAGAATCGAATCAGCGAACCAGCGTTCGTAATCTTGTTTAGATTCGTGGACAAAAAGTTTACCACGCATCCGGTAGTGGCGTCCGCCACAAAGTTCAGCGCAGGCGATTTCCCAAGGCGAGGAATTAAGCTCTTCAAGGGTTTTGGTGTTGGTGTTGTATCGAACATTAGCTTCAATGGGTTGAAACCAGACGGGCATAATCTTGCCTGGAAGAGCATCTTGTTTTAATCGTAGGTTAGGCAAAAAGAAACTATGAATAACATCTTGGGTTTTAAGATGGATACGCACCTTAGCATCTTTCCAAGCGTGAAGTTCATTAACAAGATGAAGATCTTGTAGGTTACCTAGGTCGGCCCAAGCAAGTGGGTCAGCGGGGATGTTTTTTTGTGGGTATCTCATCCGCCATTCCCACTGCCTTCCAAGCACGGTGATATGCAGGTCGGGGTCGAGGTTTTTGCCATTGTAAGTGATGGGGAACCAAGTTTCGATTTCGATGTATTTCATTTTGGCCCAAGTGGGAATTTGAGCAAAGCCGATGTAAACAAGAATAGCAAAAGGCACTGCAGTCCAAAGAAGTTCGAGTCCAAAATGGCCGTGTATGTTCTTCGCCTTTACCCCTTCTTGTGCACAAAAACGAAACATAAAATAGGAAAGTGCGCTTTGAGTAACCACAAAGAAAAAGCCAGTTGCAATTAAAATAATGTAAAAAAGGCGGTCTACATCTGCGCCATAACTAGCTATGTTATGAGGTAACCACCAACCCATTGCGGGGGCAATCGCAAACAGCCCAATTGCTGAAAGGTTGACCGCTGCAAATAAAAGACTCCAACATCTTTGCACTGATTCTGCTCCTACTTTTTACTTCGAGGCTTCAGATAGCGATGCAACACCTCGGGGCACTTGACCGTATATCTTAGACCTTACATCATCCGGCAATAAACTAGGGAAAGGCATCGCTTCGATAAAGTTGACCAAGTCCCAAATCTTTTTACTTTCTTCATCTGCAGGAATTGTGACCCCAGGCATTTTCGATGGGGGAATGCCTCGTTTAACTCGCCAGTAAAGGTCGACCGGCCTTCTACCACCTCGGTAGCTAGAAACCGTCAGGTTCGAGGGCCTTACCAAGGTTCCCCACTCGTCGTATTGATAAAGGGGTTGTCGACCAAAATCTTGATGGCAACTAACGCAGCCAAAAGCGTCAGAAGCACTGCTACTAAACAAATGGTAGCCCCTTTTAACAGATTCAAGTAGTTGCTCATCGTTTAATTCGGGGTAAACAGCAGGCTCGATTCCTTTTAAATCAGACCTCTGATATGCTTTTAATAAATCTTTCAAATATAGTTTTACAAATTCTTGAATCGTTTCCTTGGCTGGTTCTGCATCTGGAATCAGTTCAAAAAGCTCGGTGACAGCATTTTTCTTTTTCAACAAGGTTCGCACCGTTTCAAATTCAACTTCTCCCCTAAGACTTAAGTGAACCACATAGCTGGTTAATTGTTCTAAAGATTGGTCAGATAATAAGCCAAAAGCGGGCATCGAGGTCCCTTCAATACCAACCTTAAGGCTACGAAGAATATCTTCTCGTCTGGGTTTAATTTTGTTGCCCGAAGGGTTAGAAGAAACAAACTTGAATTTACCTTGTCTAAAATCGCGGGGGTGCGGGTTGACCCAGGGACCCGTTGGTCCTCTGCCATCTCCCGCAAGTCCGTGGCAATGTAGGCAGTTTCTGCGGTAAAGCTTGCTTCCCGCTGCAAGGGTTTCTTCATCAAGTTTTAAAGCTTTTGCAAGGGAAGTAATTTCGGTGAGGGTAGGATTACCCACCGTAGGTTTATAGGGGCTTCCAAATATGGCGTTAAGTTCAGAATCAAGTTCAGTGCGGAGGTTTTCGGGGAGGTCTCTGGGATTAAAAGTTTTTCCACCCAGTTCTTTGATCCGTGCAATATGCTTATCAAGTTGGCCCGGACCGGGAAGCCGGTCATGGGTAAGTTTTGGAACCTCATCAACAAGAAGGTCGGTTCGGAAAGGGTAGACCACATCATCAGGGTAAGAATCGCTATTAGAACACCCAGTAATAATAAGTATAAATGCAAGAAACGAAAAAGCAGAAAGCCCAAGAAGCTTAGTAAAGAAAGAAAAAATAAAAGGAGTTTTTGCCATAGTATCGGCATTCCTTGAAATCAATAAAGTACACTAGTTATCATATTCTATTAAACAGCAATGAATACTTGATAACGGAAACAAACCTAAAGGTATAACCGAGCAAATCTTAGGCCAGTTAACATTTTATTCATAAATGGCAAAGAAGGGAGAAGAAGTTAAGGAAAAACTAGAATACTATTAGAGTTAAGAAAAAAACAGGTACTTTTCTTGAAATTAAGAAAGCGTAGAGAAAAGGGTAAGTATAACCTGTAATAGTGTAAGAATTCACCTTTTTTATCTGTTTTGACTTGGTAGCATACAAAAGGAATTCGTTAAGGGAGCGATTTTGATGCAAAAAAGCCTAAGTATAACTTGGCTTATGTTAATACTGGTGCTAAGCCTTTTAAATTCGTTAGCGTACGCGCAGCAACCCCTTCAAGCAGATAAAGATTTAACCGTAAAGATTAATGAAATTAAGGAAAAGCAAGCAAAAAAAGATTTTGCATCGACAGTCCCCGCTCTATTTAAAATCATTGAAACAAATACAGATTCGTTGGTAATGCAAGAAGATGGACATTTAATACGGGCATCGTGGGCTTGTCAGGTATTGCTCTTGGGAGCTGATTCTTCTGCCCCCGAGTTTAAAAAGTTGGAAGCATTGTTTGAGAAAAAACTGAGCACTGCAAAGGAACAAAAAGAAAACAGTGCCCTTTACGAAATGGTGCGCTCTGGTTTGTTTACCCGTGCAGGAGTTGAAGCCGCAATTCTTTTAGGTGATCGATCGTTTGAAGAAGGAAAGTTTGAAGATGCAGAATACTGGTGGAATTTGCCTAACTCACTTCTAATGGAGGCAAAAGAAAAGTTTAAATCTGACAAAATAACTATTATGGATGAATCAAAGTTGAGAGCTAGGCTTGTTGCCAATGCCATACTTCGAGATGGTTATGGCACGATAGCAAGGGAAAGGCTGCAGCAATTTGCCCAAGAATTTCCAAAAGAAGAAGGTACGCTGGCTTCTCAAAAAGGGCCTTTGGTAAAAATCTTGCAAGACCTTGCTCAATCTAAAACCCAATCCTTAGCACGAAACGACGGGATTTCTTACGCAGTCAACAAAGAGAGAAACCCGATAATAGTAAATGGCCCCTCGGTGTATGAGCTAGGCAGTTGGTGTGCCTCATACCCTGCGAATAAGATTGCAATATATTCGCACGATAAAGATTTTGATAATCAGAAAGAAAATCAAGGTTTTAAATCGGCACGAAACTTTTTGCAACCTAGTAAAGCTTCCGACCTGCCTTGTCATCCTCTTAGGGTAGGTTCTCAGATACTGTTTCAAGATGGGATGCGATTGCTTTCATTTAATACGGATACGGGTGAAAAAACAATTGTTTACGACCCGATTCAGAAATTTTCCCCTACCGAAGAAGTTCGGGAAATCGAAGTGGGAAGTACTCTTGCTATCACTTTTCATCCTCCCGATAAGGTGTTGGTAAGCTTAGGAGTTGCGCCCAAAAAAAAAGATGCGTTCGGTCAGATTGTTTCTGCAAATAACACCATAAAGGCAACTGTGCTTGCTTGCTTACAAGTCAACCCACGCAGTTCGCGTTTGTTGTGGGAGGTTAAACTCCTTGAAAATGAAAATTTATGTTTTGAAAGTGACCCAGTTGTTCAACAGGGAAAAGTGTTTGTGCTTGTAAGTCAGAAAAGCAATAGTAAAAATTCCTTAAAGCTTTGCTGCTACAACCTTAATTCACTTAACGAAGATCTTCTTTGGTCGTGTTATTTTGCGGTGGAGTCGATTGCAGCAAATGATCCAGAAAATAAACAAGCTTTTCTTACACTTACTGGCAATGATGTTGTCGCTGCAACGCAAAATGGTTCGGTGGTTTCTGTGGACCAGCAGACAGGTAAGATTAACTGGGCTAGGCAAGCAAAGCGAGATGAAAATGCCAAGGGTCTTAAAATTCCCGCAGCGATTAAAACAATTTTTTGCGAAGCTGTCCTTTATCACCTTAACTCTAATAACTTGAACCTTCAGGCCTTGGATAGCGCTACGGGGGATTTGTTGTGGAGCAGAGAAGTCTCTAATATTTGTCAGCTAATTGCCGTAAAAGATGGCTTGATACTCGTTGGAACTGAAACTGGGCTAAGGTCGCTTAATGCTAAAAATGGTTCCGATAACCTTGCTTGGAACATCCCACACGATGGTGGTTCATTACCCTCTGCTGGGCGTGGCTTTGTTTTGCAAAATAATTACATCTGGCCTACGGTAAAAGGGGTTTTTGTCGTTGATTTGAAAACAGGTATGCCCGGTGCTGATCCATCCCTCTTTCACCGTTTGCAGCCCGGTAATATCTTTTTGTTCGACGATTGGCTTGTAAGTGTTGATCGTAATATTATTCGAATCTACCCAAACTTGGGGCAAGGTAAGAATAAGAATGCTGATCAGGCGCCTCCTGTAACTCCACAATTTAATAAAAATCAAGATTCGACCCGCTTGCCTACGATAAATCGTAATAATGAAACAATTAAAACAGGCCGGGGCAATTGGTCTTCCTCTTTGATGAATACGCAAGACCCGTTGGGTTCATTGTTCTTGGAGATCGCAATTACTTCCGAATTAACCGCAATTGCAAAATCAAAAAGTTTGAAAACACTTAGCAACATCAATGGTGAATTAGTTTGGGAATCCGCTTTAAAAGAAGAATGTAGATGGTTGGCATCTTGGGGTGAAACTTTATTAGTTGGCTTCGAAAAATCCCTGGTTGCATTAGAAGCTAAGCGGGGCACAGTGCTTTGGCGGTTTCCTGTGCAAAATGCTTCGCAGTTTAAACAGTTTGTTTTGCAGGGGAGTTTGGTTTTTTGCTACGACAGTAATTCTAAAATAACTTGCATCGAGCCCAATAAAGGAATAGCTGTTTTTGTATCTCAGTTTCCTTTCCTATTCCAAAATCTTTCTTCGAGAATTTTAAAGTTTGAGAAAATGCTTCAAGCTAATTCCAGCACTTGGCTAATTCCCGATGATGGGAATAATCATTGGCAAATAGGTGAATCACTTGCCTTGGCTAAAAAGGTACCTAGGGATAATAACTCTCCTTGGGAAAGTTTGGTAAAAGAAGGTTCTATTCTAACGGGTTTGAATACTGAAGGGAATTTTTGTCAACTCGATTGCGACGATTTTCACTGCATTACAAAAATCCCACTGCTGCCCTATTCTCTAAAAACAGGCAAACCTGGCACGATTATCACCCAGGCAAATAGGGCTCTTGTTGGCATCGAAGGCAACATCGCTACTTTTTTTTTCCTCATCGATTTGACCAAACTTAAACATCTTTGGCACAAACCTCTCCTAATCTTTGAGCGCAACCTCAACCTCAATGAATGGCGCTGCTTTAACGATTTCGTTTATGGGTTTTCTGCTAACCATTTTAAATCTTGGAACCTTAATAATAAGCAGGAAGTCAAAATCCTAAAACTCCCAGATCATACCCTCCTTTCTTCTTGGAAGATGTATCTTATTAATAATAAAATTCACCTTTGGGCTGAACCACCTTGCTACGATAAAATGGAATTAAGTTTTGCTTGTTGTTCTTTTAGTTGGAAGTCTGACAAGCTTTACCCCTATGGTTCTGGAATGCCATTATGTATTATGACAGATGGTAAATTGCAAAAGAAAATGATGTTAGAATCCTACGCAGGTAAGGCGTTGTGGTCTTTCCGATTTGGTTTAAATTATTCGATCTTTCCGGAGGTTTCGTTTAATAAGGAAGAAACAGTGCTTCACTCCCCTAAACTTTTATTTCATCAGGGAAAAGTAAAAGTGGCATTGGCATCGGAACTTTATTCAATCGAGCCATAATTTAATGCATCAGGTTAGCCTAAAATGAAAGTGTAGTTTTGAATTCGAGTCATTGCGCTGTTAAAATAGATTAGAAAGTTATCTATAAGAAAGGTTTGAATACTGTGGATGAAGAAAAAGATGGAAACGGATTTGTTGCAGAGCTAGAAGTAGAAAATGCATCTGACCTTGAGGGGTTAGAGAAAATTCGCAGCGCTGGAATTCGTATCCGAAACCAAATTTCAAAGGTTATCGTAGGCCATACCGAAGTTATCGAACAGCTACTTATCGCCCTTTTTGCTCGGGGACATTGCCTTCTTGTTGGCGTTCCCGGCCTTGCGAAAACCCTTGTGGTAAGAACCTTGGCAGAAAGCCTAGGCCTTAGTTCAAACCGTATTCAATTCACTCCTGACTTGATGCCTTCTGATATCACGGGGACCGAAGTGTTGCAAGAGGATAAAATATCGGGAGAAAGAGTGTTCCGATTTATTAATGGACCTGTTTTTGCCAATCTGGTGTTGGCGGATGAAATCAACCGGACGCCTCCAAAAACGCAGTCGGCTTTATTAGAAGCTATGCAAGAACTGCAAGTCACCGTTGGCGGCCGTAGGCATATTCTGCCCGGTCCCTTCTTTGTTCTTGCAACTCAAAATCCTATCGAACAAGAGGGAACTTATCCTCTGCCTGAGGCGCAGTTGGATCGATTTATGTTTATGATTCTAGTTGCGTATCCTTCTGAATCTGAAGAAATGGAAATTATATCTCGCACCACATCGGGTAAAACTAATCCGGTGGAAAGAGTGTTAGATCAGGCTGATATTCTTGAGATGCAAAAGCTGGTTTGCAAAATTCCCGTGTCGCCCCATGTGGTAAAATTTGCAATGGATATTGTTAGAAAGAGCAGGCCAAGTGCCGAGAAAGAATCTGGAATTCCAGATTTTGTTCGTAAGTATGTTTCGTGGGGGGCAGGGCCCCGAGCGGGGCAGGCCCTAGTGATGGCAGGGAAAGCAAGGGCCGCGCTTTCTGGCCGTTTCTTTGTTTCCCGCGATGATATTAAAGCAGTTGCTTTGCCTATCCTTAGGCACAGAATTATTACCAATTATCACGCAGAATCAGACGGAATGACTACCGATAAAATCGTGCAGAAGCTGATCGATTCTGTGCCTTTTTCCGAAGTTAATTAAGGAACATTCGTTTGAGTAACTCTCGTAAATATCTTGATGCCAATGCCCTTGCGCGACTTCGTTTGATCGAGTTCGAAGCAAGAACCGTAGTTCAAGGTATTATCTCGGGAAGACACCGAAGCCCACTGCGAGGTTTCTCGGTTGAATTTGCAGAGCATCGCGAATATTCTGCAGGCGATGATTTAAGAAGGCTCGATTGGAAAGTTTTGGCCCGTACCGAAAAATTATACCTCAAGCAATATGAACAAGAAACCAACCTATCTTGCTTGATGTTAGTCGATTGCAGCGAATCGATGGACTTTGGTTCGGTGCCTTGGTTGGGAGAAAAAAATCGCTTACGAACTAAATTCGATCACGCCGCAATTGCTGCCTCTGTCCTTTCCCATATGATGCAGCACGATGGCGACGCCGTTGGCCTTTATACTTTTAACGATAAGGTGCTAAATAGAATTGCGCCTTCGGGTCGAGTATCGCAACTAGAGGCCATATTTGAAACCCTTGCTCTTGGCCCTACTACTGGGAAAACTAATTTCGCACCAATGCTTCACGAAGTTTCTGAAAGAATGAATCGCAGAGGGGTCGTGTTTGTCTTTAGCGATTTTCTAGACGAAATGGAATCACTAATGGAAGGTATCCGACATTTAAATCACCTAGGTCACGAAGTGATTGCTTTTCATCTGATGGATCCCCAAGAAATGGATTTTCCTTTTCAAGACCCAACCTTATTTCGTGGGCTGGAAGGGGAACCTCAACTTGATGCAGACCCTGCTTCGCTAAGGCAAAGCTATCTTGAAAACTTAAACGCTTGGCGAACTGATTTGCAAAATGAATTGAGAAAACAAGATACGGATTATGTTTTATTAAGAACCGATGAGTTACTAGGAGAGAAATTGTCGGAGTATTTGCGAGGTCGAAAATCTCGCTTTCGAAAAGCCAGCTTTCGAAAAGCCAGCTTTCGAAAAGCCAGCTTTCGAAAAGCAATACGAGGGCCACAGTCTTGACCCTTATCTTGTTTGCGTTTTTGTTTGAAACCCCTTTGTTAGCCATTCTTGCAGCATCAGGCGCTGTTTCTATTCCTGTGGTTATTCACTTGCTTAGGCGCTTTCGTAGGCAGGTTGTTGACCTTCCTACTATTCGATTTCTTCTTCAAGCCAAAAAAGTGCAAGAGAAACGCTGGCGCTTAGAACAATGGTTTTTGCTTCTTCTTCGCTGCTTGATGGTACTACTTTTAGTTGCAGCTTGCACGGCTGCTATGCCTTGGGTTGAACCCTATTGGCGTAATATATTTCCAAATATGCAAGGGCAAAAAGCCCTTGGCACTATTCGTTCTCATACCATTCTTGTCTTCGATTCTTCCCTTAGTATGCTTGCAACTAAAGATGGTAAGTCTGCTTTCGATAAAGCAAAATCAAACGCAGAAAAGTTCTCTCAGGCTTGTGAGCTAGGCGATTCTATCAGCTTAATTCAAATGTCGTTTCCCCCCAAAACTATTATTAATGAACCTAGCGAAGATTTAGATAAAGTCCGTGACGAAATACTTGCCCTTGTTCCTACTCACGGGTGTTCCGACCTAGCAGGAACACTTGCGCTTGTAGAGGCACTTTTGCAGAGGTCGCCCAGCAGATTTAAAGAACGCAGAGTTATCTTTTTTACAGATTTACAAAGGGGCTCGTGGCTCGGAACCAATAATGCTGCTGCCAATGTTCTTTTCGCCAAACTGCGTATCAAGGCCGATGTCAGTATTTTTGATGTCGGTTCAGATATCGAAACTAACCTTGCAATAAGTAATTTGGAAGTGGAAGGGCAGGTTGCTGGGGTTGGGTCTGAAACGAGGTTTAGCGCCAAGCTTCAAGTTTTTGGCGACAAGCCTAAGTCCCCTGTAAAAGTTAAGCTTTTAGTCGGAAAAATCGGCCCACAAGCCGATTCGGTTTCTATCAGGCAAATGGCAGAAGATTCCTTTGATATGCAGGCTTCTTCCCAATCCACAATTTCACTTACCCATAAGTTTACCGAGCCAGGCGACTACGCTATTGCAGTTCAGCTAAATCAAGATAGGCTTGCTGCTGATGATTCTTCTCGGATGGTTGTGCGGGTTAGTAAAGAACTTAATGTACTGATAGTAAATGGGAAGTATGCAGCGCGCGAGTTAGAGAAGTCGACCGGGTTTTTGCAAATAGCTTTAGATAACGATGGAGTCGATTCTATCCCGGTAAAGTTTAAAATGAAGTCGATCGATGAGCCTAGAATTAGTGATGAATTAAACCGTGGATTAGTGGGATACGATTCGATTTTTTTTGCGGACATCGCCCGCTGGAGAAATTCAGAAGCTTTAGCTGTTGAAGAATTTGTTCGTAAAGGTGGGGGTGTAGTTTTTTGGCTAGGCGATCAGGCCGAGCCTCAATCCTATAACGATAATCTCTTTCGTGATGGTAAAGGTCTTCTACCCGCGAAATTATTAAAGCAGGTGAACGCTGCCCCTGATTCGTTATTTCAGTTTCAACCAGATTTTGCTTCATTTCAATCGCCCCCATTAAGTGCGTTTCGCACCCCTGAAGATAAACTTTCGTTGCTTGCACCTAGGTTCACTAAAATTTTTCAGGTAGAGCCTTTATCAAAATCATCGGTTAGGCAATTGGCAAGTTTCAAACAAATAGCCACGGGGAATAAGGCAGATGAACCTAAGGAAGAATCGATCAAAGCGCCAGCCTTATTAGGTTGGCAACCTTTGGCGGTTTCTCAAAGTAAAAAAGTTGGGCCAAGTAATGCTAGGTCAAAAGGTTGGGTTTATTTAGTTAGCAGCAGCGCAAATACAGAATGGAATAATTGGCCAGCGTATCCTAGTTATCTGCCTATGGTTCAGGAATTGCTTATAGCAAGTTGTGCAGGAAAACTTAAAGAACGATCTCAACTTTGTGGATCAACTCTTGAAGATTATCCTAATCAGCAATCTGGAGAGGTTAAAGTATCGCACCCAGATGGTAGTTCTGAGACATTTGCACTAGGCCAAGATTTAGGTTTTACCAAACTTAATTACACCAATACGATGGTGTCGGGATTTTATTTTGCCAAGTATCTTTCAACGCAAACGAGTTTAGCTTTTGCAATAAACCCAATGCTTAGCCCATTAGGAGAGTCGGGGTTTGAATCCGATTTATCGCGTTGTTCAGTTGAAGAAATTAATCAATTGTACCCAGATGCAAATATTAGTTTGCTAAAAGATGTCACCGTTCGTGGTGCAAAAGGGAATGATACGAATAGTGAAGAAAACACAGATAAAGGGTTATTAAGAGAAAAAATAGCTGGGGCAATTCTTTTCCTCTTTCTTCTTGTTGCAATTTTAGAATTTGTGATTTCTTTTTTGATGGGACTAGGGCGTTCCTTGGTGTTATCTCAACAAAAACCTTGGTGGGCAATAGTATCAAGTTGGTTGGTTGTTCTCGCATCGGTTTCATTGCTGGTGCTATTTTTAAGCGCCTCTTCTAGTGCAGATGCTTTACGATTTTTACCTGAAAGAATGGCAAAAAGTTTTGACTCTTTTCGAGGTCAAATGGAAGTTGGTGAAGGAGAAACGCTGCAAACCAAATTGATAAATCAAAATGAGTTCTTGCCTAGCTTAACTACCCGATCGGTTAGGAATTCCCTCTTTTTAATTTTATCAACCTGCACGGTACTTGCATTTATAAGGTTGGTATTTAATCGCTCGTTGTTGGGTGCAATAACCTTAACTGGGTTGAGATTATCATTTTGGTGGATTTTGCTTTGGATATTGTTACCTCAGATTGGTTTAGGATTTGAAAGATTTAGTTGGCCAGATGTGGCGATTTTGGTGGATGATTCGCAAAGTATGTCGGTATCTGATAAATACCAAGATGAAGCGCGAGAAAAGTTTGCAAGGAAAATTGCAGATGCATCCAGTCAACAAGTAACCCGACTTAAAATAGCGCAGTCTATTTTAACCGAGAATCAGGGAAAATTCTTGGCAGATATTCTTGAAAGAAAGTTCCGAATTCATTTGTATCGGGTATCGACAAGGGCCGAAAAAATTGCGCTAATCACCAAGCCTTCTGAAATCCCAGATGCCATTTCTTTGCTGAACTCCCTTAAATCCGATCCAACACACGATGCCTCTAAGTTAGGAAATGCTTCTAGGCAGGTACTCAATGATTTTCGGGGCACTGGGTTAGGTGGCGTGGTTTTATTTTCCGATGGCATTGTTACCGATGGTGAAGACCTTGCCAAGATGGCAAAGTTTGCAAGTCAGTCTGCAACTCCATTTTTTACCGTTGGCATAGGCGAAGAACTTGAGCCAAAAGATATTGCTGTGCTAGAAGTGCAGGCACCTGATGATATCTCGTTTGGGGATAGGGTGGTTTTTGATGTAAAGGTTGGTTCTTCTGGGTTTAAAAATTCCCGCACCTCTGTTTTATTAAAAGAAAAAGGAAAACCCGATATCCTCGACCGGCAAGAAATCGTTCTAGATGAATCTGGCCTTCCTATTTCAGTTCGGTTGGGTGACCGCCCAAAACTTGAAGGAATCAAACAGTACGAAATTGAAGTTCCTATCCAAAAAGATGAAACTCAAACTGCAAATAATCGTATCGAGAAAAATGTCCTTGTCCAAAAAGCTAATACCGTTAAAGTTCTTTTCGTCGAGGGATGTAGAAGGTATGAGTACCACTATTTGAAAACACTTCTAGAACGACAAACAGAAACTCCAGGAGGTAAAAAATTATTTTCTTTGAATGTTCTTCTGCTGGAAGCAGAGTCTGATTTCCCTTCGCAAGATCGAACAGCAATAGCTGATTTTCCGAGCAGAACCGAACTATTCCAATACGATGTTGTGATCTTCGGCGACATTGATCCGAAATCTGGTGAGCCTGCAAAATTTAAAAGGTTTCTTGCTGATTTAAATGAATTTGTTAAGGAAAAAGGCGGTGGTTTACTCTTTATCGCAGGGCAAAGATTCTTTCCCTCTGAGTATGTCTCTTCGCAACTTACCGATTTACTACCTGTTGAAATTAATTCCAACAGGTTGATTGAATCCCCCGAGGGCATTAGTCAGGGGTATCACTTGATTCCTTCGCCTTCGAGTGCCAATCATCCGATATTTCGCTTTCACCCAGAGGAAAAAGAAAATGCAGAGTTATGGCGACGGTTGAAAGAACTCTACTGGTGTTTTGTTGGGGTAGTGCCTAAAAAGGGCGCAGAAGTTCTGGGTATTGCGGAAGGAAACAGCGCCGCAATCAGTGGCAAGAATTTCCCCTTAATGGTTCAGCAGTATTACGGTGCTGGTCGCGTTTTATTTTTCTCGTTTGACGAATCTTGGCGCTGGGCCTACAGGGAAGATCAAGCGTATTATAATTACTTTTGGCTGCAGACACTTCGGTTCCTCTCTCGAAGTTCTTCTGCTAAAATTACTTTGAAACTCGATAAAAATAACAACTATCGTAGAGGTGATTCTATCCGAGTTACGGTTCGACTTCCCATCGATGGTTCTGTTCCAGATTCAAACTTGGTTGTTAAGGTCGCAATGGAACGGAAAAATCTTAACGATGCTAAGGGTAAGGAAGTGTTCACACTCGACCTAGCAAAAGTTTCGGGAAGCCGAGGCGCCTATGAAGCGATTATTGATAATGCAAAAGAAGGAAAATATTTGTTCCAATTGCAACAACCCTCTAAACAAGATCCGGTTCCTTTTGCAGAATGTTTTGTGTTCCCTCCACCGGGTGAAATGGAAAAACTAACGATGGCGCAAAATGATCTGAGCCGTTTGGCTTTACTTACCAAAGGAAAGTTTTATTTGCCCGACCAAGCATCTTCTGTACCTAATGATCTGCCCAAAGGGTTTCAGTTGTCTTCGGGTACACCATCGCCCCCTTGGGATCTGTGGAACCATCCTTTAGTTTTTATTCTGATAATATTGTTATTATCGCTGAATTGGTTTTTGGGAAGAAAGTTGCAACTGTTATAATTAAATTGATTCAAAGAGGTTTAAATAGTAGAAATGACAGGAAAACCCCTAGAAATTGATTTTTCACACGATGCTGAGCGTTTGCTTAGGCTAATGTCTTCCTTAACCTTGCAGAATGCAGTCATCGGTTTTTTTCGAGCTATGTTCTTCTGGATTTCTATTTCCTTATTGGGCTTAGCTTGCCTAATCATTTTAGAATTTTATTGTCATCCAGATTCTTGGTTACGCGCCGTTTGTTTAATGGCTTGGCTTGCTAGTTCTTTTCTTTCCTTTAAGTTTTTGTTCAAGCCAATAAATCGGTATTCATTAACTCCAACTCAGCTTGCATTAAAAATGGAGGGGATCGATCCCGCACTAAAAGATTCCCTTGCAAGTGCTATTTATTTTCTTGAACACGGTAAGAATATCGAAGGGGCTTCCAAGGAATTTGTTCGTGAATCTGTTTCGCAAGCTTTTGATAAAGTAATGCAAAATGGTGTTTATTCAAAAGTTAAGGCTCGTGGTTTGGGTGTATCGTTTTTATTAAGTAGTGTGGTTTTAGTTTTTTCACTTTTCCTGCTTATAAGTAATGCGCCTTTTTCTACAACCGCTTTGATGCGGGTTATGTTCCCCTATGAAAACATAGCGTGGCCAACGCTGACTCAAATCGAATTTTCTAAATTGAAACAGAAAGTTGGCAAAAATGAAGTTTTTAATCTCTCTGCAAATATCAAAGGTCAAATTCCTAAGCAAGCAACTATCCTGATTACTTGTGAGGGTGCTTCGCATTCAAAATTACTTGCAGATATTTATGATACTTGGGATGAATCAGGCTGCAATCTAAACGGGAAAATTGAAGTTTCCACCATTGGGAAAAACTTTGAATTGCAGCTTCTAGCAGGCGATGCGGTTTCTGAAGTCATTCAAGTCATAGTCTTACCTCCGCCAGAATTTATTGATTTTGCAGGCAGCCAATCGCCTGTAATCATGTGCCTGCCCCCTTTTTACACGGGGTTGGTGTCTCCAATGAAAATATCGCCCGGCACTTTTAATCTAGAGGTTCCCCTCGGAACTACTGTGCAAATAAATGGGTTAGCTGATCGGCCTTTGAAAAATGCTAGATTAGAACTTCAATCAGAAAATAAGGATTTGTTCTCTGCTGCAGCCTGTTCATTGTTTTTATCCGAGAATGGGTTTGAAACTGTTGCAGCAAGAGTTGCCCTTGAATCGCTTAATATTCAGAACTTTTTTCAGCTTAATAAAACAAAGGAAGAATTTAATCTTTCATTTGTTCCTTATGTTTCAGGAATTTATGCATTAACGATTGAAGATGAAAATGATCTGTATGCAGTTAAAAACATTGATGTACAGATAAAAGCCGACCCAGCTCCACTGGTAAAAATTGAATCAGCTATTGCCAAAAATGGTTTTGTGCAATTATTCCCTGAAGCTGAAATTAAACTTAATTTAAAGGCTGAGGATGCATTTTACGGTTTAAAAGCAGTTGGAGTAGAGTTAAAAGGGGCTCAGAAATCAGCTTTAAACACCTATGATTTCTGGAGTCGAAACTTACTCGATAAAAATGGCAAGTTATCCCCCGCTGTCAATAATGAAGCCCTGGATTATGTAGTGAAGTTGAAGGATTATAAAAATACTTTGGGAGGTGTGCTTAAGGCAGGAGATAAGTTTTCGCTTCGTTTTGTAGCGAATGACCACGACGATGTTTTGCCATTGAAGTTAAAAGGTGCATCGGACTGGTTAGAAATTCAGGTGGTAGATCGTAATGCGATCGAGTTAGTTCTGGAAAAAGCACAGGAAAAAGCAAGGCAGGAATTATTAAGGGCAAGGGAAGGGCAAAAGAAAGCAACTAAAAATGCGGAGTTTGCCCTTAAAGAAATAAAGTCAGGCGAAGCAAATTTGCAGAAATCTTTAGAGGCCGTTGCCTCTGCTGAAATAGAACAAAAGAATGTATTAGAAAAGTTAGGTGAAAAAGATTCGGGCCTTTTAGGTGACCTAGATAAAATTAAAAGTCTTGCAGAAGCCAATAAGTTGAAAGCTTCAGCTTCCCTAAATCGCCTTAACGATTTAGCAAAAGAAATTAAACAGTTAAAAGATGGCGCTGGAGCCTTGGTCGAACAGAATTTATCCGATGCTTCGAAACGCTTAGAATCAGCAGACTCAGGCAAGGAACTTGATAAGGAAAAGCTTGCCAAAAGTTTGGACAATTCCATTAAGAATCAAAATGAAATAGAAAAAATGTTGGATGGGTTATTGAAAAACCTAGAACCTTGGGCCGGCTTGACCGAAATGCGTTCCGATGCAAGGGCTGCTTTACTTGAATTAGAAGAAGTTAAACGCAAGCTTGAGGAATCAACAAAACTTGACCCATCTTCTATTGGGAAAAAACTTGACGAGCTTTCAAATCAGCAAAAAGAAAAACTTCAAAATCTTTCAAATCAACAAATTAAAGCTGCGCAGAAAGCTCAAACCCTTCTTGATAAAATGAACCAGCTTGCTGGTGATAATAAGAAACAAGATGAAGCCTTGGCGAAAAATATTAACGATGCCCTTGAGCTTCCCGATGTCAAACAACTAAATGAAAATCTTAATGCTGCAAAAAAAGAAACAGATGCAAATCGATTAATTGAAGCTTCTAAGCTTCAAAGTAAAGCCGTAGATGCGGTAAAAGAAATCTTAGAGAAGCTAGAAGAAAACCCAGGTGAGGTTAATCAAAAGCTTGTAAAAAAATTGCGAGAAGCGGAAAAACAATTGCAAGAATTGAAAGATGAAATGCAGCGCTTGAAGAAAAAACGCATAGAAGCCCAAATGATAAAAGATGCTGAACAAAAGAAAGCTGCCCTTGCTAAGAATTCTTCTGATACCGAAAAACTTGCTTCGAAAATGGAAGAGATGGCCCAAAACCTTCGTAGGATTAAAAATGAAAATAACTCCGAAAACCTTGATGACTCTGCCCGTGAACTAAGGCGGGCCACTGCTAATCCTATGGGCGATGATGATGGTAAAGCTTTTCAACAAGCTATGGAAAAACTGCAAAGAGAAATTCAGGATGTTCAGCAGTTAGCCCGCGAAACTGAAGAAAAATTGCAGCGAGAACGACTCGAAAAAGTTGCGGAAAATTTGAAACTTATCCAAGATAGGCAAGTGGCCCTTATCCTCGAATCCGAAAGATTCGATTTGTTACTGAAAGATAAAGGCGCTTGGACTAGGGCTCAGATTCTATCCCTTACTGGCTTCTCTAGGGCTCAGATCGGCCTTGCTGACGAAACTGAATTAGTCGCTTCTCGCGAACTTGATAACCTTCCGGTTTTTATGAAAACCATTGGAATGGCTGGAAGGTCGATGAGGAACGCTGCAAAACTTGCGGAAAGAAACGCTCGGACTCAAACCAAAGGCCCGCCACTTATTGAAAAAGTTATCCCAGCTCAAAAAGAAGCTTTGGTAAGGTTGCAACAGTTTCAAGAAGCGTTAAAGGAAGAGATGTCACAAATTGGTGCGGTTGCGAAAGATAATAATCCCGAGAATAAAGATAAAGATTCCGAAGGCCAAACCCCCGAGCAATCTTCTAGTGCGGGGGGGCCGCCCGACCGAAAACCCGCTTCGATTGCCCAGCTAAAATTATTAAGAAACCTGCAATCCGAATTGTATGAACGCACGGGTGCAATTGCGAGTCGTTTTCCAGAGGCGAAAGGTATGCCAGAAGAAGCCAGACGCGAGTTGTTGCAGTTGCAAAAAGATCAAAGAGAAATAGGTGAGTTACTTGAACTTCTCTTGGAATTTAATCGTCAGAGCCAGCCTAAGGGAGAAATGCAATGAGAATCAAAATTTTTATGCTCGTTGCTTTGTTGTTAATGGGTACGAGTATCGTTGTTTTAGGGCAGGATAAAACTGTAGATCAAGATAAATCAAATGAAGATCCGCCCGTAAGGCTAAAGAAGAAATCCGTCCCAGTTATCGAAGAGGAGAAACCCTCAGACAAAACCAAGCCCGTTCCAAAGGTTGATATAAAAAAAGAACCCAAGGGCGAACCTAATAAAGATAAAACAGATGATTTAAAGATGGATAAAACTGTTAAGGACAACCTTGAGGAAGAAGAAATCTTTGGCAGGCTTGAGAAAAATTTGAAAGAGGTTGATGAAAAACTTGGTAACCTCGAGATAGGTGAGCCAACTTTACAGAAGCAGCGCGATATCCTCGAAGATATTGATAAGTTACTTAAGAAAAGTCAAAACAACCAGTCGCAATCGAAGTCGGAATCTAGTTCGAAGAGCGAAAGTAAATCGGAACAATCAAAGGGGTCTGAAAAAAAATCTCCATCGGATGATTCCCAAGGAGAAAAGTCGGGAGAAAAGTCGGGAGAAAAGTCGGGAGAAAAGTCGGGAGAAAAGTCGGGAGAAAAGTCAGGACAAAAACAGGGGCAGCAATCTTCTGAAAAAAAAGGTGGTTCTGAAAAGGGTAAAGAACTAGGTAAGGAACAAGGCCAGTCTGGCGATAAAGTGGGCTCTAAAGGAAATAAAGGCGATAAAGAAAAAGGCCAAGATACAGGGAAGGGTAATGAAGAAAAAAAAGATGAAAAATCAAATGAACAGGGAAAAAGCGGGTTAGGTAATAATGACCTCAACAAAAATGAAAACGACAAAAATAGGTTGAACCCCGCCTCTGATATTTTTAAGGAAGTTTGGGGGCATTTACCCGAAACTCTGCGCGCAGAACTTAATGCTTATGGTATGCCTAACCAATTTATGGATCGTTATGACGAAAGCATCCGCAAGTATTATTCTAAAGTTGCTGAAAAGGGAGCAAAGAAAAAATAATGAGTTCGCTAATCGATCGTCGCCAAAGCTTGCTTGCATTATTAGGGTCGATAACAAGCCCTATTGTAGCGGTTGGGTTTCAAGAAAATTCATTAAGGAAAGGCCCCAATTTGCCCGATGGTTCACAAGCCAAGGGGATGATGACGCCACAACTTGATAAAGCTGTAGAACGAGGGTTCGAACATCTTGCTACTCGAAGAAGAGTCGATGGATCATTTGGCACCGGGGCTTATTCTGGGAATGTTGCCATTACCAGTTTAGTTGCACTTGCTTTTATGGCAGGTGGTAATCAGCCTCAAAGGGGTAGGTTTGGCAGAATTGTTACCGATGCTCTAAAGTACATTCTGACTCAAGAAAATCGAGAAGGATCATTCCCCGGTTTTTTTCATAATCCTAAAGCTTCGCCTCACGGCCCGATGTATGGTCACGGTTTTGCTACTTTGTTTCTTGCTGAAGTTTATGGAATGATTCCTGATAAAGAATTAAGGACTCAAACCCACGATGCCTTACAGCGGGCCATTAAACTGATCATCGATAGTCAGACGCAGGAAGGGGGCTGGCGTTATAATCCAATTCCTAAAGATGCCGATATTAGCGTTACAATTTGTCAAATAATGGCATTAAGATCCGCAAGGAATTCTGGCATAGTTGTGCCTAAGTCTAGGGTCGATCGTTGTGTTGAATATGTCAAACGCTGTCAAGATAAAAAAGAGGGCTGGTTTAGGTATATGGCGCAGTCGGGTGGCGGTGGTCAGCTAGGGTTCGCCCGCACAGCAGCGGGTGTGGTGGCACTCTATAGTGCAGGGATATACGATGGCCCCGAGATTGAATCTGGGTTGCAATTTTTAATTCAATCAAAACCACAAGGGATAAATATTCAGCGGACGGAAATGCATTATTTCTATGGTCATTATTATGCAGTGCAGGCAATGTACACCGCTGGTGGGAAATATTGGGCCGACTGGTTCCCTTCAATTCGTGATGAATTAATTGCTCGCCAGCGCCCCGATGGAAGTTGGGCCGACCAGGTCTGTAGTCATTATGGAACCGCGATGGCTTGCCTTGTTTTACAAACTCCTAACAATTATTTGCCGATCTTTCAGAAATGAAATTACAACTCTTTACTTCGATTATCGTTCTTTTTTGTTTACCGTTGGCTCAAGGGAATGAACCTGTTTTTATGGTGCGCGACAAGCTAGGAACCGTAAGCACCGGCACAATCGAACGCTGGACAACAGCGGTGCAGATGGAAATGGTTTCGGCTGAAGGTCAAAATATCACGATTAATAATCCTGTATATCTTTCCAGAAAAAATTCATTTGTGCCTAGTTTTCCCGATAACAACACACTTTGGCTTATCAATGATGATTGCCTAAGATTTACGAATCTTCTGATGAAAGAAGATCGATTTGAATTTGAAAGTCCGGGAATTTATTCTGAAGCCAACGCTAGATTATCCGTGCCTTTAATTGATACAAAGCTGATTTGGGTTAAGCAACCTCTCGGGGTTTTAAACCCAGAAGTTTTTCGTTCTAAACTTTTGGTCGAGTTACGCATTAAGGATGCTTTGGTTTTTAATAATGGAGAAAGAGTTGAAGGTGTTCTTGAATCTTTGGATGCAAAAAACCTGAGCCTAGATAACGGCGTTGCCAAATCGCAATTCAAGGTAGATTCTGTAGGCGTTATCGGATTAAGTCAGGATGATAATGTTAAAAAAGAGAAGAAGAATGGTGCGATTACTTTAATTATGACTTCTGGGTCACGAATCACCTTAGCAGAATTTAGCCTTTCAAAAGGGATGATTGAAGGAAAAAATATGCAGGGATTGGCGGTAAAGGTTTCGCTTGAGAAAGTCGAGCACGCGGTTGTTTTTCACAAAAACGCTATTAGAATCACAGAATTAAAAAATATTAAAGTAACTCGAAGCCCATTTTTTTCAGACCCTATTGTTTATAATCTTTTGCTATCGAACTCTTTTTCGGATTTTCTAAGCAGCGGAGCTTCTCATTCTCACGGTTTTTCTACTCTTGGAAATTCAACATTTTCTATTCCACTTGAAGGAAAGTTTCAGAGAATCTGTGGCGAATTTGGCTTTGATAACCTCGATGGCCGAAGGGGCAGAGCTGATGTGAAAATTATCCAAGATGGAAAAACGGTTAAACAATGGCTAGGCTCATCTTGGAAAGACGGACCCCAATATTTTAATATACCTTTAGCTGATGCTAAAGAATTAACGGTCGTGATAGAAACTTCGCCCGGTTCAAAAATTAATTGGTGTGAATGTCTTTTGTTCAAATCCGATTGATTCAAGCCCAACTTAGTTTAATAACTAAACTTTTGCAAATACAGATCAACCCCTGTTCTTGTATGGCCTGATCGCTGGACATAGAAAACTCTGTTGCCTGCCGGATGGCCCAAGGCAATGTACCTTTAAGTGTTTCCCGAAGGATCGCCCGACAAACTTCGCCGCTGGTAGTCAGCTTTTGGAGTGCCTAATCTGCGCCTAATCATGCTCTCGAGTTGCCCGAGTTGGCACATCTGGAGATTTTGCTAGGGGCTAGGTGCAGAAATACTTGATTCACTGAGAAACACATGCTGCCTTCAAATGGGCTCGCCATTCTGCTGGAGTTTGGGATCATACCAACCAAACCCGCGTTTTACTTAGGCTCAGGAGTTAGCGGCTGGGTGTCTCCGGTTGGTGCCAAGCCATTTAGTATGGACGCTGTGTTTGTCGGTGGAAGTTGCCTGCGCTCTTGTCGGCTGCGGAGCGGATCAATCAACTGGATCTGTCCCCGTTTCTTCCCAGTGAGAGTACCAGCACCAGCGTATCTACCTCATCTTGGGTCAACCTGTTGGTCGGCAAGGCTATTAACAATGTGCCATCCTCAGATTTGTAGTAATAATCTTTCCAATCGTGCAGGCAGTGGTCTGTCCCCATGCTAATGGAGGAAAACCAGAACCGTGGAAACAGGTCTTTAAGGTCAATTTCAACTGCATTAGCATCTGCAAATTGGGATAGAATATCGTCATCCGACGACAAATG
>Ga0209702_10001233_pt1 | contig 50073 bp, 38 predicted proteins | sample FRY01_FD_187210 | JGI IMG/M metagenome (GOLD analysis project Ga0209702, IMG submission 187210) | Freshwater microbial communities from Lake Fryxell liftoff mats and glacier meltwater in Antarctica - FRY-01 (SPAdes) (version 2) | ecosystem: Environmental > Aquatic > Freshwater > Ice > Glacier... | reverse complement strand
TTCGACCCGACTTTCTTTAAGCGGAGGCCATGAGATTATCTGCGGCTTGTAGATGCGGATCGCAGCGGGTCGAAAGACCCGCCACCACGCTGTGTGCAGTCGGGTCTTTCGACCCGACTTTCTTTATACTTCAAGATCTTCATAGTCAGAAACGATATGATATCTTGGGTCGTCAATGGTATGTTCTATGACTTTTTCAAATCTTGGATTTGCTTTTAGCAGGATTTCTTTGCACTCTTCACTAAGGTGAACTAATTTGATTTCTTTGTTTAAATCTAGATATTTATTCGCGATATTCTTCAATGCTTCAACGGCTGAATGATCGGCAACTTTAGACTCAATAAAATCAATTTCAATTTTATCTGGATCTGTTTTAGGATCGAATTTACTCATGAATCCCGTAATAGACCCAAAGAATAAGGGCCCCCAAATTTCATATACTTTAGTGCCGTCTTCCTTGATACGTTTACGCGCTCTAATCATCGTTGCATTTTTCCAAGCGAAAACCAGTGCAGAGATAATGACACCTGCAATAACAGCCACTGCTAAATCCTTCCATACTGTAATTGCAGAAACCGTAATGAGTACAATCGTATCTGCAAGAGGAATTTTGTGTAAAATTCTAATGCTACTCCAAGCAAAAGTTCCAATCACCACCATGAACATGACCCCAACTAAAGCTGCAATAGGAATTTGTTCGATTAAAGGTGCTCCAAACAAAATGAAGGCTAGTAAGGCGAAGGAAGCCGTAATTCCTGAAAGTCGGCCTCTACCTCCAGAATCAACGTTAATGATAGACTGCCCGATCATGGCGCATCCTCCCATGCCACCGAAGAGCCCATTTAAGATATTCGCACCACCTTGAGCTAAGCATTCTTTATTCCCACTACCTCTTGTTTGAGTCAATTCATCTACTAAACTTAAGGTCATTAAGGATTCAATTAAGCCAACCGCAGCTAAGACAAGGGCTGTTGAAAGAATCAGGCCCCAGTGCCCAGCTAAAGTACCGAACAATCCAAAAATTTGTGCTTGGAAACTTGGTAAACCACCTTTCAATCCTGTTCCTCCGCCATCTCGGATAAAAGAACCTACAGTACTTACATCAAGGTTTCCAAAAATAGTTATAGAAGCGACCACGATGATGGCAATTAAAGCTCCAGGCAATTTTTTGGTCAATTTTGGTAAGCCAAACATAATGCCCATAGTTAAAGCAACTAGGCCCAACATGGTAAATAATTGACCGCCTTGTATCCATTCTCTTGCGTTGATAGGACCTGTTTTAAACATACCTATTTGGGATAAGAAAATAACAATAGCTAATCCGTTTACAAAACCTAACATCACCGGGTATGGGATCAGTCTCACGAACTTTCCTAGCTTAAATACGCCTGCCATGATTTGAATAGAACCTACAATGAGTAAGGTAATAAAGAGCCATTGCAGCCCTAAGTTGGACATGGGAGTTGCCATTGCAGCACCTACATCATTTCCCTCTTTGATTAAGTGAACCATTACCACCGCCATCGCACCGGTTGCACCTGAAATCATACCAGGTCTTCCTCCAAATAGAGCCGTAACAATTCCCATCATGAAGGCGCCGTACAAACCTACTAAAGGGTCGATTCCTGCTACGAATGCAAAAGCTACTGCTTCAGGAACTAAAGCTAGTGCAACAGTTAATCCTGATAAGATGTCATTCTTGGGATGCAGTGTGAAATTCTTAATGTATTGCTTCATAAATGATCTAATCTACCTAAAAAAGAGCGCAAAGGTAAGGTTTCTCAACTTAGGACTCGAGGTTTAATTAGAAAATTCTGAGCCTAGTGCATAATCATGCAATCATTAAATCGATTATTGAATAGTCGATAAGTTGAATAGTTGAAAGCTTGAACTGGATTAAAGGGTTTAATCTAGAATGGTTTTTTCTAGTCAATGTTCTCTGTAGAAAGTTGAGTTAAGGCATCCCCGCGTTATCTTAATGAGATGCCACGACCAAGAATAATTCATAATGATTTTATCTAGTATCCAAAGATTTCTTCGAGCTCTAATTCTTTAAGCTCACCGAGGGCACCAAGAACTTTCATATCCATTTTTGATTTATTTCCAATCACACAGATGCTGTATTTTTTTCCCTTAATGTGCTGGGTGAAAAACGTTTTGAGATCTTCAAATGTCATCGTTTGAATCTGCTCATAAACTTGTTTATTCAAGTCGTAATTTACCCCAAGCTTTTGAGCACTTTCATAACTCCAATACACGCCACTTCCTTTGGTCCAATCACTTTCTAATTTCTTTATCACCGCTTCCTTGGCAGCTTCAAATTGTATTTTCGCTTCAGGCATTTCATTCATGAGTTCAAACATCGCTCCGGCAGCATCTTCCAATTTATCGGATTGCGTGCCGATATAAGCATTTACGTAATGGCTTTTTTCTTTTACTGCAGGGTTAGAGAAGTAGCTATACGCTGAGTACGCTAAAGCCTTCTTTTCTCTAATTTCTTGAAATACAATTGAAGACAATCCTGCGCCAAAATATTCATTAAACAAATTTCCCGCTGCAAGTAAATCTGGGTTAAAGGTTTCATCCTTGGCAATAAAAAAAATCTCCACTTGCTGCATATCATAAGGAGTATAGAAAACCTTATTCTCTGCGTAAGCTAATTCTTCAAAATCTTTTTTAATCGGTGTTGCATTTAAATCCTTTGTGTTGGTATGATACTTTGCAATGATAGCTTGTGCGTCTTTAGCCGGCATTTGCCCGTAATAAAAGATTCGGTGATTTAAATTGCTCAATTTTTTAATTTTTTGAATCAAGAGATTTACATCCATATTTTTTAACTCTTGTGAGTTTAAACAATCTGTAAAAGGATTTTCTGGGCCATATTTTGCATAAGAACCTAAGCCACTTCTTAAGATGGTGTTCTTATCTAATTTGGCATTTAACTTCGATTTTTCAATATCGCTCACCAACTCTAAATAGGCCGCTGAATTGCTCACGACATTCGCTAAAATATGTTCAAACAGTTCCATTCCTTTTTCTAAGTTTTCTTCCAATCCCGAGAGGTATATAGAAACTTGATCTGATCCTGCACTCACACCAAACTCTAGACCATAGCGATAAAACTCTTTCTTTAAGTCTTCTGCACTATACTTACTTGTACCCAAATAAGGCAAGTATTCAATAGCCAAGCCAAGTTCCTTATCTGTTTGAGTTCCCACATCAAAAAGGTAATACAAATTGAAGATTTGATTGTGCTCATTTTTGACATATGCAAAAGCAACTTCGTCTAAATTTGACTTGGTAAGGTCCTTATCATAATCTACAAATTTAGGTGTTAAGCGTTTGGAAGTAACTGTTTCAAATGCAGTATAAAATTCCGATTTACTATCACGATCAACCTCAACCGAAGTGATTTTTGGTTTAGGAACGCTGTGTCTATCAGAGGTTCCAATTCGCTTATAGGAAACTACATAGTTCTCTTTATAATATTCATTTGCAAAAGCCATAATATCCGCTTTTGTGATTTTAGCCATCGTATCTAAATCAAAAACAACATCCTGATAAGCTAACTCATTAATGAAGGCATCTAACATAAAAGAAGCTCTTCCTCTATTGCTTTCTAAACTTTTAATTCGGCTTAATTTCATGTCGTTTACAACAGCTTCAACCAACCAATCTTCAAAATCTCCAGCTTTTATTTTTTCAATCTCTGCCAAGAGCAAGTCCTTGACATTTTCTAAACTTTGACCTTCTTTAGGAACGCCATATAAAAAGTGAACCGTATAGTCTTTTAGAATTTGAGCGAAAGAACCTGCGCTCAAAACTTTTTGATTTAACATCAAATCGATATCAATCAAACCCGCTTGACTATTTGCCAGAATCATATCGACCATTTGAGTCATTCTAGCGTCTTTGCTTCCAGACCCTTCAAACTTATAACCCAAATAGACCATTTCCTGCTGTGGCCCGAAAGTTTCCTTTGTAATTGGAGCCTCCACAGTAGTTTTAGCGGGCTGCTTAAAAGGCGTTACTGCTGTCGTTTTCCAAGTCCCAAAGTATTTTTCGATCATATTAATTGTTGCATCTGGGTCTAAATCACCAGCTAAACAAATCGCCACATTGTTGGGTACATAATACTTGTCAAAATAAGCATGGATATTGTATAAGGATGGGTTTTTTAAATGTTCCCCTAAACCAATTGTGGTTTGGGTTCCATAGGGATGATTTGGCAATAAACCTTCTAAAACAGCTTGATAAACCCAGCGACTATCTGAATCCTGAGAACGATTAAATTCTTCATAAACGGTTTCTAATTCGGTATGAAAGAGTCTTAAAACCAAAGTTTGAAAACGCTCGCCTTCCAGCATCAACCACTTTTCAATTTCATTTGAAGGGATGTCGTTGATATAAACCGTTTCGTCATTGGAAGTGTAAGCATTAGTGCCTTTTGCTCCTAAACCTGAAACCATTTTATCGTATTCGTTAGCAATAGCAAATTTAGATGCTTCGAAAGAAAGACTATCAATTTTTACATAAATAGCCGTCTTTTTGTCCGGGTCGGACTCCAAGCGATGAGCTTCAAAAGTCTCCGCAATTGCGTCTAGGACAATTTTTTCCGATGCCCAATCTTTAGTCCCAATCTGATGGGTGCCTTTAAACATCATATGCTCCAAATAGTGAGCCAACCCTGTGGTTTCAGATGGATCAAATTTTGAACCTGCCTTCACTCCAATAAGTGTTTGAATTCTTGGCTCTAATTTATTTACTGACAAATAAACTTTCAATCCATTATCAAGCGTGTATATCAAGGTATTACTTGGGTCACCTTGAACGGTTTCAAAGTTGTGGGAATGGCTAGTTACAACTTGCGCTTGCGTTTCACAAGCGAATATAAAGCTTGTTAACAGTAGTAAGAAACTAATTTTTTTCATGTTCATTTTTATAGTTCGAGTTCTAGGTCCAAATTTTCCTTTAGTTTTTGTAATAAAGGATTAGTTTGAATCATTTTGAGATATTTATCTTTTTGATTGAGAATTACTTTTTGTTTTGATTCATCTTCTTCTACGGTAATTTTAAAATTGAAATTTTTATCTTCAAATTTAGATTTAAAAAAAGACGTTATCGCATTAAGGTCCTTTACAATTAAGGTTTTTTCTACAGCACTGTCTGCAATGAGATGAATTGTTGTATCCGTTAAACTCGGAAGTTTGTCGTAGATAATGTCGTACAGACTCTTAAGTTTATTGCCAGGAAGACTCTCCAATAATTCAATCCACAGTGCTTGTAAGTTTTCATGGTTGAACGCATAAGTACCAGAACCCTGTTCTTCTACTAATTTATTATCCTGATCTTCTTCTTTTTGAGGTGCACTTAGTTCTTCATCAACTGCTTTTTCTAAATCATCAAGACTTAGGGAAATTCCAGATTGTTTTTTTATAATTTCAGCTTGGGGTACTTCTTGAGCGGGAGCACTTCCTTTTGCTGCACTTTCATTGGTTTCAGGTGCCTTAGCTCGGGCTTGTTCTTTTATGTAGGGTTGTGTTATTTGGATGTCAAGGTTTTTTTTTTCGATCTCTGAAGAATCAAAAATAGGTTTGCCATCCATAATTTTGTTCAAATAGGACATTTTCATCAGCATCGCCTCAACCAATAATCGTTTATTGATACTAGCGGAGTATCTCACATCGCAATCCGATGCTAAACTTAGCGCATTTACCAAAAAGAATAAAGGGGTAATTTTAGCTTGCTCGAAATAGCGTTGTTTTAAAGCTTCACTTACTTCTAAAAGTTTTACTGAACGAGGGTCTTGGCAAACTAACAAATTTCTATAGTGATTGCTCAACCCGTTTACAAAATGATCTCCTTCAAATCCATTTCCTAGAATCCCATCTAGGGTAATTAAGGATGCCGGAAGATCTCCAGAAAGCACCTGTTCCGTAATTTTAAAGAAGTAATCGTAATCTAGGACATTTAAGCTCGTAACTGCAGCTTCATAAGTAAGCTGAGATCCGGAAAAACTTACTAATCTATCAAATATTGATAAAGCATCTCTCAAGGCACCATCTGCTTTTTCGGCTATGATGTGTAAAGCGCTTTCATCAGCGATAATATTTTCTTGCTTGGCAATATCTTGAAGATGTTTAACAATATCTAATACTGAGATTCTTCTGAAGTCATAAATCTGACATCTAGAGAGAATGGTCGGTAAGATTTTGTGCTTTTCTGTTGTAGCTAAGATGAAAATAGCATAAGGAGGCGGTTCCTCTAGGGTTTTCAAAAACGCATTGAACGCAGCCGTAGAAAGCATGTGAACCTCATCTATAATATAGATCTTGTATTTTCCGGTTTGTGGTGGGATTCTTACTTGAGCAATCAATTGATGCATATCATCCACTTTGTTATTGGATGCGGCATCTAATTCAAAAATATTAAAAGAGAAATCTTCTTTAATTTCATCTAGTTTTTCTGTCTTGCCCGTATTTACTGCCTTGGCCATAATTCGAGCGCAAGTTGTTTTACCCACACCTCTGGGGCCACAAAACAAGAAGGCTTGTGCTAAATGCCCTGTTTCTATAGAGCGTTTTAGAGTCGTCGTAATTTGCTCTTGACCAACAACGTCTTCGAATGTTTTAGGGCGATATTTCCGGGCAGAAACGATATAACTCATAGCTTGTAAAGTTAGATTAATTATTAAAGCACTTCGAAGAAATAGCGTGAAAAATTACTAACAATTTTCTTAAGACAGATAGCGCGCTCGATAGATAGAAGCTTAGATTTTGCGACTTGGACTGTTCGACCAACTAAGCGTTGAATAGTTGACTAGAAATGAGTGCTGTTTGTAAAGATTAAGATTGAACTCTTTCTCTTTTCGACTTTTCAACAGTTGCGTTATTCAATAATCGATTGAACGATTGAACTCCCAATACTTGCTGATCATCAATCAAAATTTCCTTAACTTTACTGCATGAAAACATTAGTTATCGGTGCAAGTGAGCACCCTTCCAGATATTCTTATAAAGCAATCAGGAGTCTTTTGAATCACGGACACGAAGTAGCGGCACTTGCAAATAGAGCTGGCGAACTTCAAGGGGTGAAATTCGAAACGAGTGCTTTCGCATTTGAGGAGGTAGATACCATTACCCTTTATATTAATCCTCAAATTCAAGTAGGGTATTATAGGTATATACTGTCTTTACATCCAAGAAGAGTAATTTTTAATCCAGGCACTGAGAATGTTGAATTTATGGACCTACTAAAACAAAACGAGATTGAATCCGTTATAGCTTGTACCTTAGTTATGCTGAGCACAAATCAATATTAATTATGAAAAAGTTTATTGCATTTCTCTTTTTGATCGGTCTGCATTCATTTAATAGTAAAGCGCAATCCTATAAGTCGAGCGGACATGAAATAGGATTTTCTTTAGGAGGTGCAAATTACTTAGGCGATTTAGGCGCAGACAGAGGGACGCCTTTTTTTGGAGAAATAAGGGCAAAAGCCTTTCGTCCAGCAGCAGGTTTATTTTACCGAAACAATTTCCACAAGTTTTTAACTTTTCGGACCAGTTTGACGATAGGACAAATTTATGGGAATGACAAGTGGGCCAATCCGTCGTCGGGAAGACAAGACAGGAACTTGCATTTCAGAAGTAACATTGTAGATGTAGCGATGATGTTGGAATGGAATATTTTGCCTTATAAAATTGGAGACTACAAACATAAATTTACGCCTTACTTTGGTTTTGGTATTGCAGGAGTGTATTACAATCCTAAAGCTGAGTTGAATGGCCAATGGGTTTCTCTTCAACCACTTGGAACGGAGGGGCAAGGATTATTAGAATATCCCGATAGAACCAAGTATTCAAAGATGGCTTTCAGTATTCCGGCTTCCTTTGGATTAAAATTTAACATAGGAAGGTCATGGGCTATCGGCACGGAGTTTCAATACCGCCATACTTTCGTAGACTACTTAGATGATGTAAGTTCGGTTTATCCCAATATGGATTATTATTTCAACAACTATGTTCAAGCAGTTGCTGATGAAGCAATAGCTTTGTCTTATCGTGGCAATGATCCTGATTTGAGTAATGTGAAAGAAACGTCAAGGGGAAATTCAAGTAAGAATGACGCTTATTTTTTTATCATGATCAATGCTTCATTTCGAATAGGAAATGGCAAGAATTCGTGCCCAACTTTTAAATAGAAAATTAATTATAATGAAAATAACAGAAGGAATGTTGCGCGAAGACGCACTCAAAGGAAAGACAATTGTAATCACGGGTGGTGGATCAGGGTTAGGGAAAGCCATGACGAAATATTTCATGGAGTTAGGCGCTAATACGGTGATAACCTCTAGAAGAATTGAGTTGTTAAGAGAAACTGCGAAAGAGCTTGAAGCAGCAACAGGAGGTCGTTGCTTGCCCGTTCAATGCGATGTCAGGGATTTAGCTCAAGTTGAAGCCGTTAGAGATGCCGCCTTAGCAGAATTTGGGAAAGTAGATATTTTATTGAATAATGCTGCAGGGAATTTCATTAGTCCAACGGAACGGTTATCTGCAAATGCGTTTAAAACCATTATTGATATTGTTTTAATGGGAACGATTCATTGCACTATGACTTTTGGAAAGCATTGGATTGAAACCAAGCAAGATAAAGGGAATGTCTTAAATATCGTAACTACTTACGCTTGGACAGGCTCAGGATATGTAGTGCCTTCAGCTTGTGCTAAAGGTGGGGTAGTAGCTATGACGAAATCTTTAGCTTTTGAATGGGCGAAGTACAACATTCGTTTTAACGCTATTGCTCCAGGTCCATTCCCTACAAAAGGAGCTTGGGATCGTTTAATGCCCGGCAATTTGAAGGAAGAGTTAGATATTACCAAGCAAGTTCCATTGAAAAGAGTGGGAGAGCATCAAGAATTGGCTAATTTGGCAGCTTATATGGTTTCAGATTTTGCCGATTATATGAATGGTGAAATTGTAACGCTAGACGGAGGAGAACAACTACGAAATGGTCAGTTCAACAACTTAGAAATGATTCCTAAGGAAATGTGGGATCAACTGGAAGCGGCGATAAGAAGCACAAAAAAGTAATTCTTAGTTGTCAATGTCGAGTTATAAGTAAAGCCATCCTTTTGGGATGGCTTTACTTATTTATTTAACCCTATTGGATTGTTAAATTTTATTTGAATCACTTTTTTTTCTGCTAAGGTGTTTATCCCATGTTTTTAAAGCGATTAGAATACATTTTAAGCTTCTATTAATCGCAAGAAATTGAAGGTGCTGATGATGCGCCATTCAATACGGTTACTATTCTTGTACTTGAACAATCAGAATTATTATCTGTGAATGTTAAAGTTGAGCTTCCTGAGGAAACACCGGTTACCGCACCTGCATTTGTTACCGTTACATTTCCATTGTTACTAGACCAAGTACCACCGATTGATGGTGTTACATTCGCCGTACTACCTGCACACAGGGTTGTTGCTCCTCCTAATGTAGGAATAGCAGATACACAGCATCGGGGGTTATTGTAAGCTACGCCTGTACTAAATCCAATTGCTCCACCAGTAGAAAGCATTCGTCCCTCTAAATTTCCATTTGCTGCCATGCTACATGCTCCATTATTAGCAATAACTGTTCCTTTCATAAAAGTAAACGTTCCCATATCTGTGGCACCTTGAGAAAGCCAAAAAATATTACAACGATCTGCTCCATTGGCTAAAATCACTTTTGATTGTGCCGCTACTGAAAATGCACCATTAAATTTAAAAATAAATACGGAGTTAGGGTTGTTTTGACCGTTTAAGGTAATAGTTCCAGCTAAAGATCCTGCTCCTCCTATATAGTAGACTCCTGGGTTCACCGTTTCTCCACTTCCAAAAGTTGCAGTATGTCCAAGTACTGTATTAGGTATAAGCATCAGTTGAGCATAAGCGGAAATTAAATCTAAACTCGCTTGTGCTGTAACAGCATCTGAAGTGTAAATACTTCCGAGTTGAGTAGAAGTACCAAAACCACTTACCGCTCCACCATTTGTACCAATATCTCCAAAAACTCCAGATGTGGCTGAATTTGCTACAGCTCCAAGAGTAGTAAAAAGTACAAAATTTCCAGCGCTTCCTAAAACATCAACAGTTGGTGCCGCAGTACAACCGTCTGAACATCTAACTGGAATAGAACTATTACAACTAGGTGCAATCGACGTACTTCCCAAACCCGTGGTTATAGCACCTTCCGATGCAAACATTCGACCTTCTATGGTACTATTTACGCCAAGAGTAATGGCTCCAGGATGTGAATATAAACTCCCTTTTATTACACTGCTCCCGGCATCAGAAATTGCGCCTTCCGCAATCCAAAAAACGTTACAAGCTTGTGTTCCATTACTTAAAGTAATGGTAGTAGATGCTCCTATGGTAAGTGCTCCCTCAAATTTTACAATAAAATAAGCATTAGGATTCCCACCCCCATTAAGAGTAAGGTTTCCACTTATAGACCCTGCTCCGCCTATCGAATAAACGCCAGGGGTAATGGTTTCGCCACCTCCAAAAACTGGAGCATGATTGCCGGGATGCGTAACAAAAACATTACTAAGCTGAATATATATCCTAAGCATATCTAGTCTCGCCTGCAGGGTTATAGAATCGTTATTGTGTATAGCACCAGTGTATGATCCAGATATTATTCCAAGATTTGTACCAACATCGCCTGTCAGGGTTCCTGAATTTGTAATTGCACCCGCTCCGGTATAGGCTTCAAAGGTTGAAAGTACTCGTAATTCGAGTGTTTGACCAAACATAAAAGTTGGTAATAATAAAAGGAGTGCAAATAATATTGAGTTTTTAAATTGATTTTTCATAATCATATAGTTTTTTAACAGATTTAATATGGTGTTAACGTTTTATTTTTGAAGTAATAATTAAGACATCCAACTATTTACATCCCCTTAATTATGAATAAGAACCCAATTTTCAATGGGGAATCCTAAATAAGCTTCTTAAATACGATATTATGTCTCAAATGGTTGCATGCCCCAATAAATAAGATAAAAAAAGGAAGTGCTTGTATATTTAAAGCTTTGTTTTTAGTTGCTTAATTTTAATAGTATCCGATTAGCATCGACTCAAATGAAAAGAGAAGATTTTAAGTAAGTCCTTATATTTAGATGTAATATAAGCTTTATTTTCTTTTGCGGCCACATTTGTTTATCAATAAATAAGGTAAATGAATGTTTTATCAATGCTAAATTCAAGCAACAAGTGCAACAAAATTAAATTTATATTTAACCGTGAAGCGCTTTAATCGATTCTGCCATGCGAACCAATTCTGAATAATCTGAGATTTGAGCCAAGCGAAATTTTGCATCAAAAAGCATAATGGCTTCCCCATTACTCTCTAAGTGAGAAAGATTGCTTTGCTCAATTAGCTTTATAAATGCAGGCGTAACAAAGGCATTCATTTGTTCAATATCCTCTACTTTCACGATAAAGTTTTTCGAAAAATTAGAATACAAGCGATAATCAATATCCTTGTGCCACGAAATGTTTAAATAATCGGTGAAGCTTTTCTTTTCAATTACGAATCGAGGTAAGTTTGGAATATCCTTGACCAAGCACAATGTTGTTTCATAAGCATCAGCGGCTTCATAAGCTCCTTCTTCGAATTTAACATCGCAAATATCCCAATGACCTTTATTTTCAAGGGGCTTAACCGTATTTCTTCCTAACTCAATAGGCCTTGACTTGAAGAAGTAAAAAGACTCTAAAAAATTTAGGTTCTCGATAGAGAAAGGTTCAAATTGCCAATTGTGATTGTTCGCCAATTCTTGAAGCTGAAGTTGTCTGCGACTTAATTTCACATTCAACTTCTTAGGAAGGATTTGTAAGACCAATTTATGATTGCATGAAGCATTATGTTGGTCTAGCCCGGTTAGGATGACTTGCCCGCCTTTGCTATGGTGTTTACGTTGAAATTCGTATACGTTCTCCAAGATGGAGTGATCCACTAATTTTGTTTCTGAAAAATCTATCGTCACTTTTGAACCTGGTTGAATTCTTTCCAATAAGCCTTCAATTTTTAAGGTGGCTAGAAAGTTGGCTATTCCTTTAATTTGCAAAACATAAGAACCATCCGTGTTGGTGAATAGATTTGAACCTGAGTTAAAAATCATTCTAAAAAATTCGTGCAGCGGCACCATGGCTAGGAGCCAGTGAATGACCAAAGCGAGCGCTAATCCGCCAAACAATCCAACCATTAAATTAGTAAATAAAGTAATCACTAGGGTGCCCACAAAAAAGATAAGTTGCTCAGGACCATGGCGATACATTTGCTTGAAGACTTTCGGAGAAGCCAACTGGAATCCTGTATAGACTAAGAGGATTGCCAAAGCACTTAAAGGCACCATTTTGATCACAGGAGTTAAGATAAAAACAAAGAGTAGTAACAAAAGACCATGATATAAATTTGACCACTTTGTTTTTGCATTGTTATGCACGTTTACAGATGATCTAGCGATAACCGTGATTACTGGAAGTCCACCAATAGCTCCAGATACCATGGTACTTAAACCGATTCCAATGAGGTCCTTATTTAAATTTGTTTTACGTTTATAAGGGTCTAATTTATCTACAGCCTTGCTACCAGCTAAGGATTCAATACTTCCAATCACTGTAATGGAGATTACCGAAATCCAGAAGGGAAGGGTTCCTGCTTTTGAAAAATTGGGAAAGATGATGGCTTCGATTAAATTACTTGGAAGATTTATTAGAAGTTTAGGACCGACGGTATAGTTGTTACCTAAAAATGAACGCGTCTGTTCTTCAAAAAATCAAAGAGAAAAACAAAGGGAATGGAGACAATCAACAACCAAACTGGAGCGGGAATGAGGTGGAATAGTTTATAAGAAATTTTGGATTGAAAAGAGAGAAGCAATAAGCCTACAAGAGAGATGATTCCAACAAATGGATTGATGTTTGGAATTTGTTTGAACGCATCAATTAAAGTGCCGACTATTTCATCTGAATTGGAAACCGTTCCCATGGCAATGTGGGTTTGCTTAGCGATGATAATAACCCCAATTGCAGCTAGAATACCATGAATGACAGTGCTGTGAAATATATGGGCGAATTTCCCCAATTTAAAAAGACCTAAAGCAACTTGTAGGGCACCCGAAAAAATAATAGCTGCCATTAAGTAGTTCAGTACATTTCCACTTCCATCATCAAGGACAACAATAGAAGAAAGGATAACAGCAATTAAACCTGCGGTTGGTCCATTGATAGCCAAGTGACTCCCCCTGAAGAAGGTGGCTACAATTCCTCCAATAACTGCGGCAATGATGCCCGACATTGGGGGAACTCCCGAAGCAATGGCAATCCCTAATCCTAGGGGCATGGCAACTAAAGCCACACTAACGGCAGCGATGACGTCACTTTGCCAATTTTCTATGAGGCCTTTAAATCCGCTTTTGGGAATGGTTTGCATAAGCTCAGACTAGGGGTTTTATACAATGATAAAACAATTTTAGTGGAAAAGCAAAAAGCATCGAAAGGACAAATCTAAAATACCTTTACAGAAAGCGTTTTGCTTTATCGTTCCGGTACACCTGAAGGAACCTTTGATCTTTAAGGTGTCTGTTTTACAACTGAGCTAATAGAAAATCTAATGGCGTTATTCATTTGAATAGGGCATGCATTCAATTAAAGCTTTCGCAGATAAAGCTTCTTGAATAGAAGCGTTTATCGGCAAATAATTATACAGGGGATAAGGAGGGTTTTAGCTTACTCAGATTTGCTAATTTCGGTATACTTCTTTTCCACTATGTTGCCATCTTTCGTAACAACATAGCAGGTTTTGTCATCAATTAAGGACTTAACAACACCTTCTTTAATATCTCCACCAGCTTTCCACATTACTTTGTCTCCAATTTTAAAACCTCGGTAAGTTACGTCAGTTTTAACGCCCCAAACATCGCCTTCAACTGCAAATCGATTGCCTTTAACTTGATATAGCTTGACATTCATCAAAAATTCTCCACCAGGTATTTTTTTAACAGTTTGGTTGACTGCTTCTTCAACTAGTAAAGCTTTTGATTTCTTTAGCTCTTTCTTATCGCCTCCTGAATAGCTGGATAAAAGTTGGTAGTTTGCTACGTTAGGATCTACGTTTCTTTGCGACATCATATTTAGTGTCCCAATTTGTTTAACGGAAACGCAAGATGAGAGTCCTAAAATTACTATTAAAGCAAGAAAAAAGTGTTTCATTATTAGTTGTGTTTATTAAAGTTATCTTACTCGTAAGGCTTTTCAGAATCGCCACCTTTTAAATAGTAAAGGTTTTTTTATAGATTATAGAAGACAAATTAAATAACACACCTAGAAAAATTTTAGGCTATAAAACACCAAATGAAGTATTTTTTAATAACTTTACTTTTGTTGCACTTGTTGCTTGAATTTAGCTTTTTATAAAATAAATTTTTAAAATGCAAGCTTAAAAAATCACTTTTATTGTTAAGTGTAAACTGAAATAGACTTATGGATTAGCGTTGTTATAGCAAGTATAGATGTGCTTACAGCATTAAAATTTATAGGAATAGGACAATCGAAGTACTTGTGTCTCATAATAATCCTTACTCTTATAACTAAACCCATTTCCTTGAATTTCTTTTTTAATCACCATGGTATTGAAGAGGTCATTCGCATTAAAAATCAATTCACCTTTTTCTTTTTGAATTTTCTTCTTGAGTCCTAAATCGAATGAAAGTCGTTGGTCTATTTTCCCTTGTGGGATGATGTCGGGTGCTAAATAAATGGCACTTATTTGCACGTCAAAGTTTTGAGGAAAATGGAAGTTGTTATTAAGTTTCACATTTCCAGAAACAATGTTTTGCTTGGCTGCTGAAAAAGTATTGGGAGATGGATATAAATTTTCCACGGAGAAGGCGTCGATTTGATTGTAATAGACGTTTCCATTTAAATTTGCGGTATACCATGGAGTTAGCTCTTGAGATAAAACAAGCTCAAGGCCCGTGTTGATGCTTTTTCCTGCATTTTGATAAATTGCATAAATTAAATTGCTTCCGGGAACAATACTAGATATCCTAGTGATAGTAGCCTCTGAGAAACGGGTGTATAGCGCGCTATAAATGTATCCTTTGTCCCAGTTGGATTTATATCCCAATTCTACAGAATTTGTAAACTGCGGGCTCAAGGCTGGATTACCCACTTTTATAATTTCAGCGTCATCATATTTTGGAAAAATTCGAATATCCACTTCGTTGGGTCTATCTACTCTGCGATTGTAGAATATCGAAAGCTTATTTTTTTCATTTATTTTGTAAGCGAACCTTAAATTTGGAAAAGCTTGAGTGTAGTTATAGCCACTGCTTTTATATGTGCTGTGGTTTGCATTTACTTCATAATTAATTTTCACATATTCTAAACGCATCCCCAATTCTGCTTCAATTTTGGAATTTTCATACACGTAATTTCCATAGATCGCAGGGATTATTTCCCGGTAGGTTGCCCAGCCGCCAGCGCTTGTATCTAAGACAGAATTAGTTCCGGGTATAAAATTCATGTCGGTAGGAATAATTCGGTTTCTTAATTTCATGCCTGTTTCTATACTCCCGTGCTTTAGTGGTTTAATATAGTCCACATTGAAGTCAAACACTTGCTCAACTGATAATAACTTGAAGGCATCGGTGCCGCTTGAATTAGAAAGATAATTGTCGTAAAAGTATTGCTCGTTTTCTCTATGGAAGGTATAGTTAAATCCTGCGTTCAGTATATGTCCAGGCTCTTTAAATTTGTGTTGGTAGCTCATTGTGGCCATAGCGGTGGTTTTTAATTCATCCTCTAAAAACTGCCATAGGCGAAGTCGTTCAGAAAGATCTTGGTTGAAGAAGGGTTGGTCCCCTCGATCAATGATTTTTTCACTTCCAAACAAGGCAGAAACTGTGAGGCTATTTGCCTCATTGATAGACCAATCCATCCCCACTTTAGAGGTAAAGAAATTAGTGTTTCTATTTCGTTTTAACTGTTGATTTATGATTGTGCCGTCATCATATGTTCGAGTTACGAATTCATTTTTGTTTAAAGTTTGGGTGTACAGGTTGTCTGCTTGAAAAAAGGCATTGATTTTTTTTCGTCTGTAGTTTAATGAAATTGAAGGATTTATTTTAGGCGTTTGCTTGTACTGCGGTCGAATAGCTGGTAAATTTTCCTGTCGAACCCATAAGGCGCCGATTCCAGCGGATAAGCCTACTTTACCATTAAACCCTTCTTGCTTATTTTTTTTCATGATGATGTTTATAATTCCAGCGCTCCCGTTGGCATTATATTTTGAAGAAGGGTTGTTGATGATTTCTATTTTTTCAATAGCGGATGCTGGAATATTATCTAAGCCAGCTTGACCGTCAAAACCTGTTAAAGCGGTTTGTTTTCCATCTATTAAGATGGTTATTTTTTCATTTCCCCTCAGCTGGACTTTATTGTCTTGAACGGTAATGCCAGGCAAGTTTTGTAGACTTTGTAAAACAGAGCCGCCACCTTGACTTATATTATCTTCTAAGGCGTAAGTTTTCTTATCCATGTCGGCATTTACATCATCTTGCTTTGCCAATACCAGCACTTCCCCTAGGCTGGTAGTATTCGCTTCTAATTCAAGTGCTCCCATATCTAGAAATTTTGAAAGACTTCCTACGAAGAGTGATTTGAAATCACTATGGAATCCTACATAAGAAAGCTCTAAAAGGTAGCTTGCGGGGTTAACCTCACTGAGTGTAAATCTACCATCTACGTCACTTACGGTTCCAGTTACGAAGCTGCTGTCTGCTTTTGTTTTTAAAACTAGATTCACAAAAGGTAGGGGCGATTGGTCACTTTTATTCTGAACGTTTCCAGAGATGGTTACTGATGCAACTTGTCCATTTAAAATAGTAAGAAGGAAAAAGGATAAAAAAATTAGGGTACTTATTTTTTTAAGATTCATCTTGATTATTTTTTAAAAATGGTGGAGATTAAATTACCGTCGGCATCAAAAAGGAGGTCCGTGCCTCTAATTTCTGCTTCATAAATAAGCTTACCATTCGCATCAACAATTTGGCAGGTCTCTTTTATTCTATGGTTCTTATAATGCTGATTGATGTAGTCTCTAGCTTTTATTGGTAAAGCATCTATGCTGATTTCAATTTCAGTTTCTCGGATTTCTCCATTTAGATCAAATAATATGGAATACTTCTTTTTCTCCGATTCAAATCCCACTTCGAAATTGTTCTCTTCTTTTTCCCATTGCACTGCTGTTGCATTGGGATAGCTATTTACTAAGGTAATTTTTACAAGTTCAGGAATATTTGAATGGTTTACTTTTTGAGCAAAACCATGGATAGCTATAAATAGCGTGAAGATTAGGATACGTGATTTCATTGTATTCAATTTTTAATTGAATACAAAGATTATACTCGATTTAGTAGAAAATTAGAAGAAAGAAAAAGCAAGGGGTAAAACTTAAAATTCAATAGAAAAGCAGTGCAGGCCATCTTGGTAGCGATACTCAATTTGCCAAGAATAACGATGGCAAATTTCTTTTACAATTGCCAAGCCTAAGCCACTGTTAGTATGTTCTGTGGAAGAAATAGAGAAGCGCTTGAATAATTTATCCTTTTTTAAAGCCGTAGTTCCTGAATTTGAAATGCTCAGGGTGCGATCGCTGAAATTTATAAATAATTCCCCGTTTTTATTATTGTGTGTAATGGCGTTAATCAATAAATTGTTGAGTAACATTTCCAATAGTGTTTTGTTGCAATGAAGCTTGATTTCATTGTTGAATTGATGATGAAGCTGGATTTTTTTTGAAGCGATATAATCTTCTAAAAGCTCTAAATTTTCTTGAATGGCAGTGGTCAATTCAATATGATCCATAGCGTGAAACTGCTTGTTTTCAATTTTTGCTAAGAGCAATAAATTTTTATTGATTCTAGAAATTCTTGATAAGGGCAATTCCAATTGAGCCATGAGACCGGCTTGGGTGTCATTTAGATTTTCACTTTGCAAAAGCAATTCTATTTTAGATTTCAATACAGCTAAAGGGGTTTGCAATTCATGCGACGCATTTTCTATAAAGGTTTTTTGATGCGCATAGGTGGATACATTCTCATCTATTAATTTTTGTAAAGACTGATTCAATTCTTGAAATTCTTCAATGTCGCTTTGGTTAAAGTTAATAGAATTGCCCGAAGCTAAATCAAAGGTTTTTAGGGTTTCGAGAGTATTTCGGAAGGGTTGCCAAATAGCTTTGGCTATTCTCTTATTGAGAAAAATAAATCCGATAACTAGAACACTAAAGAAAAATAGGGTTACTAATCCAATCGCCCACATCGTTTCATCACTCTCCTCAATGTTCGTTTCAATTTGAATATGATACACTTTATCTTGATAAGAAATGTAGCTTGAAAGACCTCTAAGTCTTGCAAAATCTGAATCTTCTACATTGTTTATTCGACGATTTGTGGTATACAAACTATCTTCTTTTTCGGCAGTTAAATTAGTGAGCTTTAGATTTGTGCCTAATTGCAGTAGATTCCAATTCGTGATGAGTTTATTTAATTCTTCTTCAGCGATTTGTGTTTCATTGAAACTATACTGAATGCTTTCTTTCACAATTAGATTGTGTTCATCCAGTTCACTTTTCCAAATATAATCTACGACAATGAAGTAAACGGGAATGCTACCGGCTAGAATAATTAGCGCGTAAATAGTAAAAGCCTTAAAGGGTTTATTTAGTAGTTTACTCATACTTCCCATTTATACCCAGTTCCGTAAACTGTTTTGATGTATTTTCCATAAGCCGCTTCGTTTAGCTTCTTTTTAAGGTTTTTTACGTGAGCGTATACGAAATCGTGGTTGTCAAACATATCGGCTAAATCTCCAGAAATATGTTCTGCGATAGAGGCCTTTGAGATTACTTTATTTTTGTTTCCAATGAAGAATAAGAGTAAATCAAACTCTTTTTTGGTCAAGTTTAATACCTGTTCATGCACTTTTGCTTTTTTGCTGTGCAAATCGACGCTTAGTTCATTCTGTTGAATGATATTGGAGCTGTCAAATTGCTTTCTGCGAATGATGGAATGAATTCGTGCTCTCAATTCTGCATGATGAAAGGGTTTCGCTAAGTAATCATCTGCGCCCAATTGGAGTCCTTTGACTTTGTCCTCAATAGAATTTTTGGCAGAGATGACGATAACCCCATCTTGTTTATTGTTTTGCTGAATCAATTCTAAGAGTTGCAGCCCACTGCCGCCGGGCAACATAATATCCAATAAAATACAATCATAATCGTATTGAAGAATTTTATTTTCTGCTTCCTCATAGGTGCTCGCTACCTCACATAAATACTGCTCTTCGGAAAGGTATAGTATCATATCTAAAGCGAGTTCTTTTTCATCTTCCACAATCAAGATTTTCATCTGGTAAAGATACCATTACAATTTCGAATAAATTTAGAATTAGCAGAGGGAGGAATAACACGCATGACATATGTGGTGGGAAGAAGACTGCGCTTTTTATTTTTTTCATCAGCACTAAAACTTAATATACTTTTGGAGAAGGAGACTTCTAATTTATCTAAATACTTTTTGCTATAATGCGGGCTATTTTTAAATCAAGCATGCAATAAGGTATAAGGCGTTCCGGCTAATATCTTCAGCATTCAAGTGTTCATTAAAAACAAAGCTGCGGGCTTAAACAATAAATAGAATGAAAAATACTTAAATTAGTACAATCATCGGTTTCGCTTCAATGCGCTTAAGGTGTTGTTGTGATTTCTTTTAGCATTCCTTTGAAGATGAATCCGTGAAAAGGAACAACTGAATACCAATACAATCTACCTGCTAAGCCTAAAGGTCTGAAGGTTGCAGTTTGATGTAGTTTGTTATTAACAACTTTAAATTCTAACCAAGCTTCTCCAGGAAGTTTCATTTCAGCAAATAAGAGCAGCCGTCCTTCTTCTTTACTCGCATACAATACGCGCCAAAAGTCTATAGAATCGCCGACGTTAATTACGGATGGATTTGTTCTTCCTCGTCTAAGTCCAACGCCTCCATATAATTTATCTATAAAACCTCTAAGTTTCCACAGCCAGTTGCCATAATACCATCCGGTGTTGCCTCCAATACTCCAGATTTTAGCTATACAAGCTTCACGATTTTCAAAAGACCTTGTTCTACTATCTCTAAAGCATCCAAAAGAGGGCATTTGGATAAATTCCGAGATGTTAAAACTTAAACCGCTGCTAGAGTAGGCATCTTTCCAGCTTGAGACAATTTCGTTGTTTTCAATCTTACTAAAAGCTCTTTTTAATGCGACTTTATAGCTCAAGGGCTCGATGCCAAGAATAGCGTTCAACCGATTGTCACGGCAAATTACTTCTATTTTCATGCTGTGCACTAAAGAGGAGGCGAGCTTGTATGATGTAGAGGTAACGAAATACAACCAATAGGAAGAAATTTTTGGAGTCATTATGGGAATGACGAAAATCCTACGTTTTAAATTTCGTGCTTTCCCAAAATTCAAGAGCATGTCTTTGTAGGACAGTATATCTGGACCTCCAATATCAAAATTTTGATTGAAGGTTTTTGGATTGAATAATGATTTTGAAAGAAAGGCAATAACATCGGAAATTCCGATAGGTTGACATTTGGTATACACCCATTTGGGTGTAATCATAAGGGGTAGTTTTTCAACTAAATCTCTAATTATTTCAAAAGAAGCGCTGCCGGACCCAATAATAATTCCGGCTCTTAATGCAGTGAAATTATAGTCCCCTTTACTAAGTTCCAATTCCACATTTTTTCTTGAGTTTAAATGCTTAGAGAGTTCCATTTCATTGACAATTCCACTCAAATAAACAACATGGTTTACCTTGGTTATTTTCAATGCATTCCTAAAGTTTATGGCAGACGTTTCTTCTAAGGATTGATAGTCGCCAGAGGAAGACATGGAGTGAACTAAATAATAAGCTCCATCAATATCTTCAGGAATATGTTTTAAGGACTCTTTATCTAGCAAATCTAATTTGAGTACTGTAATACTAGCTCTTAAAGATTCCGGGGGGTTGAATCTCTTTACGTCCCTAACACAACAAATTACTTCATGGCCTAGTTCAACCAGCACGGGGAGGAGTCGCTTACCAATATATCCGGTTGATCCTGTTAGTAATATTTTCATGTTAATTCATCACGATGTTTAGTAAAGGTCAAGTAGGGTAGCGGAAGACCTTACGCTGTCAAGTATACGTTTAGGCAAATTTACAATTTTGTTTTTAATTCCCATTTTAAAAGGCAAATTGTAATTTAGGTAAGTCTTGCCATTTCTTATGCTAGACAGCGTTCTTTTTGCAAGATGGGGTGGTCTCTTCAGCCTATTTCGTTCATTTGATACTTGTGTAGCTAAAATGATTCGTATGAATATCTGATGATATGGCACTGTTGATTTTGGGCAGTTAACCTATTGACACCAAAAAGATATAGGTATTTAACCCCATGAAAAATAAGGCGGGTAAAGAAACCCAAATGCTATCTTTTAATTTTATTCTGACGATAAGACCAGCAAACATTAGTAATGCAAGACCCAAAGATGAAATCGTTAAAATTGGATTGAATTTAAGACCGACTAACAAACCAGTTGCGCCTAAAATTTGCAATAGGATAGTGAAGAGTCCTATTTTTTCTAATCCAAACCGTTTAAATTCACTTTTCATATGCGGTGCGGTGAAGTAGGAGATCACGTAGGCGAAAAAGGATAAACTTGATATGAAAGTGCATATCTTATACAGTTCCATGTAGCTTATTGAAAAGATGAGAAGGCTATAAAAGCACTTAAAATTAGAAGAATTAGAGAAGGCAAATGTTTAATAAACGGATTACCTAATTTGAAATGAAAATATTGAGCACCTATCATTAACAGACCGATAAGAACCGCTGGAATAAAAACTAATGATGGATACCATATGCCTGCAACAAGTAGGGTAGCTAAAGATATTTTTGTTGCACCCACGATATTTCTGGTTAAATCACTTAACTCGAATTCCTTGAATTCTCTCAGCACATTATGAAACCGGAAAATCCAAACATAAGCTATAGATCCTGCCATAATTACTTGTAATAATTTTACTAAATTTTCCATTTTACTTTTTTATATCTTGAGTTTGAGGTAATTCTTGAAAATCGTATTTTGACCGCTTAGGGATTTAAAAGTAAAGTAAAACTAAGCATAAATTATTTGCGTTGCGGTAGCTTATCTATTTTACTAATATTTAATGATAAGCCTTAATCCTTCCTTAGGCCACTTTCTTGAAAGTCAAATTAACAATTTGTCGGTGTGGGTGAAGTGCACTTAAGATTTCTAAACCACCGAAATCCACTATGTTCCATAAACCACCTTGTATGCTGGCTTTGTATTTTGAATTAGGTCATTAATTGAATCCCAAAGACCAATTCTTTTCTCTAAGGATTGCTTCGCTACGATCAGTGTTTCGTTCCATTTCTGGTTGTCATTTCCACAAAGTTCTGAAATCATTTTAAGAGAGAGTGGTCCGTGTTCATTTCCATCTAATTCTATATGCCTTTCAAGGTAATAGGTCAATTTGTTATAGGACTTGTTTTCAGAATCAGAATTTTTCAAAATTTCAATAAACATATCAGGGATAAGATCTTCTCGACCAAAAGTAAAGGCAGAAGCCACCAGGTGAGGTTTATTTGTTTCAATAATGGAGAAGGAAAACTTCACAAAATTAGCCACTCTTTTATCAATATTGATTTCATTCAATGCATATTCAACTGTATGGTCAGATTTAATTAGACTTATGAAATTATTAATCTCAGTTGTATTTGCTTTTACTTGCATCATAGCATCCAAATACATTTCAAAATGACTTTTTGGTTCACCTAATTCATTAAGGTCACTTTCCTCGCCATGAACAATTTCGTTTATGAATCTCGAAAGAGTTGGATTTTTAGATGGAACCCAAGGAGTTTGGACCGTTGTCAGATTTATTTGAAGGGATTTCAAAAGTGACATAAAGTCCCAAACAGCAAATACGTGATTTTCCATAAAAACTTTAATGTCATCTACATTCTTTAGATTTTCATAAAGTTTATGATTCTGCAATTGGCTTCTTAAATCTGAAATCTCATTTTCTATATGTTGTATTCTATTCATCCGATTATATTTACCTATACTTAACCCTTTTGGACAGAAAAAGTTGTGGGTTTGTGCTCTTAATTTTTCAAGGTTCAAAATTAGTAAATTATTTCTTGTAGCGCTTATATTTTTATTGAATTAAGCAGTTTTTTAGCCTGCAATTTTTCGCATTAACCATTCTAATGGACCATGTTTTTTTATATTTTCTCCATATTACTGCAAATAGGATACAAAATAAACTAAAGCCTAAGGCATAAGTCACTGAACATTCAGCAGAAGAATTGCCCATTTTAGAAGGATCAATCGCTTCAATAATTCCCATTCCAATAATGACGTGCGCCACATAAAAAGTCAATGCTAACTGACCTGTTTTGTTTAAAGCATCAATAATAAAGCTGTTTTCAAATTTCTTAGCAATTATTATGCAAGCTGAAATTATAGTAAAAGCAATTGCAATCCCGTTGAACATGTAAATTGGCAAGGGTGGCATTGGGCTCGTTCCAATAATTTGAGCTAATTCTAGCGCAGTTTCTTGGTTTCCTTCGGATAAAAATGAAATTGAAAAATAAGATAAAGCTTGAATAGAAATAAAGATAGTTGTACTAATCCAGAATGTTTTTTTTATGAATGTGTGCTTGTGTAAATCCTGTTTTCCAAACCAAAACCCGAATAGGATAAATGAAGTCCATGGTATTACTGGATGAAAGCCATTAAAAAAGAGATTTCTCATAAATCCATTGATTGTCCAAAAAACGCTGATATTCTAAGGTGTTAAAATTCCAACCTGCTTCATAGTCCCAAAAAGTCATTAGTATTGGAAAAGCTATGATTATGGAAATAGCTGAAATTAGAATAGTTCTTTTACTTCTGGATAAAAGCAAGAGGATAATGACCATATAAATACCATAAAAATGTAGAATATCTGCCGGCCAAATTTGTATATAGGAAATTCCGATAATGAATAAAAATAGAGCTCTTTTTAGAATTCTATTCCGAGCAATTTTTAACTTGGGCAAGTCGTTATTTTCAATTGAGGAGTTTGTCATTAAGGCAAGTCCAATTCCAGCTAAAACGACAAATGTGGCTGCTGCTTTTCCGTCAAATACGCTTGCAATAGATTTTATCCAATGCGTTCCATTTTCTCCAAAAACAATCTTAAAATTAACTATTATCATTCCAATAACGGCTAAAGCTCTTGCAACATCAATACCTATTATTCTTTTTTTCATGGATGGCTGTTTTTAATTGCTTAGCACATTCAGCGACTAATCGAAGGGAGGGGTTTCTAGACATGTTAAACTGGAGGAAGGGTGAGGCAATTTTTCCGTTAACTCCCGTGTGTTTGGACATGGTTAATTGCTTGGTTAAGCTACTAATTTAGCAAACAAATACGAACTAGAGAAAATTTCAAAGGAATTTCCTCTAGTTCATATTGGCGCTAGTCGCTAATTTATACATCTTGCTAGCAACTGTTTTTAGTTAATAATTGTTTCAGGGTGTTTAAGCTAAAGTGTCGGGACTTGACAATAGACACAGCTTAAAGTACAAAAGCTTGTTGCTTTTTCAGAAGCAATAATAAGGCGCTTAGGTGCGTAAAGATTACTAAATGCAAAACACTGCGCTAAGTTGTTTAAGAGCATCGTCTTACTGTTTTCTAAAGCTTTTATCGCTAGAGCTTTCCTTAGTAGCAAATCCACTTGTCGAGATACTTCCGCTATACATTCGTTGAGGACTGCCTCATTTAATTGGTCTTTACCGTTGTTGATGGCAATGCCGAAATCATTTAGGAGCTTCAAGGAATCTTCGTGCAGTCTTCGTGCAGTCTTCGTGTAGTCTTCCGCTTTTTTGTAGGGCTATTTTTAGTTTACTCATCTCGTTTTTTAAAGTCTGAGTAAAGCTTTGGGCATAAAAAAACACCGTCTGATTTACGCAGACGGTGTTTTAGATATTTTGAATTCAGTACATATCAGTATCACTTCGCCTGAGGGCAAAAATGCATATGATGATGTACTTGGGTAAAAGTCATTTATTTATTTATTTATTGTGAAGTTAATTTGCTTATTTATTTTAAGTTTCCAAATTAAATTGATTTGAATTGTTTTGGTGAGTGGGGAATTTAAGGGCCCGCGTGCTTTTTGAAATCTTACCAGTCGAGCGTTGAACTAGTATTGTATGAAAAAGAGCTATTCGAAAATAACTGATTCAGTCATTTCATACCATAATTTATAAGTTTCTCTGTGAATTCTTTCAATACTATTTCGTTTGATTTTCATAGTCGGAGTTGTTAGATCATTCTCAACATTCCAATCGCCTTTCATAACGACCACTTTTTCAATTTTTTCGTTCTTTGCCAATTTTAGATTCACCTGTTTTACCGTATCAATCAAACCGGAGGATAATTCTTCCTTTGATTTTGCACCACCTAATTCTGACAGGGTCACTAGTGCAATGGGTTGCGGAAGTCCAGTTCCTACCAGACAAATTTGCTCAATATCCATATTTTTAGAAAAAGATAACTCAATGGGAGATGGTGAGATATACTTGCCCTTATCCGTTTTAAATTGATCTTTAACACGGCCAATAATTGTCAGAAATCCATCGGCATCATATTCTCCACAATCACCAGTTTTAAAATAACCATCTTCATCAAAAACTTCTGCTGTAAGGTCCGGTGCTTTGTAATAACCCGTAAACAAACAATTGTTTTTAATACATATTTCTCCTTCATTTGTCAGCTTAATCTGAACGCTGGACCAAGGTTTCCCTACCGTTCCTATTTTGTTCATTTCAGGTAAATTTTTATGCGATAAGATGCAATCTTCCGTCATGCCATACACTTCTAGAATCTTGATATCAATAGTTTTATACCATTCTAAAGCGCTACTAGACAATGGGGCTGCTCCTGAAATATAATAGTCGGCATTCCTTAGTCCCAATTTTTGTTTTAATTTATTCTTAATTATTGAATTTATAAAAGGAATACGTAGGAGGAAACTCAATTTTTTTTGAGGTAATTTTTCTAATATCTTTTCTTGAAATTTGGTCCAAATTCTAGGCACTCCAAAGAATAAATGAGGTTGACAACGCCCTAAATCGGCAGCAAAGGTTGTTAAGGACTCCGCAAAAGAATATTCTGCGCCTTTGGCAATACCAAAAGCTCCAATTCCTATACGTTCCGCTACATGTGCTAATGGTAAATAGGAGAATAATCTTGGATGCTCTTGAAGCCTGATTTCAGCTGAAAACATACTGACGCTTTCAGAAAAATTTCTAATGGAATGCATCACGCCTTTTGGTGTTCCAGTAGTGCCAGAAGTGTAAATAATAGTATGCAAATCATCGAGAGCCGCGGTTGGCATATTCATTAAGGGTTTTTCTTCTTTAACAATGTCTTCCCATCGCTTTTCTTCTTGAATTCCATATAATCCAATATTAATTTTATGCATCGCGGGAATACCTTCTTTTTGCGAATTAAAATGATCAAGTTTACCAATAATTATAGCTTTTGAGTCACTGTGGACCAGCACTTGATTCATAGTTTGAGCACTAAGCGTTGGATAAATAGGGATTGACACGTGGTCTGCCATCATAATGGCCAAATCAGCTAAAATCCAATGTGCACAGTTTTTTGATAACAAGGCAATGTGGCTGCGTCGTGGTAAATTCAAAGAAAATAAATAGGACGCTATTTTACGCGCTTCTTGCCCAGCTTCTTGATAGGTGAAGCTGAGTTGTTTACCATCAATAGGTTGATTTAAAAATACTTGATTTGGAGTTTGCTTTTCCCATTTAAGAAAAGCATCTAAAGGTGTTTGTAATTCAGACATATAATTAGCTTGGTTGACATGAATTTAAGAAAAGTATTTTAAAAAACTAGATTTATGGAGTTTGATTTATTGCGTTTGTGTATAATTTTTTTATTGCCTGGATTAACAGCGTTTCAGTACAGTAGAAGGCTTTAATAGTATTTAGCAAAGATTGGCATGAATGCAGCCATTGAGGCTGCAATAGGCAATGGGGAAGTCATTACCATAGCTTTGTACCCATTCAAATCAATATCTAATGTTTTTCTTTAAATTAATTTCTAAACCAAATTTTGCATTTGAAAAACATTCATTCTATTGTTTTTTAGCCTCATCATCAATTTCCTTGATCATTTTTAGTGCTTCAGCTCTTGGGGGATACATTTTTGACACAATTACACCAACAATCATGGCGAAGGCAAACGACGGAGCCAGTACATCAAGTGCTCCGAAATACGCTCCAATACGATCCATTTCCTTAAAGACAAAATTGCAAAGTATTACGCCTACAAATCCTGCGATCATGGATGAAATAGCTCCCTTTTCTGAATAGCCTTTCCAAAAAAGTGTGAGAATAATAACTGGACAAAAGGTGGCAGCAATTCCTGACCAACCAAAAATTATGACCCAAAATATCTGCCTATCTGGAGATAGGTAGTTCATGATAAGGGCAATTGCTAAAGCGGTAAAGGCCATTAGGGTAGTTGCAATTCTCGAAATCTTAGTTAGGTCTTCATCTTTAATATTAGGGCGGAAAATTTTCTGATAGAAATCTCGGGTAATGGCACTTGAAGCGAGTATTAAAAGAGAGTCGATTGTAGACATAATTGCCGATAAAACAATGGCAACAAAGATTGCAACAAGCAAGGTAGGCAAGAAATTTTCTGTAATCATACTCAGTACATTTTCGCCATTGTTTCCTAGAATGGCTTCAGGGTCTTGTCCGTTTTCTGTAAAGTATAATCGAGCAAGAATTCCAATAGTTACGGCAGCGGCATCTGTAAGTAGTGTGAAAATGATCGCCACCCATTTTCCTTTATCGATTTCTTTTTCGCTTTTTATAGACATAAATCGAACGTAAACCTGCGGGGACCCAAGAAAACCTAATCCAATCATAGAGAACCCTAAAATTGTAAATAGATTCATCCATTGATCGTCACTTCTTCCCATTATTTGGGTTAGGGTTGGGTCAATAGCTCTTAGTCCTTCCGTAATTCCAGCACCATGATCCATAGAGAACCAAACAACGATGGGGAGTAAAACTAAACCGAAAAACATGAGTACACCTTGAAATAAATCAGACCAAACTGCCGCAACAAAGCCGCCTATAAAGATGTAAGTGAGAACAATTAAAAACCCAATTATTGCTCCAACTTTATAATCAATTCCGAGCATCGATTCGAAGGCGATTCCGGTAACGTCAATCTGTGAAGCAACATAAATGACAATAAAAATGACTAGCACAGATGCTGAAATAATTCGAAGGGTATGGGTGGTTGTTTTAAAATGACTTTGAAGGTAATCGGGTATGGTAATGGATCCGTATTTGTCGGATCTTCTTTTGAAACGCTTCGCCATTAATTGCCAGGATATAAGGACACCTAGAACTTCACCTATAACGACCCAATAACCAGAATAACCGGCAATCGCCCCCATTCCGGTAAGTCCGATAAGCAACCAACCCGATTCTCCCGTGGCTCTTGCCGAAAAGGCAACGGCCCAAAATCCCATGTTTTTACCACCCACATAATAATCGCTCATGCCTTTGATTCTTCGGGAGGCGAGAATCCCAATGAGGAATAATATTCCAACGTAAAAAGATAGAACAGCTATTTTTATAGCAAAATCTTGGTCATTCATAGGGAGTAAATTTTGTGATTTTCTGTTAAGCGATTTGAAACAAAAAGCCTCAAGAAAATCACGTGAAAGCGCTTTATACAAAAAGGCCTAAAATGCTTTAAAGAATTGAAATAAATGCCTTTTTCCTTGTAAAATCAAACAAAAAAGTTGAGAAATTACTAAATTTATAACATCCGAATGAGCATAAAATAATGCTGAAAAATTGATTTGGATTTTAAAGTTATCAAATAGTAATTTACTATATTTTGAGGAAAGGTATAAATTTTCTGCGAAAAGAACGCTCTTTGAATAGAAAAAAGGTCGATAATCCTCTGAGATGATTAGCTTTCGTTCGTCATTTAAGAAGCGGGATGAATTCACTTTTGCATCTGTTTAAACAAGGTGTTTGACTGCGTGTCATTTCCTACAACTTGCACCGAAAGCCTTATCAATGGCGATTGTTTGAGCTTCTCTAAAAACAAAGGTTTAAGCCCAAATTGCCTTATAGGTTTATGTTGTAAAAGGTCTGAGTATTCAAAAAAAAGCACACTAATTCAGCTGCAACGCAATTGTTTTTTTAGCCCAGAACACACTGCTTTATTGATTCTCGCAGCTGAAAAAAAGCTACTAAAGTCAGCGGTCAACGAGAGGTAAAACAAACTTAGCCTCCCTTAGAATGCTATGATTTATTGTCTAGTGTTATATGCGTTTATTCAATAATTAACTTTCTAACAAAAGTCCTGTTAGCATTAGTGATTTTTATAAAGTAGGTGCCACTTTCATATTGTGAAACATCAAGACTTTTAACTTTATGAATGGACGTCTGATATATTAACTTGGCTTGAATGTCAAACACGGATAAATTATAGGGTTCTTCTGTCTTATTTTCAATAGTAAGGTGGTCTAAAGCGGGGTTTGGATAAACCGAAAAGAGCAGATCAGATTCTTCTGTTTCTATGGAGCTAAGAATACTGCAAATATGGATAAGGTCAAATTTGCTTTGTAGTGAATCAATAGGTTCTATTGCCGAATTATTGGCTGTTCTTACTGAAACATTAAAAGAGGGATTTCCGAAAACATCTGTGGGTTGTGCCACCTTTAAAAAAGCGAATAGAGAGGACGTTCCGTTTGAGTTACATCTTGTATCAGCTCCTATCATATTTGCTCCCTGAAGAGCGGCCATTAGTTTACAAGCCAAATCGCCAGGTTCATTAAGGAACCCTGATTCCATTGAGTCTAGAACTTCTTGGCCGAGTAATATGTTTCCCTGAATTGAATAATTTGGCCCTATGATATGATTCTTGTAGTTATCTGTTGAGGATCCTGTATGAGCCGCTGTCTGAGGAGAACCATTAATTATTGCAGCTATTCCATACTGCCTAAACTGTGGTTGAGACTGAACATCATTTGCCATTAACCAACTAATAATTTGACTTGGCGTTTCTCCTAAATTCATTCGGTTTGTTGCATTTGTTTGATTTGCAGGTAGGTAGTATGCTTGAGTATTGATTGCTCCAACATTTGGAATCAGTTGTCCAAGAAAATCATCATTGGCTAATCCTGCTTGAAAAAGATCAACACAAGAAGCACCTGCACTGCCAACTTCACCTGTAACGGAATCTACCGCAACAATTGAAAAAGTATCTTGGGAATGCGCAGTTTGTATTACAAAAGTGGTAAGGAGAATTAGAATTAGTTGTTTTTTCATTTTTAGTAGGGTTTGATTGTATTCAAGGTCTAAATAGGGCCATTAGCGGTGTTCTTTAGTTCTAGTGCGAAAATTAGGATTAATTAATCCTAAAAACAAAAACAGTCATTAAAAAAATACACTGGCTATTGGTTTTATTTGTTGTTGGGCAACGGCTTATTTTGCTACTTTTATCTTGCCACTACCGTAAAAAGCACAATGAGCTGATGTTAGGAAAACATAAAAATAATTAAAATATTTACCATAATTTGGAATGAAAAAGTCTCCTATTTCATTGAAAGAAGGGCCATTACGTGTAATTATTATTCCATTTTTTACAACGGCAAAATAGTAATAGGATATATCTAAAGTGGTATTTAGATCGAGATATATCTTATTCTGAGTTTCGCTATAATTTACTGGGTTTGGATATACCCTGAAATCGAAAAATATATTCTCTGTGGTACAATTGAAATTACAATCGTCCAAATCGATCCAGTGATCTGAAAAATAATTACTTACTGGATAGTCGTTCCCAAAAAGTATGTCGTAATCATCACCTTCAGCTGCCTCTAGATTAGACAGACTCCATTGTTCATTTTCAGATTCACTAATGACATTGCCATTAATATCGTCTATTTTGATTTTTTCTTTTTTACAAGAATAAGTCACCATCAATACACAAGTAATTACAAATATATTTTTCATGATTTATTGTTTAAATATTCTTTTATTTCAACTTACACCCAACGTTTCTGTATTTTTAGTGTTTATGAAAATATATACTACGCATGCAATTCATTTGTAATATAACGAAGTTTTAGAATTGTTTCCCAATTTTGTTCAATTACTATTCTTTTTTTTTTTTATCTAAAAAAACTAAGAGGACTTCACGTTTTAGCTAAGGACATTATTGAAATGGGTGTAAATCTCTGTACCAATTTTTTTTGCAACATCTTTTCTTCAATAGCTTTAGCCATAGTCTCCCTACCTCAATATAGTTAAATGAAATGTTAGATGTATAAATTATGAATTTCTTCTCATTCTTAGAACTTAATCTTAATTTTAACTTAATTCTAAAACAATGACCAAATCACTTACAATTTTTTTACTTTTTGTGCTGCCTTTGTTCAGCTTTTCACAATATCAATACATTGAAAACCCAACACTTTTCCAAGAAAATAAGGAAGTTTCTCATGCTTTTTTTATTTTTGATACGCAAGAGGAGGTTCGAGATATCGCTGGTAATTCTAATTATCTTTTACTAAACGGCAACTGGAAATTTAGTCACGCAAATACACCAGAAGAGCGTGTCAAAGAGTTCTACAAAGAAGACTATGATGTCAATTCTTGGGTTGAAATACCCGTTCCTAGTGACTGGCAAATGTATGGCTATGATTATCCTATTTATACGAATTGGAAATATCCTTTCAAAGCAGATAAACCAAACGTGCCTAGAGATTTTAATCCTGTAGGTTCCTATAAAAGAAACTTTACTTTACCTGAGGATTGGCAAGCAACAAAAGATGAATTTATTTTGCACCTCGGCGGCGTGAATTCTTGTTTTTTTGTTTGGATTAATGGTCAATATCTTGGTTATAGCGAAGACAGTAAACTCCCTTCCGAGTTTAAGGTTTCCCCATTACTTCATAATGGCGAAAATCAAATAGCGGTAGAAGTATACAAATACTGCGACGGCACTTACTTGGAAGATCAAGACATGTGGCGCTTAAGCGGTATCGAACGCGATATTTTTCTCTATAAAAAACCACAAGTGAGTCTAGCCGACATCACGATTACAGCTTCTCTTGACGAAAGCTATGTCAAAGGATTGTTCACTGTTGATTTGAAGTTAGACCCATCCAAAAAACCTCAACAAGGATTTCAAATCAGTTGCTTATTGTTAGATCGCAATGGTACGAAAGTGTTTCAACGCTTTGAAGCAATTAGCCCAATCGTTGATACTTGCACTGAAACGAGCTATAAAGGAGAAATTACTTCCGTAAAAACTTGGTCGGCCGATGCGCCTTATCTCTATTCCCTTGAAATTAAGCTGCTTGACAATGAGCACAATTTGATTCAGAAAGTGACGCAAAAAGTAGGCTTTAAAAAATTAGAAATCAAAGAAGGCGTCTTTTACATCAATGGAGATACGGCTTTGATAAAGGGAGTCAACCGACACGAACACGATCCCAACTGGGGACATGCCACAGGCTACACAGGAAATGTGTTTAGCTTAACGGATATGCGAAAGGATTTGGAATTAATTAAGTCGCTCAACTTTAATGCCATCCGAACAGCGCATTATCCAAACCATCCAGCATTTTATGATTTGTGCGATGAGTTAGGGATTTATGTTTGCGATGAAGCGAATGTGGAAGCCCATTGGTACATGATGTTCAAACCCTTTAACAATATTACGCGTGATGAAGATTATCAAGAGGCTATTTTGAGTCGGATTTATAATATGTATCAACGGGATAAAAATCATCCTTCTATCATTATGTGGAGCGTAGGAAATGAGAATGGCACGGGTCTAACGATGGTAGAATCCTACAAAATGTTGAAGGAATTAGATCTAGAGCGACCCGTATTTAACGAGCGCCATTTTTTCTTGAATGCCATAGGGGAGAAGCACTCCGATTTCAATGGGAATATGTATGCGCCCATCGAGAAAGTGCAAAAGATTATTGATAAGGATCACGACAAACCCTTTATCTGGATTGAGTATGCTCATGCCATGGGAAACAGCTCAGGCAATTTCAAAGACCTCTGGGATTTTGTGCGCAGTGAACCTCAAGTGCAAGGTGGATTTATTTGGGATTGGCGGGATCAAGGCATTTGGAAGACGAATGAAAATGGGGATCGATTCTTAGGCTACGGCGGACATTTCGAACCTCAGGGAGAAGGAAATATTGGCGGCTTGCAAGGAGACGGAAACTTTTGCGCGAATGGCGTGATAAGCGCTGATGGAAAATTGCATCCAGGAGCTTATGAAATTGCATATGTCCAGCAAGGAGATTATCGTTCATCTAAAGACGACGCCAATTTTGAATTGCCTTTCTTTGCCGATTTGGCACAATTTAGTGAAGGGCTTAACTATAAATTATCTTCGGATGGATTCATTGTACTGGGGATAAGAAAGTCTTTCGATCCTAGGCCTATTGATAACGGCGAATTCTATTTAACAAACTCGTCATGGTCAGAAAAGCAATTTAGTATCCAATTTGATCAAACAGGAAGGCTTTCAAGTTACGTTTTGGAAGGGGATACCGTCATTACAGAATTTGGTTTAAATTTTTGGCGAGCACCTACGGATAATGATTTTGGAAATGGAATGCCTAAGCGTTGCGCTGATTGGAGAGGCGTAAGTTTTGATCAAGTATTCAGCGGGATGAACATCTTAACGAGAACGGTCGATAGTGTAGTTGTGCAAACTCATTTCACCTTACCTAAGAATGAAAGTGGCGTGATTACTTACACCATTTACAAATCTGGAGAACTCAAATTTGATATTGAATTAAACCTTTCCGGAAAAGCTGAAATACCACGAATAGGCTCTTACTTTAAACTGTCTAAAAACCAAGCAGAACTTATTTATTACGGATTTGGCCCTCACGAAAATTATATAGATAGATTGAGTTCGGCAACTACTGGCGAATACGAAATGACTGTATTTGAACAGGCTTGTCCCTACATTAGACCGCAAGAGTATGGCAATAGAACAAATATTCTTGCGGTGAGAACTCTTTTGCTTGAATTTTCAGGTGAGGAAAAGTTCTCCTTCTCGGCTTGGAATCATTCCTTATGGGATTTGGAAGAGTATCCAGAAAAGCAAGGTAAGACTATTTTGGACATTCCAAAGCGAGATTACATTTGGCTCAATATCGACCATACTCAAATGGGCGTTGGTGGAGACAATTCGTGGGGAAGAAAACCTTATGATCAATACTTGCTGAAAGCGGGACAATATTCCTATACTTATACCATAAGTCCAAGGTGAAAAGAGGGTTCCGAACCCTTTAAGGGTTCGGAACCCTCCCTAGGTCCCGTCTTCGCTAGTTTTAGCCCAATAAAAGACGGACGTGTTCCTTGGAATTTAGATGTAAAAAGGCTGAAAGCCTTTGTTCGTTGGTGTTTAAGAGGGTTCCGAACCCTCTTAAACCAGCTAAACTTTCCAGGTCTCAAAGACCTGAAAAGTTTTAATCCTGTCAATCCTAAAAGACTTTGCAGGTCTAAAAAAATCCGTACCTTTGCAGCTCGAAATTCGATAATTATTTAAATTATAATGCAATTATGTTAACAGCTAACAATATTTCCCTCCAATTTGGTAAAAGAGTGCTTTTTGACGAAGTAAACGTGACCTTCGACAAAGGCAACTGTTATGGTGTTATTGGTGCTAATGGTGCTGGTAAATCAACTTTCTTAAAAATCCTTTCAGGTGAGCAAGATCCAACAAGTGGAAGAGTAGAGTTAGCGCCAGGAGCGAGGATGTCGTTCTTACGTCAAGATCATTTTGCGTATAATGATTACACCGCTGTGGAAACGGTAATTATGGGACATACTATTTTGTATGGTATCATGAAGGAAAAAGAAGTGATTTATGCTAAAGAAGATTTTACGGAAGCGGATGGTATTAAAGCAGGTGAGCTAGAAGGTGAATTTGCGGATTTGAATGGTTGGAATGCGGAAAGTGACGCTTCGGAATTGTTGAGCAACTTAGGAATCGATAAAGAAAAGCAAGAAAAGAAAATGGCCGATCTAACCGCGAATGAAAAAATTCGTGTGCTGTTAGCGCAAGCTATTTTTGGGGATCCAGATGTGCTGGTTTTAGATGAGCCTACGAATGATTTGGATGCAACAACAATTGCATGGTTGGAAAACTTTTTAGCAGATTATCAAAATACAGTAATTGTTGTTTCTCACGATAGACACTTTTTAGATGCGGTTTGTACGCATGTTGCAGATATTGATTTTAGCAAATTACAGTTGTTCTCTGGCAACTATTCTTTCTGGTACGAGAGTAGTCAATTGCTTTTGTCTCAAAGAGCTTCGAAAAACAAGAAAGCAGATGAGAAAATCAAAGAATTGAAAGATTTTATTGCCCGTTTTAGCGCAAATGCAGCGAAGAGCAAGCAGGCAACTTCTAGAAAGAAAGCGTTGGATAGAATTAATGTGGAGGACATGCAACCTTCAAGTAGAAAGTATCCTGCAATCATCTTTATGCAAGAACGTGAAGTTGGAAATCAAATTTTAACCTTGAACAACTTGTCTTACGAAAAAGATGGTGAAGTATTATTCTCTGGGCTGAATTTATCACTTTCAAGAAATGATAAAGTGGGCGTTATTTCAAAAGATTCAAGAGCGGTTGATGCATTTTATCAAATTTTGAGCGGAGAGTTAAAGCAAACTGGTGGGACCTTTGAATGGGGAGTTACTGTAAAACATGCTTATTTACCAAATGACAATTCTAAATTTTTCGATAATAACGACACGAACTTAATTGATTGGCTGCGTCAATATTCTGTAAACAAAGAAGAAGCTTACGTTAGAGGATTTCTAGGTAAAATGTTGTTTACCGGAGAAGAGAGTTTCAAAAGCGTGAAGGTCCTTTCAGGAGGAGAAAAAGTGCGTTGTATGGTTTCAAGAATCATGTTGCAACAAGCAAACGTGGTCCTGTTAAACGAACCTACTTCGCATTTAGACTTGGAGTCGATTACCGCCTTTAATAAAGGGGTGATTGATTTTCCTGGAGTGGCTTTATTGACTTCTCAAGATCACTCATTTATGCATACCTCAACCAATCGAATTTTTGAAATAGGTCCAAATGGCTGTATTGATAAGCAATTTACGACTTACGATGATTATATCTCGGATAAAGATTTAATGGAGAGAAGAGTAGAATTGCACAAAGGGGTTAAGGCCTAACAAGCGAATAGGTTTTTTTAGAAATTACAATACCAATCTTCTTTCTTGCTCTTGTTAATGCTGAAGGTTGAAAAAAATATACTTTAGTATTTTACCTTGTTAGCTAACATTAGGCCCAACTTACTTCCAATAGCCACACCCATACCACCCAAGCGAACGCCTGCAATGACGTTTTCGCTGATGTCTTCTACTAGTATTTTTTTATTAGGTCCAAAGGCCATAATGCCCGACCAACGCATGTCAATTTTGAATGGCGTGTTTGGAATAATTAGTTCTCGAAGTTTAGCTTCTAAATCTAGTTGAATTTTTTCGTTTAAGGCTAGTGTCGTTGTGTTTTCGGTTTCAAAATCAATATTGCGTCCTCCTCCAAACAGAATCCGACCATCTATTTCTCTGAAGTAATAATAGCCGCCATCGAAATGGTAAATGCCTTTAAATTTCAAATCGGGGATAAGCTTTGTGACAAGTACTTGTCCGCGACCCGGGTTGAGGTCCAAATCTGGAAGAAGGGTTTTAGAAAAAGCATTTGTGCAAATAAAAACTTTCTTTGCCTTTAATTTTTCATCGAAATTTTCTACCTCAATAGCTACTTCGTTTCCTTCATCTTCTATGCTTATCACCTTCGCGCTTGTTTTGTATTCAACACCCAAGACCTGCGCTTTCAAAATCAATCGCTTCATCATCTTCCCGGTATGAATAGAACCTTCAACTTTATTTTGAATCAAGGATTTTATTTGCGCTCCAAATCCAAATGAGGAAAGTGGGACACGACTTTCTTGGAAAATATTAGAATTAAAAATGGGATCTAGTAAGGCATTGACCTCGACTATTTTATCAAGATAATGAAGTTCATGCTCCATCAATAATTCATGACTAGTACAAGCTTGATAATCGATATTCGAATCGCCTAATCTAGCCCTTAACAGTTGAAGTCCTTCGTAACGTAATTGGACTAAAGCTTTTACTTCATCAGGTGATAAGGCTTTTAAGTCTTCTAAAATTTCACTTAAACTTCCAACGCAAGCAAAGCCAGCATTTTTGGTGCTAGCACCTGACGGCAAAAATCCAGCTTCTAAAACTAGAACGCTGGCTTTTGGATGTTTTTCTTTCAGAGATAGTGCCGTAGAAAACCCTACAATACCGCCACCTACAACAATAAAATCGTAGCTAACAAAACTTGATTTTTCCCAATAAGAAAGCATTAATTTTTATCGATTTGTATAACAACGGTTACCATGGAGTTGTCAATCAACTTAACCGCGTAGCCTATCATGCTAAAACAATTGTCAACATTTGGAATGTTTTTAGGTCGGGTGTTTCCATTTTCATTTTTGAGCATTCTAATTGGCATAAGGCTTAATGTTTAGTAAACAATTTTCAACAACTAACGACCAATAACCGCGCTTATCTTTTTCCAAAGTTAAGACATAATGTTTTATCTCATGGCATCGAACAATTAAAAGGCAAGAGTCGAATAAACCTACTTTAATTATTTTTTTACTTTACATTTGATTCCTGTGCGAAACTAGCAATATAAAAAAAGGCCAACATTTAATGTCGACCTTTCTATTTATCTTTTTAATTCAAGTTTATTTTCCCATTCCGAAGCCTTTCATCATCTTGCTAGCAGAGCCCATATTTTGCATTTTCTTCATCATCTTACGCATTTCTTCAAACTGCTTAAGGAATTGATTCACTTCTTGGATCGTGTTGCCACTTCCGTCCGCTAAACGCTTTCTTCTGCTACCGTTCATTATTTCGGGTTGCAAACGTTCTGCTGGTGTCATACTTTGAATAATAGCCTCTACTTTATTAAAAGCGTCATCACTAATATCGATATCTTTTACTGCTTTACCCATACCTGGAATCATTCCTAAAAGATCTTTCAGGTTCCCCATTTTTTTGATCTGATTCAATTGTTGTAAGAAGTCGTTAAAATCAAACTCGTTCTTGGCAATTTTCTTTTGTAATTCAGCAGCATGCTTCTCGTCAAATTGTTCTTGTGCTCTTTCCACAAAAGAGATAATATCTCCCATGCCTAGAATACGTTGCGCCATCCTGTCTGGGTGAAACACATCTAGCGTATCTACTTTTTCTCCAGTAGAAACAAACTTAATTGGTTTGTTAACCGTGTACTTAATTGTCAAAGCTGCACCACCTCTGGTATCACCATCTAACTTGGTTAAAACAACACCATCGAAATTAATTTTTTGATTAAAGGCTTCAGCGGTATTTACAGCATCTTGACCCGTCATGGAATCCACTACAAACAATGTTTCATCTGGTTTTGTTGCAGCTTTTACAGCAGCAATTTCATCCATCATTTGCTCATCAACAGCCAAACGACCAGCGGTATCTATGATAACCACATTGTGTCCATGTGTCTTAGCATATTCAATTGCTTTTAAAGCAATATCAACAGGACTTTTATTGCCTTCGTCAGAAAATACAGGAATTTTGATGCCTTCCCCTAAGGTTTTTAATTGATCTACAGCAGCTGGACGGTAAACGTCACCGGCAACCATGATTGGATTCTTGCCTTTCTTATCTTTTAAATAGAAAGCTAATTTGTGCGTAAACGTTGTTTTTCCACTTCCTTGTAAACCTGCAATCAAGATAACCGCAGGATTGCCTGTTAAGGTAAACTCAGCAACTTTTCCACCCATCAATTCAGTCAATTGATCTTTTACGATCTTCGTCATTAACTGACCGGGAGAAACTGCGGTCAATACATTTTGACCCATCGCCTCTTCTTTTACCTTGTCGGTAAATTCTTTAGCTATTTTATAGTTTACATCGGCATCAACTAAAGCTCGTCGAATTTCTTTAACCGTGTTGGCTACATTAATTTCTGTTATTGAGCCTTGACCTTTTAAGGACTTAAATGCGCCTTCTAGCTTTTCTTGTAAATTTTGAAACATCTTATTTAGTATTGAGTAGATAGTATGGCGTATTCATTACGCTACTATCTTGTTCTATTTAATATTGTTAATCTCTTATCTTAAAAAAATATTGAGTCCCGAAATATTGGAGGGGATTTCAGCGTAAAAACTTAGTTTGTTTTTTATCTCACCTCTCAGTTATCATATCTAAAAGTAAGTCAATCTTCTCACCTTAGCAATATGCTTAGCGTAACGAATCACTTGGTTGGTGTACCCAAACTCATTGTCATACCATGCATATATTACCGTGCGTTTACCATCTTCAGAAACAATCGTGTTTAAGCTGTCAATTTCCGTTGCATTCGTGTTTCCAACTACATCTGTTGAAACATGTTCTTCAGAAGCGGCATATCCTACTTGTTCTACCAAGTCACCCTTAAGTGCAACTAGGCGGAAAACCTCGTTCATTTCATCTTTACCACCGGCAACATGACCTTTCAAGTTTAAACTTAAAATAGCAATAGAAGCATTTGGCGTGGGAACTCTAACAGCGCTTGCCGTCAATTTTCCTTTTAAGTAAGGAAATATTTTAATTGCCGCTTTGGCTGCGCCCGTAGAAGTCAATACCATGTTTAAGGCTGCGCTTCTTCCTCTTCTGGCTTTTTTATGAATATTGTCGATTAGATTTTGATCATTGGTATAAGCATGAATCGTTTCAATATGACCATTGTCTATCCCATACTTATCTTCTATAATTTGCAATACTGGGGCAATGCAATTTGTGGTACATGAAGCTGCGGAGAAAATAGTTTCAATATCTAAATCCACTTTTTCATGATTGATTCCGTAGACTACATTTTCAATGTCATCACCTGCAGGAGCAGTTAAGAGTACCTGAGTAGCGCCTTTAGCCTCAAAGTGCTGAGATAAGTCTTTTCTATCTTTCCAAATACCCATGTTGTCAATGATTAAAGCATTTTCAATATCGTACTTTGTATAATCTATTTCACTAGGATGGTTGGCATAAATCATTTGGATGGCATTGCCATTTACAATCAATCGCTCATTTTCGTGATCAACACTCACCGTTCCATCCAATTTCCCATGCACTGAATCTTTACGCAAAAGACTTGCTCTTTTGACCAAATCATCATCGCCGTTCTTTCTAACCACAATGGCTTTCAATCGCAATTGACCACCAACGCCCACTTGTTCAGTTAGAATTCTTGCCGCAAGTCTCCCAATTCTTCCGAAACCGTAGAGTACAACATCCTTTGGTATCAAGTTGATTTTATCCTGACCAATATAGTCGGCTAGTTTAACTTCCAAAAAGGCCGTAATAGATTTGAAATCACCACTTTCTTTTTGCCACTCATCTTCCAGACGTCCGAGGTCTATTTTAGAGGGTGCCAAATCTAAATCGCACAAGGATTTTGCAAACTCAACAGAATTTTCAAGGGATACATTAATCTTAGCAAATTTAAGCGCATGGGCATGGTCGTTTATTACTTCGGTTACCCCTTTGTCTACAAGTTTTCTTCGAAAGAGAACTAATTCAACATTTTTATCAAAGTACAAGGAACTTGCAAAGTTGATTAATTGAAGGGCTAATCTTTCTTTACTTACCCAATTTTCTAATTCAGTGTTAAATGAGGAGTTCATTTGCGTTTTTAGCTTTTTAGAATACAAAAGTCGGAGAATTCATTTGAATAATCCGACTCTGCAAAAAATATAATTTATGATTTGAATTGCATAATTAGTTGCCTAAATATGCTTTTAATAATTTGCTTCTAGATGTAGTGCGCAATTTATTAATGGCTTTATCTTTAATTTGACGAACACGTTCTCTCGTAAGGTCAAATTTAATTCCAATATCTTCTAAACTCATTGGATGTTCTACACCAATACCGAAGTACAATTTAATCACATCTTTTTGTCTCTCAGAAAGCGTACTTAGCGAACGCTCAATTTCATTTCTAAGAGAATCTTTATATTCTAAAGCGCTATCGGTCTTATCCGTGTTCATGTTTTCAAGAACATCTAGCAATGAATTATCTTCGCCATCCACAAATGGTGCATCCATAGATACGTGTCTAGCTGCAACGCCTAAAGTAGTTTCTACTTCGGAAGTTTGCAATTCTAAGACTTCAGCTAACTCATCAGCTGTTGGCTCTCTTTCATACGTTTGCTCTAATTGAGAAAACGCTTTATTAATTTTATTTAGCGAACCCACTTTATTCAAAGGCAAACGAACAATTCTACTTTGTTCAGCCAAAGCTTGTAAAATAGATTGACGAATCCACCAAACAGCATAGGAGATAAATTTAAATCCACGGGTTTCGTCAAATCGCTGAGCTGCTTTTATTAAACCCAAATTGCCTTCGTTAATTAAATCACTCAAGGATAAGCCTTGATTTTGATATTGCTTTGCAACAGAAACCACAAAACGCAAATTTGCTTTGGTTAACTTTTCAAGGGCAGCTTGATCGCCTTGTCTAATTCGTTGAGCCAAATCTACCTCATCGTCCGGTGTCAATAAATCCACTTTCCCAATTTCTTGAAGATATTTTTCAAGGGATTGAGATTCACGATTTGTTATGGATTTCGTTATTTTTAGCTGACGCATGTATTTTTAAGTTTTAGTAAATTTTAACTAGTTGGCAAAGATATGAAGAAACACTCTATAATTCAACTATATGGCATTCAAAATTATTGTTTAAAACTATTAAGTTTTGCACATTTAGGGGATTTATTTGTTTTTTAGACAGTTTTTTATTTATAATTGCATTCTTATTAGAATACTAATTTAAAAGAATAATGGCTAGAGTAAAATATACGTGTGAATTTATGGTTAGGTCGTCTCCTGCTATTTTATATAATTTTTTAACAACCGCCTCCTCACTTGCAGAGTGGTTTTGCGACACTTGTGATGTTAATGGAGACGTTTATACTTTTGGATGGGATGGCTACGAAGAAAATGCAGTGCTTGAGGATACAGAGGATGATAGCTATGTGAAATACAGTTGGGAAGATGCCGAAAATGAGGATGAATGCTTTGAATTTGAAATCTATAAATCTGAAATTTCAAATGATACGGTTTTAACTATCACGGATTATGCCGATGAAGATGATTTAGAAGATCAAAAAAGACTCTGGGAGAGTCAAATTGATACCTTAAGTAAAAGAATTGGAGCTTAAGATAAAGCCTAATTATTATCCTACCTTTGTTAAGTGAAAAAGCTTGATAAACTTCTTATATTAAGTTACTTGGGTCCCTTGGTCCTTACGTTCTGTATTGCTCTCTTTGTATTGGATATGATGTTTCTATGGAAATACGTTGATGATCTAATCGGTAAAGGGATAGAAGGTGGCGTTTTGGCTGAGTTAATGTTTTACGCTTCCGCAGTGCAAGTACCGATGGCATTTCCCTTAGCAGTTCTTGTAGCGTCAATCATGACCTTTGGAAGCTTTGGTGAGCAATTTGAGTTGACTGCAGTAAAGGCTTCTGGAATCTCCTTGTTTCGCTTTATGCGTCCCTTAGTTTATTTCACTATTTTACTTAGTATCGCAGCATTCTATTTTTCTAATAATGTCTTGCCAGTTGCCAATCTTGAATTTTCAACCTTACTAAGTGATATTCGAAATCAAAAGCCTGCTTTGGCTTTTCAAGAAAAAATCTTCAATAGCGATATCAAAGACTTTAGCATACGAGTGGATGGTAAAAGTAGTGATGAAAAGACGGTTTACGATGTGCTTATTTATGACCACACAGAAAACAAAGGCAATAACCATGTTATTATCGCCGATAGTGCTGAATTTGGATTCGAAAATAATGGAGCCGTAATGACGATTGCGCTATTCAACGGACATCAATACAAAGAGGAGACCTTGCCCGTTGAAATAAATGTGCCTGCTAAAATGATGGTTACGAGCTACAAAAACTGGGAGAAACATTTTGACTTGTCAGATTTTAAACTCGAACGACAAGACCAAGCCTCTTTCACCAAATTGCATCGCATGCTTAATTTGAAACAACTTAAACTAGGCGCAGATTCCGTGTTGATTGATGTTGCTTCTGAGCGGGATTTAATGTTTGAAAACATAGGTAGGTATTATTTATTCTTAAAACAAGATGAGGACACTACGGGTTGGTTTGATCAAAAAAAATTATCAATCAATTTTTATGATGAATATGCTGCAATGAATTTTGCACAAAAATTAAATTTGCTCAAGTCCGCTCAGATAAAGGCTCGGAATATTAAAAATATCATCGTAAGTAAAGATGAAATTATTAAATATAAACTTCGAGATTTGATTCAATTTCGTTTGTATATTCACCAAAAATTCACCCTTTCAGTGGCTTGTTTAGTCTTGTTTTTTATAGGTGCACCTCTGGGTGCAATTATTAAGAAAGGTGGTTTTGGTTGGCCAATGTTGCTTGCAGTTATCTTTTTTGTTATTTATATCGTCACTTCTATTATGGGAGAGAAAACAGCAGAACAATTGGTTTTAACTCCTTGGCAAGGGATGTGGTTGTCTACCTTTTTACTTTTGCCGGTGGGTATCTTCTTAACCTGGAAAGCCAAGAATGATTCACCTATTTTTACAGGGAGTTTTTACAAGAAAATTTTGAAGTTAAAGTTTAAGTCAAAAGCAAAAGATGTCTGAGATCTTAAAAAAATCATTGGGGTTTTATATCCCCCTTTTAATTTTTGTAGTGTTAGGAGGACTTCATTTGCTTTTCCAATATACAGATGGTTTTTGGATTAGGTGGTTTTGTCAAAACTTCAATCCACAGATTTATAATTTTTTCTCTTGGTTTACACTTCTTGGAGAACCACAAATATTGATTCCAATTGCTTTACTCTTGTTTTTGTTGAATTTTGGCAAAGGGGTGTTTGTTTTTTCAGCTTGGTTGACCGCTTCACTGATAACCATCATTTTAAAAGGGATTATAGCGAATCATCGCCCTGCTTATTATTTTAAAGACCTTATCGTCTCTTGTGCAGGGGAAATTGACTTGTGGTATAATTTGAGCACTCCATCTGGACATACTACTGCTGCTTTTGCATTTTTTGCATCCTTAGCAATTCTTAGCAAAAAGACCTATTTGCAAATTATTTTCTTTATTATTGCTTTATTGGCAGGTTTGAGTAGGATGGTATTGTTCATGCATTTTTTCTATGATGTCTATTTTGGGGCTATAATAGGGAGTGTAAGCGCGATAATCATGTTGTATTTCTTGCAATCTTATCGCAAATTTGGCTTTGTGAAATGGAAGGATAAAAGCTTAATGGAATTTATAAAATGAAGTTTCTAGACAACATACCCTTTAAATTAGTGCTTATCTTGTTGGGTGCAGTTTTGTTTATTCCATTCTTGGGGAATGCTCCTTTGTTCGATTGGGATGAAATCAATTTTGCAGAATCTGCAAGGGAAATGTTGCTGTCTGGCAATTACTTACAAGTGCAAATGGATTTTCAGCCTTTCTTTGAAAAACCACCTTTTTTCATTTGGATGCAAGTCTTGAGTATGAAAGTTTTTGGCGTGAATGAATTCGCCGCTAGGCTTCCAAATGCTATCGTGGGCATTTCCACAATGTTGGCTTTATTGGCCATCGGCAAGCGCCTAAAAGATGAGTATTTCGGGGTGTTATGGGCACTCATTTATATTGCTTGTTTTCTTCCTCATTTCTATTTTAAAACGGCTTTGATTGATCCCGTTTTCAATTTGTTCATATTCACAGGAATCTATTTTGCTAGTAAAATAACGGAGAATGATGAGTTTACCAGTCACAAGCAACGAAGGAAATTAAGGAATAGTTCGGTTTTTTATGCTGGGCTGTTTATCGGTTTGTCCGTTTTGGCAAAGGGGCCAGTCGGGTTTTTACTTTTTAGTCTCACTTATGTAGTGCTTTTCGCCATTGGGAAGTTTAAGAAAACCAATAATTTATGGGAATTTATCTATTTTGGAATGGTATGCTTTGGCACCATTTCTATTTGGTATGGATTAGAATGGTATATTAATGGACCTGGATTTCTTGAGGGATTCTTTCAACGCCATATGGATTTGTTGACTACGAAGGATGCTGGGCACGGGGGACCAATTTATTACCACTTCTTAGTTTTGCTCCTGGGCTGTTTTCCTGCTTCCGTGTTTATGTTTGGAGGGATTAAAAACCATGATTTTTCAACCGGTCTACTGCATAATTTCCAACGCTGGATGCTGAGTTTGTTAATTGTTGTATTGGTGGTTTTTTCACTGGTGCAGACAAAAATTATACATTATTCTTCCCTAGCTTACTTTCCGATTACTTTTTTTGCTACTTACTTTATCTACTATTTGTTGCAAGGGAAAAGAAAGTGGCAATGGTACCATGCTGTGCTTTTCTTATTGATTGGAATAATTTGGGGTACGGCCTTAACCTTGGTTCCATTATTAGGATTGAATTCTGAAGTTATTGTAGGCATTATCAACGGTAACGACCCTTTTGCAGCGGCGAATTTAAATGCCAAAGTCTTTTGGTCGTATTCTGAAGTAGCTTACGGCTTAATTTATATTGCCTGCTTAATTTTAGCTGGAATCCTATTCGCAGTCAAACAAATTCGATTGGGAATAGCAGTTCTATTTATCTCTACGGCTATTACAATTCAATTGGTTGTGGTGATGTTTACTCCAAGAATAGGTTTGTATACACAAGATGCGGCTATTCGTTTTTATAAGGAGAAATCAACGGAAACCTGTTACATCCAAGCCCTAGGGTTTAAGAGTTATGCGCCATTGTTCTATGGTGAAAAAGCAAAGCACTTGAAACACTATTCAACTGAAGAATTGTTGAGTGAATATATTGAAGAAGAAGTTTACTTTGTTTCGAAAAATATAAAAATGGATGAATACTTGACGAAGTATCCCCAGTTAGAGTTGATAGGGCAGGAAAATGGCTTTGTTTTTTATCGAAAAGTGAAATACTGATTCGTTGGGCGAAACTATCGAAAAACCGGTATGTAAAGGTTGTAGGAGTAGGGCGTAAGGATAGAATTGAATTTAATCTATTTTTTTTCTGAAAACATTTTCCTTTTAAAAATAAAAGATATACCTTTGCAGACCTAAATTAAGAATGAAATGTACGCAATAGTAGAAATCGCTGGACAGCAATTTAAAGTAGAGGAAGGCAAGCAAATTTTTGTACACCGTTTGGAAGGCAAAGAAGGTGATAAAGTTGAATTTGATCAAGTTCTTTTGAAAGCTGATGGTGAAAAAATTAGCGTTGGCGCGCCAACTTTAAAATCGATTGTATCTGCTAAGATAGTAGAGCATTTGAAAGGTGATAAAGTGCTTGTTTTCAAAAAGAAAAGAAGAAAAGGATATAAAGTTAAGAACGGTCACAGACAATACTTAACCAAAGTATCAATAGAAAAAATTTCGTAAGTAGAAAATTAAAAAAGAAAAGAAATGGCTCACAAGAAAGGTCAAGGTAGTTCTAGAAACGGACGGGAATCGGAAAGTAAGAGATTGGGCGTTAAGTTGTTTGGTGGACAAACAGCAATTCCTGGAAATATATTAGTACGTCAAAGAGGTACGAGATTTCACGCTGGTTTAGGTGTTGGAATGGGTAAAGATCACACTTTATTTGCAAAAGAAGTTGGCTTAGTAACCTTCACAACGAAGAAAAACAACAGAAGATATATTTCTGTATTACCTGTTGATGAAGAGACTTTAGTTAAAACTGTAGCGAAGAAAAAAGCTCCTGCTGCAGCGAAAGCTGCTCCAAAAGAGAAAGCTGCCAAAGTAGAAGCTGCTGAGTCTAAGGCTCCGAAAGCAAAAAAAGCTGCTAAAGGTGATGATTTGAAAAAGTTAAATGGTGTTGGGCCAGCTTTTGAAAAAAGATTGAACGCACTAGGGCTTTTCACATATGCAGATGTTATTGCTTTAACGGATGCTAAGATTGAAAAGCTAGAAGAACAAGATAGCATGACAAGTTTAGAAGAATGGCACAATTGGATCGCTCAAGCGAAAGAATTTAATGCTTAGTATTTTAACAGATTAAAATAAACAAAAGTAAAGGCTCTTCTCTAAGGGCCTTTTGTTTTTTAGATGAGTAGAATACTAGCAATAGATTACGGTAAACGAAGGATAGGTGTCGCTGTTACAGACCCCCAACAAATCATTTGTACAGGTTTGCCTACCGTGGCTACTCCAGAAATTTTCAACTTCATAAGAACTTATTGTAGTCATGAAGATGTTGAGGCATTCGTGATTGGGGAATCTAAAAATTTAGATAACACAAAATCGCAAGTTGCAAACGATATTGAAGCCTTTGCCAAAAAGTTGCAAAGTCTTTATCCTGAAAAACCAATACATTGGATAGACGAACGCTTTACCTCTAAAATGGCGAAGCAAAGTATGTTGATGAGTGGTATGAAGAAAAAGAAGCGACAACAAAAAGAAATTGTAGATGAGATTAGTGCGACAATTATTTTACAAACGTATTTAGAAAAAACACAACTATGATATTGCCTATTGTAGCCTACGGAGATTCTGTGTTAAAGAAAGTAGGAAAAGAAATTGATCAAAATTATCCGCAATTAAAAGAGCTTATTGCGAATATGGAGGAAACGATGGAATACGCCTTAGGCGTGGGTCTGGCGGCACCTCAAATTGGTAAGGATATCCGACTTTTTATCATAGACAGCACTTTTATGATGGAAGAGGGCGAAGAAGATCAAGGGGTAAAAGAAGTCTTCATCAATGCTGAAATGCTGGAAGAAACCGGCAAAGAATGGGCGTTTGAAGAGGGGTGTTTAAGCATCCCCGATATTAGAGAAGATGTGTATCGAAAAGAGACGATCAAAATAAAGTATTACGATGCGGACTTTAAAGAGCACATAAAAACCTTTCAAGGTTTAACCGCTCGGGTTATTCAACATGAATATGATCACATTCAAGGGATTCTTTTTTTAGATTATCTAAAGCCACTTAAGAAAAAGTTGTTGCAAAAGCGCCTTAGAAATATAAGTGAAGGAAAAATCAAAGTAAAGTATCGAATGAGATTTCCTAACTAAAAGGAATCCTTATTCAATTTTACTAGATCTTCTCAACTTGTTAGGTTTCTTCAACTTATTTTCCACACTTTCTTGGTACTCCTTTCTGTTACGAACAATGTCGATTGCCGCAAACAAGGCTTGGCGCATAGATTGCTCAGAGGCTATATTTTTACCCGCAATATCGTATGCTGTACCGTGGTCTGGGGAAGTTCTAATCAAATCTAATCCAGCTGTAAAGTTAACACCATCATCAAAGGTAAGCGCTTTGAATGGGGCTAAACCTTGGTCGTGATAAATGGCTAAAATGCCATCGAATTTTTTAAAATTCCCTGAACCAAATAGACCATCAGCAGGGTATGGGCCCAAGGAAATAATTCCATTTCGATAACATTGATTGATTGCGGGAATTAAAATTTCCAATTCTTCTGAACCAATCAATCCCTTGTCGCCCGCATGAGGATTTAAAGAAAGCACAGCAATGCGAGGCTTATTGATATAGAAATCTTCTACTAAACTCTTGTTGAACTGCTCAATTTTTTGTTGCAATAAAATTTTAGTCAGCTTAGTTGAAATTTCACTAACTGGAATGTGATTCGTCACTAATCCTAATCTCAAATTATCTGCAAACAAAATCATTAGACTTTCTTTGTCTCCCGTTTGCTTAGCTAAGTATTCTGTATGTCCAGTGAAGGCTCCTTCGGCGGCTTTTGCCACCGTACTCTTATTTATTGGAGCAGTTAATATCGCATCGATATGCCCCGCTTTCCAATCTTCAATCGCTTTATCAATCGCTTGTAAGGCATACTTTCCAGCAATCAAAGTTTCCTTGCCCACTTCAATTTCTGGATCTTCATCAATGACACTCACCACATTGGCTTGTTTGTCAAAAATACTAGCCCAATCTTTCAAAGAACTGTAGCGAAACTTGTCATTATTCATTAATTTTTTATAATGAGATAAGACACGTGTTGAACCATAGATAATCGGTGTGCAATAGGCATACAAACGTTCATCAGAGAGCATTTTTATAATAACTTCTGGACCCACACCATTGATGTCTCCAATGGTAATGCCAATTTTCGGTTTTTCAGTCTGCATTATTTTTTACTTCTATTTTTTAAGAAATCATATAGCAATCGTACGCCTACACCTGTCCCATTTTTACCACGGTAAGAATCTGTAGATTTTAAGAAAGCAGCTCCAGCAATATCGATATGCATCCACGGATAGTCAACAAAATGTTGTAAAAACATTCCAGCGGTAGTTTGCCCAGCTACAGGGCCACCTAAATTATTAATGTCGGCAATATCTGATTTTAACATCGACTCATATTCTTCCCACATTGGAAATTCAACCATGCGTTCATGAACCTTGTTGCCACTTGCCTTTAAATCGTTTTTAAGCTCCTCTGAAGCATTTCCCATACACGCCACGCCTTGTGGTCCAATCGCTCTTGCAGCAGCTCCCGTAAGTGTAGCTAAGTCAATTACAAATTCCGGATTATATTTCTTTGCATAATGTAAGGCATCTGCCAGAACTAAGCGTCCCTCAGCATCCGTATTTAATACTTCTACAGTCTTGCCACTATACATGGTGATGACATCCCCAGGTGCTACAGCATCTAAACCTGGTCGGTTGTCAGTAGCGGGAATTAATCCTATAATATATAAAGGTAAGTTTTGACCTGCAACGGC